>JACCDW011316948.1_pt1 | contig 23559 bp, 48 predicted proteins | sample 7449781 | NCBI WGS metagenome assembly JACCDW01 (sample SAMN15323449, study PRJNA562643) | freshwater metagenome | isolation source: river surface water | place: USA:Blue River Watershed | collected 2017-08-18
AAACATTATTTGGGGCGCGGGCGTGAGCTTTCCTAGAGGATTACCACCCGCGCCTGCAACAACGTATCAAATTTACGACACTCAAGGAACTTACTATTGGCGTGCTCCAGCGGGAGTTACTTCAGTAAATGTAGCCTGTATAGGTGGCGGTGGTACTAGTGCTGGCTCAAAAGACGGTGGAGCGGGCGGTGGACTAGGATGGAAAAATAATATCGCAGTTGTGCCAGGACAAGATTATCTAGTACAAGTAGGCGGTGCTGGTTTAAGTAGTCTAATAACTAGAAACGGCGGCGACAGTTATTTTATTGATAATATCACAGTATTAGGTGGTGGTGGTGGCAGCGGTGATATTAGTCAAGGCGGCCAATTTGTAGGCGATGGAGGCTATTCAGGCGGCCGTGGCGGCAACGGTAACCTATTTTTAAACGGAAATGCTGAGGGAGGTTCCGCTGCTACATTTACAGGACCAGGAGCTCACGGCAATAATCAAGTTGGTAATACAAACTATGGTCCAGGTGTAGCAATGAGTTTGAGAGGATTGTCAGGACCTAGTTATGATCCAACGCAGCGAGCAGGACGATTTGGTGCTGGTGCTATGGGCAATGGATCTGCTACAGATTATGACGGCCAAGGAGGCTCTGGCGGCGTTTGGATTGATTGGACTCCGGCCCAGTCATTCCCTTCATTAGGTCTATTCAATAATGATTTTGCCCAAGGATTATATGGATGGACTACGTATCTAAATCAAGTTTTTTGGGGAGGAGGTACAACCCTAGCTGGTTATCCTACACCTACATTACCGAATCCTTATCCTTATGCTCCGGCTCAGGTAGACTGGGTCGCATGGCAATCGCCAGGAGTATATCCGTTGCCAACCTATACTGCAAACTTGTCAAGTGATGTCCCGATAGGTAATACTGGTCAAAGTGTGATCATAAAACAAGGCGATGGATGGCCTACAACTTATGGTAATACTGTGTACGGTCCTGCAATTTATAGCGAATATTATGTTGGGTTTAACGCAGGTGATAGTTGTGCGTTTGATTGGCGTGCTTTGCCTACTACTGATGCTTTTTCAGTTTATGCTTATATGATAAATGTTAATACAGGAGAAACAGTTAGTTTGTTAAGGATCACTGCATCAAACCAATTTGAAAGTCCTAGTTGGCAAACAGCCACTACTGTTGTGCCAACAACAGGTAATTATAAATTTGTGTTTGTATCGGGATCTTGGGATTCAACAACTGGTTATGCTGCCGGAGCAGAGTTTCGAATAACCAATATAAGACGAATCCTAGCTCCGTAAGACTACCTAGGAATTTAAAGGAACAGTATGGCAATAACATTTAGTGGAATAACCGCATTAAGCAAGACCAGCGTGGGCGCAGAATATACCGCACCACCACCAGCACCAGCTGGCACAGTTTACTATTATATAAACGGTACTGAATACACAGTTTCAAATCCCAACGCAAACTGGCAGTTTTCTACCAATACTACTACCACACTTAATAATACTGTAAGTGCTGTGGTTCCAGGTCCTGAAACAAATCCGATATACCTTACCGACCCTGGAGATCCGGTATTTTTCTCCTTTCCAACGCTAGTACCTGCCGCACCCTCAATAACCATGGAATGGTGGCAGTATACTACCAATTACGTAGGTGGTGATTCTGAAAGAGTTTCATCATTTGCATTATGTGAAATAGATCCAAGAAATATATACACATCTGGCACTGCCTTAGGCAGTAGAATAATTGCTGTTACCTACAACAACACTTCTTCGGTTATATGGGGCTTTAGCGGGCCAACCAATAATGGAATTGCTACGATTGCAGGCTCCGGAACTCCGAGCAATCAATGGAATCATTATGCTTTAGTATATCAATCAGGTGTAGCTGGAACTTTGACACTGTATATAAATGGCAGTCTAATACAGTCTCTCAACGGAACAGAGGTAGTTCAGAAGCCTATTACATTTAATTATCTACAGATCCTGAACGCAAATACCAGTAGCATTTCTAACACAGTGAACAACAACGTTTTTGTCAGCGCTGTTAGAATCAGCAGCGGTCAAAGATATACCGGCGGGTTTACTCCTTCACAAAATCTTACTCAAGATGGAACTACTATATTCTTTACTAAATTCTCACAGGTATAACGAACATGATAACTTATAAGATTGAAAACGACGGCACTGTACTGGCCATAGAGCAGATCAACAATTTAACAGCAGTGGTTAAAGTAGGGCACACTACATCCACGCCCGCTGACATAGACCAAGCATGGATTATAGACAGATTTGGTGCGGAAACTCTAGCAAAGGTCATACAAGATTTAGCAGCGGTCAAAGGATACTGAGCCGCCCAGCCGCGAAGCGGCAGCGCAGCGAAAAACGGTTAAAGCGATTTTTAAAGACATTAAATACTCATATAATAAGGTCTAACATGTACATAGCAGAACCTCAATTGCCACAGATACCTAAAGAATTACAAGTGTTAACAACCAAACAAGAAGCATTTAGAAACAGCCCTTGGCTGGTTAGAAAAAATGGTACATACCATGCTTCAGGACACTATCAACGCTGTGATGTTAAACAGGAACTGGTTGAGTGGATCAACACTAATGTTACAGAAGAATACTTACATGTTTCAGCATGTGAAATGTACGGTGAGCGTCACAATGCTCCGCACACTGATACAACTAGAGATTTCACCCTGATTTATCTTACTGACTTGGGCGGAAAAGGTGTAAAGACTGTGTTTTATCAAGAACAGAATCAAGACTTGTACAGACCACGACATACACATCCCAACTACGATGACCTCGTTGTGCTTAAAGAGTATGAGCTAGAGTTAATGACATGGTACTTGCTGGATTCAAGAATAGTACACTCAGTGGAAGGCATTGAATCTACACGTAAGAGCATACAAGTGGGTTTTGATCTTGATCATACATGGGCTAGACAACACTTTGAGTAAATATTAACATGCTTAATGACGTGGCTGTTAAGGGTATAAGAAGTATATTGGTAGAAACTAACGATCTACACGGTTGGCGCATACCTGACTATGTAACAGACTATCTAGCTAGAGTGTTGGCAGCAAAAATTGACCGTAATCCTTGGCAACCAGAACCCAGTTACGCAGAGCGTTACATGATGCTACGCACGCCCGTAGAAGCACTGGAATTGGCTAACACATGCTGGTTTACTCGTGCGGTATTTCCTGAGCTAAAACAACGACATGGCATCAAATCCAGCTACTATGTGCAATTGGGCAGCTCATGTTACGAAATGGTGCTAAAACACACAGACATGCCCGCAGTACGCACACTACACAAAAACTTTGAATTCCTAGCTGAAACAGCGTATACAGCTATAAGACACTATGGCGATTTTCGCTCAATGTGGGATTAACACTAGTAGAACAGTGACAAAGACAATGACTATGACTATGGGCCATATGGGTTGGGGCACTAGTTCATAACGATCTGTCAACTGATTATACTGCCAAACTTGTGTGTCTATGATAATAGGCGGTTTCATTACAGTAGTTACCCGAAATGGGTCCTTGAACCTAAAAAATTGGTCGCGCAAAAAATTTAGGTGAAGTACTTACAGTTTCTGGGTGGTGATTCTGCACCTATGGTGATAAAAAATAGGCAGTAAGCGCTGTTGCATTAAAACAACAGTAATAAAATATAAACCCCGACCCCCCACCACCGAAGACCATACCCCGACCATGACCGAAATGATTTCGGTCAAAAGAAAACCCCGAACACCGGGAGCGAATCGGCTTCGGGGTAAAGAACCCATTGCGGGTTCTTTGGGGAACGAGCTAAATACTGTGCCGGGAGCGAATCGGTCTTATCAGGTCTTTATCTAGCTCGTGAGCTGTAGTAACTACAGCCCTACATGTACGCTACAGTTAAGCACGGCGCATACACGTAACCTCAGCAACAGCACGCCAATTGCTAGGCATGCTCTTACGCAAGTCTGCTAGCTTGAGCACCATACGGAGACTCAACTCACGCAGCTTCTTCTTGTTGTCATCAATAAAGAACAGTAGCTCTTGCTTGGCCACTTCCGTGAACTCGTACTCGTCCAACATGCCGCACTCGGTAACTACCTGCTGAATACGCAGTACCTTCTCACGCTCTGTGTCAATGGTAAGGTCCAAGTAGTGGCAACGGCTCTCAAGAGCTTCCAAGTGATCACGCAGTTTCTTTGAACGCACGTTCTCGAACTTGATGTTGGTGATAAAGATCGCACCGCCCTGGAACTCAAAGCTGTTGGGCACACCTTCTGAACGAAGCAGTCGGCTGTCCGTGTTCCAGTGAATGGTACGCTTCTTAGAGCTGTCCAATGCTGCCTTAAGGATGTTAAGGCTAAGGTCGTCCAGCAGTACTGAGTCGCAGTCATCGAACACAAGGATGTTCTTCTTAGAACTGTACTCGTAGAGCTTCTTGTACAGACCAATGGCACTCATTGCGCCTTTGACGATCTCGTACTTCTTAAGCTTTTCGTTCTGTGCGATGTCTGCCATAAGGTCATGCTTGCCCAGAACTTTCTCAACGCCAAAGCTCTTGCCCACACCCGGGGGACCCGATACGATCATAGCACGTACATCACCCTTCTTAACAGCACGAGTCATGTCGTCAAGGATGTTAAAACGTTGGCGCAGGCGCTCGATGATCTCTGCGTCAGTGATACCGGCCAGCTCACGCTCTCGGGCTTTGACAGCGTCAGTGTCCAGATCGAAACTGTTCACAGACTCCTTGCCGGCCTTCTTAACGTTCTTAACAGTCTCCAAGCTCAAAACTTTGTAACCTTTAGTCATTGTTCGCTCCAATGTTGTTTAAGTAAGTGTCTATTATATATGTTCTAGGCTGTGCTGTCAAGCAATTTCGAGCATGTTGGCAGGCACTCGCCACTGCTCAGTCATGGTCTTAACAGTGACATATTTCTGTGCGATCTTGACCACTTGACCGTGGATCACCATGCCACGTTTGGTGCTAGTGAACTTGACTTCACTGCCGATGGTAAGCTCGCGCTTCTTCTGCTGTGTAAGGTTGCTACGAGCCCATTTGACTGCGTCGATAATTGAGTTCAGTTGGGTGTTGTCAAACTGGCCAAACATGATGGCTGAGTTGATCTGCTTGATGTCCATTTGTCGCTCCTGTTTTGTTACTGTATGTGTCTATTATACGATCAAAAGTCCGAGTAGTCAACCTCGGGCAGGTACTGTTCGTCCCAATCACGCTCCAGCTCGTCGTGAGCGATCATCTGGAGTTCTTCGTTGACAGCGATCAGGCTTTCTGGCAAGAACCTGTCCAAGTAGCGATTGTACTCGTACTCAAACTCCATGATGTCGTCTGCGGTAAAATCTGCGGGGTAGTTCATGTCTGCTCCTTAAAGAACGATCTCGTTAGCAGGGTAGGCAATACGGCCTTCGTACTCGAGTTGGCTGCGCTCGAACTCAGTGAGGTAGTCATCTGCGACCACTTCGAAGTTGATGATGTACTCGCGGTAGAACTCGTTGTCCTGCTCGATCTGACCACGCACAGCCATCACAGTCTCAGTGACCGCATTGAACTTACGGAAGTTCTTGATCACATAGTCACCGCCGCCTTTGGGCTTCCAATGGGGCTGATCAGCATCACCGTAGTTCTCGTAGACTTGGGTTTGGATAAGCAGTTTGGACATCAGTTTCGCTCCTGTTTGTTTACGCTATGAACACAGTATAGCACCGATCAAAGACCCTGTCAACCGAAGGGACTTAGATCTCGTCCTTGATCATCCATACGCCCAACTGAGCGCAGATCAAACTTGTGGCAGCTACGCCACAGACTGTGATCCAGTCTTTCACTGTGATGGGCTCCGCACCCGCGGCAAACCCACAGCCGATCAGGCCCACGATAAAGGCCACAGCACCAACTCGCTGCTTCATATCAGTACCACTCCTTGTGGTTGCCAGACGCTTCGTTGTCGCGGTAGCCTGCGGTGTAGGCCACAATCTCCTCAGCAGTCATACACTCCAAAGGAATGCGTGGGCTCTGCATTGTGGCACCCGCATAGAAGTGAGGATTGAAGGGACGATTGTAGTAGCTGTCGGCACTACCACGATCATAAGGGCCACCGTGTCGTTGATCGTAGCCCACATCCATTTCAGTATAGTTCAACAGCATTACGCAACCTCCTTGTTCATCTTCTCAATCAACTGCTTCTCCTGCTTCTTAGTAGCACGGACCATGTCGTCGATGAAGATCTTCTGCATCCGCTTGGGCAAGTGAGGCAGCATCTCAACAACCATGCTCTGCAGATAGCCTGCTTCGAATGCGTGGCTGTTATGGCCACTGAAGCCCGGATAGTTCTTGCCGGCTGCTTCGCTGAAAGCACGGAGAACAATCTTCATCGTGTCCTGGTTTTCGCTAGTGAACATTCCCATCTTTCGCTCCTGTTTTGTTACGCTATGAACATAGTATAGCACCAAACGATACCCGTGTCAACCGTAGGGTTATTCCACTTTCTGACGCAGGATCGTGACATCTAGGCTGAGCAGAGCGTTTTCGCCAAACTTCTTGTGAGCGTAGGTACGAGCGTCTTCATAGCGATAGTAGACTCCGTAGATCGTGCCCCGGTAGACCACAATGTTGACTGTGCCGGGCTCGTCTCTGTTTTCCAGAGCAAACAGCCGATCTGCTTCTGCGATCCAAGGATGACGTCGTGTACTGTGCTTCTTCAACATGATCAGCCTCCCCACTTGTATTCCGGATGCCACATGTCGTAGTGGCTGCGATACAGATCGCTGTCACGGGGAGCCATCCTAGCCATAGCATACCTTTGTTGCTTCTCCATCTCGTAGAGAGCCCGGCGCTGAGCTTCTGCCATTGCTTCAGTGTGCTTCCTAGTCATCAAGATCCTCTCTTGCTCTAGAACGGCAGCAGCACCACCTCGGCAGTAGGCAAGATGGTAGTCAACAGCTTCTTCACGAGTCAGGTCTTGCTTGGTAGCAAAGCCGGGCCACGATTCAATCTTGGTACGGAACTCCCATGCCGCCATATGGCTGCGGAACTTCATAGAACCCAGTGTGCCTTTGATCTCAACCATTTGCTGCTCCTTAGTGTCTATGTGTGTAGTATAGCATCTTTGGATAACCCTGTCAACCAAAGGGTTATCGTGGTCCGGGTTCTCGCGATCGGCCAGGCTCAAAGTAATCTTCATAGACCGGCTTGACGGGCACATAACCACGACGATCACGAACAGCAACGATCTCTTCTTCCAGCATGGTAATCCGTGCTTCGTATTCCTCACGGAGTCGTCTCATCTCTGCTCGGATCTCTTTGATGTTTCTCACCGTGTGCTCCTTAGTACAGTACAACCTCACCATCCTGCTCAACTTCGATGCGTTCCACAGGAAAAGTGTTTTCCCACTCCGGATCATAGATCGAAACTTCTTGGTTCGGATCCAGCTGTATCAACAAGGCCACCATCTCTTTAACAGTCATTTTTCGCTCCTTTATTTTAGAACTTCATAGAACACAACGATCCAACAAAAAGCCAGTGCCGCAATGGCCTCCCAGTTCCAAGTCCTCAGTTCTGCAAGCATCTTCTTCATGTTCGTAGTATAGCACTTTTGGATAGCCCTGTCAACCGTAGGGTTATCGCACCATCAAACCAACGATTTCGAAATACTCACTGTGACTGACATAGAAGTCAGTGGTTGGGTCGTAATACTTGCCTTCTTTGACATCGTAGTACAGGATCCTACCGTTGAAGTTGAACGGACCTTCCAAGCCCTTGCGTGGCTCGTAGCCCTTCATCACATCTTCGAACTTGCCCAGGACCTTGTAACCCACCTCACGCTCCTTGTTGCTCACTATGACTATAGTATAGCATCTTTGGATAACCCTGTCAACCGTAGGGTTGTTGTGGAAATGCCACAGGCGAGTGCGGCCAATTTGGCCTGACCGGAGGGACTCGAACCCCCGACCCACAGCTTAGAAGGCTGTTGTTCTATCCAGCTGAACTACGGTCAGATCTTGGTGGGCCCCCCGTGAGTCGAACACGGCACCAACGGATTATGAGTCCGCTGCTCTAACCAACATGAGCTAGAGGCCCTAAACTTGGTGCCCGGGACCGGACTCGAACCGGTACAGTATCTCTACCGAGGGATTTTAAGTCCCTTGTGTCTACCTATTTCACCACCCGGGCGGATGTCTAATTATACTAGGAGTTGAGTTCTTCTACAACCTCATAATCGCCATCTGCTGTTTCTCTGTAGACAGTAGCACCATCTGCTCCGTCTCCTAGCGCCTTCTTTGCCAATTGCTTGGCTTCCTTCAGGCTCTTGGTTGTTTCAATGAGTTCGTCGTGGCCGTCAAACGTGGCCCAAACCTCATAGAGTTCCCAGGTCATGATCTTTAAGTTGATTGTTTAGTAGATCGCAAATGTGAAGGGCTAGTTGTTCTGCTTCAGTACGATTGTCTCGAACAATTACACAGAGCACTCGCCCTTTTGGTTCACTTTTAAAATCTCTTATGACGACGTTGCCGTCTTTGTAGTCCGTAGAATAAGAAACCCCGTATCGCATCTAGTATTTACGCCTGTCAACGATACGGGGTCTGTAATTAGAACGGAGCGTCTTCCACGTCGGTAGGCATAGTGGCCTTGGGAGCCTTAGCAGCCTTAGGAGTGGCAGTCTTGGTAGCTTTGGCAGGAGCCGCAGCCTTAGTAGCCTTCACAGGCTTCTCGTCTTTGCGATCGAGATAGTCAGCAATCGCAGCCTGAGCAGCAACACTAGAGAACTCATCAAGACCCTTGATGAACTTGACAGCGTCAAGCTTAGTCATAGGATTCTCAAGCTCAACCAGCGTGATGTCTTCGTGACCATGCTTCGCAAGTACTTTGAGACGCAGGATGTCATTAGCGAAACGAACCTTCATCTCGCCATCAAGAGTTGAAACGCCTGCAACAGTAAAAAGTTTATCGGTAGCCATAATATTTGCCTTTCTGTGTGTGTTTAAAATGTCTGCTCGTTTAAGCATTGTTGTTAGTATAGCACCGAGCTAGCCAAGTGTCAACCACTTTTGGCTAGCTCGATCCATTTGTTAGTCCAAACGTGAACCAGCGTAAGCTTCAAAACCGTACTTCTTGAACACGTCAGCAGCCGCTTGGGCACCGATCTCCAAAATGCCCACTGACTGGGTGCCCAGGTTAGACGGATTCCAAATCTGGAACGCCTTGGTGTAGTCTTGACGCACGCCAGCAGCCTTGAGCATCTTGCCCAGTTTGGTGTTGCCTTTGACCTTGTAGATGTTGACCCAGGCAAAGCCGCAGGCGTCACGATCGCCGTACTGAGCCAGGGCGTTGCGAGCGGCACGGTTAGCCTCTGAGCGGGCTTCGAAAACGATGTTGTTGACTTGCTCTTGAGTGTAGTTCATTTCAGCTCCTTTGTGTTAAACAATACCCATAGTATAGCACCAAACGATACCCTAGTCAACCGTAGGGTTATTGCTATGTTGCTTTTTTGCCACAGGTTGGGCTCGGGCTTGCCCGAACTCCTTGCTCACATAGTATCGAATCAACTCTCGTTGTATCATAGTGATCAGATCACCGTGATCGTTGTCTATGACGAATCGTACAGGACAACGACTCCAGGTACGGAACTCATTGAAGTCTGCGAACCAGCGTCTGTGATCTTTGTTAGCAGCATCAAAGATCACATAGGGCCGCCCAAATAATTGTAATTTGCTCACTTGTTCTGTGCCCACTTTCTAACCACTTCTTCAAGGGGTTTGAAATCATATGCCGGCTGTTTGGGCCGCACCCGCATGAGCTCTTTACGCTCATGTTCTTGATTTTTTTCTTTATTGGTTTTCATCTTCTTGCTCATTCTCGGCTTCCCACTCTGCTACATTTTCGCTAATTGCGAAACACTCGTCGAGATCATCGGGCAGAGTTGCCGCGATCTCGCTACTGTTCATACCACCAAGCTCGTAGTAGTCATCAAAGTAGTCGTCTTCGTTGCCTTCCCACTTGCCAGCAAAGCCCATACCGGGTTCGTAGTAGTAGGCAAGGATCGTAAAGCCCAAACCTACCAACTTCTCGTAGGCTTGGCAAGGAGGAGCCCAAGCACTGTCAAAGTTCAGTGTAAGACTGTTGGCGTCTTGCTCAATAGCAGGTTGTCCATCAGCACCAATGTCCCACTTGGTACCCCAGTTGGCCACATTCCAGTCATACCAGTTCTTGTAGCCATATTTCTCGATGTTAGACTTCTCTTGTGCTTCGTGTGCTTCACGCAGATCCTCACCTGGGAAGCCAGCCACAGTGTCTACCAACTCTTGCGGAGTAGGAAAGAACTCCGCAAGCAGAGCACCCTTGTTGAATCCTTCTCGCACCCGCTGGATCATAGCAGGGTCTTTGTGGCTGATCTCAACCGTGTTGTTACACCAATTAGGCATGTTCGCTCCTTAGTAGTATTCGTGGATTTCGACGCTGGGATCCAACTTCATCAGTTGCTCAGCAGCCTTGGTCAGGAACTTGAACTTGGCGTTGACCTGTGTGCGAGTCAGTTCGCCATCGCAGGTCAAGTTCTCAGGGCTGAGGCAACTATCGATCTTGCTGGCAATACGCTTGCGGTCTGCGGCATTCTGCAGGCTCAGTGCAGGGCTACCAAAGATAGCACTCCACTTGTTCTCGCGCTCTACAAACTCTTTCAACTCTTTCATTTCATGCTCCTTGTGTGTCAGTGTTTGTGTAGTATAGCACCAAAATCAACGCTTGTCAATCAGCGCCTTAATAACCCTATCCGCATCAGGGGTATCTTCTACTTCGTCAAAGGTAGCCGCAGTCATCATTTCAAAGACCACACGAGCATCGTGCTCAAAGACCCTAAGGATAGCATTGACTTCGTCCATAGTCTGTGCGGCCCACAGCAGGTCTGCGATCTTGTGCTGTGCTTTGTTTTGAAGAATTAGTTCCATTGTCAGCTCCTTAAATGGTTTTGATGCCTTCTACATTGAAGCCGCTGTTCTTAGCACGATCTAGAACTGCGGCATTAACGCTACGACCTTCGCGCCGCAGCAGATCTAGAATCAACTGCTTCTCCCAGTCTGCTACAGGCAGCTTGGCCAGCACTCGAGCCTTGATCTCAGCAATGGTGTCCATCTCAAAGGTGTTAAGCATTGTCAGCTCCTTGTTATTCACTATGCCTACAGTATAGCACCAAAAAGAAACCCTGTCAATCGCAGGGTTTTTACAGTGTTGTGTTAAAACAACGGTTAGGAGTTGACGGTGTTGTGCGGACTGTACAAGTCCTGAATCAGACGCTCTTGTGCGTCTACATCCCACTCATCAAAGGGCTTACACCCCTGATCCGCAATCCAATTGAGCACCAGCTCCTTAGGACAGTTCAACTCACGGGCAATCTGCCCTGCGTTGAGTCCTTCAATGTAGAGTTGCTCAATGTCGTAAGCAAGTTCAGCCATTTTACTCATCAACAGTTACCTCCGGTAGATATGCTTCTAGCGCCTCATTGGGCAGGTCAAACAGCAGCTCGTGGATGGCTGTAAGGTCACCTGCTTCAACGTCTTTGACAATTTGGTTAAGTACTGCGTCTAGCAGCAGCTCTCGCGCAGTCATGCTCATACCAACTCCTCTGCTCCGCAGAATTTGCTAAATGATTCCCAATCGCCTTTGAAAATTTCTTTGCCGTTGTAGTTCTTAACCACAACCCGGTTTTCGTAGACATGGTACTCGTAGTCCTGACCGCAGTCCTTAGCACTAGTAGGATGCAGATAGAACTGTCCAACACCGTCTTTGAAATGTGCTACCAGTTGAGCAGCCAAACAGCCCATGCCGTTGGCAATGTTAGCAGTCTCGCGTCCAATGCCGTTGACAATGGTAAAGGGCGAGATAAAGTCAGCAAGCTCACGGCCATGTCCCGCAGGATAGCCGTCGTACTGACGATAAAGATTGATGATAGCCTCACCGTCAGTGTCATAGACAAAAGTAAGTGATCTAGTTCCCATTTCAGCTCCTGTTTTGTTACTGTACCTATAGTATAACATCAATCAATACCCGTGTCAACCGAACGGGTATTAGTACTCTGCCCTTACTGTGCCGTCCTTGTTGACTGTAAGGAAAACCTTACAGGTGTCCTCAAACTCGCCCTTGTAGGTGCAGAGGTAGCAGAACTGTCCGCCGTTAGTCAAGCCCAGGAACTTCGCACTCACAAAGGAGTCCTCTTTGTAGCCTGCACGACGAATCAATGTAGTAAGGCCTTGCGGCCCAAACTCTGTAAGGACTTTGAGTGTGTCTGCTGTGATCATGTCGCTCCTTGTTTCTTACTATGCTTCTATTGTATAGCCAAACACAGGCGCTGTCAACCGTAGACTCTGAATAACCCTACAGCGCATACGGACATTGCTACAACGTTTACCAAAGTCTGTGGCTTATTTGCCACACGTATAGCCCATGTCATAAATGCTACAGTGCCTAGCGTAAATGCTAAAATATTATAGCCATCCGCACCCATTGCGTTTAGTACGTGCCCTGCTATAATAAAAACAGCGCCCAGCCACTGTAGCATGTCATTTAAACGCATTACGCAGTTGCCTTAATGTTAAAATGCTCGCGTACCTCGTCCGCAATACTATAAGCGTCATAGCTAGCACGCCCCTCGTCTTGCATACCCCATTCGCTGCCGCATACACTCTCAGCAGCCTCAGCACTAAATCCGTGTGCTATAAGCAGCTCGCACAGCCGCTCGTTAAAGCCATGCTCCCAATAAAACTCTCCCATTACTCTAGTAACGTCGTCGTCACTGTGTATGTTACGCAACAGCAAACTACCCATTGTCTGTGCGCTCTCGTTGTTAGTAAGTCCCTCTACACTCCAGCACACAGCTAAATCGCCGTCGCCCCAATACTCCCCATCCTCGCATTGTGTGCTAACAAACATATCAATGCTCTCTACTAGTACTCCGCAATGTATCTCATTAACCTCAATGCTAAAGTTAATGCCCTCTTCGCTACGCACAAATTTTACGCTGTCAAACATTTTTACTCCTGTGTTGTTACTGTATGCTGCTAGTATAGCACAGCAAGCCCAATCTGTCAACTTGCTGTGCTAATAACCCTACACTTTACTCAAGTACGCAGTTGTTAATACGCAAGTATGTAACACCGCCGCCGCGTAAAAAGCCATTACTATATTCTTTGCTAGTAGTAACTTTTACTTTGTTAGTGTAACCTGCAACAAACAACGCAAGTTGCAATTTTGCTTTAACGTCTTCTGCTTTGTTGTAGTCAATAAAAAAGCTAACGTGCCGCAAATTATTATCTTGTTTAGTCTTGTCTGTGTAACTGTAATTGTACACAGCACCGTTAGCAATGCTACGCACAATTTTACGCACTAGTTTAGTACTTGCAAACATTTTCGCTCCTGTTTACTAACTAAAAAACAATTATAGCACAGCAAGTCCACGCTGTCAACTTGCTGTGCTAATAACCCTACACTTTAGTCAACAAATACAATGTTGTCTGTACGCAACACCGCTTTAGCATTTGTTATAGTTTTTTCTATGTCTTTTTGTAGCGTCTCGTAAACTATATCTCCGCTTACATAAGCGCATTGTTTTTGCGTAGGAAACTTTAGTTTTCCGTTTTTATTTGTTTCCGTTACATTAAACGCAACAATAACTTTATAAGTTTCTTTTTCTTTATTATATAATAGTTTTGCTTTTGCTACTTGTGCAAAAATAGCTTGTTTTGTTTTGCTAAACATAGTTTCGCTCCTGTGTTAAACAATACACACAGTATAGCAGAAACTAAAGCCCAAGTCAACCGTAGGGTTATTGGGCCCCGCACTCGTGCTGTGGCAGTTACGCCACAGCTTCGAGATCAGCGTTGATGGCCAGCAGTTTACGCATTAGAGGGTAGACAGCCTTCTTGGCTTCTATGACCGCAGTCTCAATCAAGTCCTCTGCGGTACCGTCACGTAGGACTTCGCTGGCGTCTTCGTACAAGCAACCTCCCAAGTACTCTGCGGCTAGCTCGTGTCCATCTATTAGAGCACGAACACGCAGCATGAACCAATCCAGCGTACCGTCGTTGACTTTGCGTTCCATGTCCTTGATATCATAGCATGAGTCGTCAAAGCAGTCACGCAGGGCAATGTCTTCCCAGGTCTTGTCGACAATAATCTCAAAGCCCTCACGGTCTTCTAAACGGATTAGTTGGTCCCAGTAGCGATTCATGTTAGATCTCCGTAAGAATGTCTTCGATGCAAGAGTCTACGATAGCAGCATGGGTGAAGTGGTAGTCCATCTCTTGTACTACCTCCACAACGTCTGCGTCATCGCGAATCCAAAGGCTAACCACAATCTCCACACGGCGCAGTTCGTCATCGGGTCCAGCACTCATTCCTCGTCCTCCTCGTCACGGATGTAGTCATTACGCTGAGCGAACTGTGCAACCTCGTGCTCGCTCATCCAGCCCAGTGCATCGCGGGCTAGGGTTTCCCAGTCGATCATGCCTTGCTCGGCCATGTCCAGCAGTTCGCTGGTCACTGGACGGCTCTGTTGATGGCTAAAAGTAAACATGTGTCGCTCCTGTTGTTTAACTTAGTCTCTAGTATAGCACCAATCAAAGCCCTTGTCAACCTAAGGGTTTTTGCTAAGGGGCGCCTCACATGGTCGTTTAAGAGCAGGCGCATCCCGTAGGCACTCGCCGCTCCCCCATTGCCTAATCAGCAGTCTGGATCAAAGTCCGCCCATTCTTGTGCTTCGTCGGGCTGTCCGTCGTACTCGCTTTCGCGCTCTGCTTCGTCCTCAAGTTCCTCAGAGAGGGTAAGGAAGCTCTCGCAGTATTCGAACAGGCTCTTGTAAGCACGGAGCTCGTCCCTGCTCAGTTCCTTAAGGAACATAGGGCCCTCGCTCTCCATTGCTTCCGTAATCTGCTTGAGGGCCAGCAGGGTGTTGCTGCACATGCAGTAGCTCATGTTCGGGTAGTTAGACATTTCGTTCGCTCCTGTTGTTTAACTTAGTCTCTAGTATAGCACCAATCAAAGCCCTAGTCAACCGTAGGGTCTTTACATGCTCCAGTAGGTTTCCGATGAGGGCGAGCACGAGTAGGGCGTGTCGTAACGCTCCTTGTACTCCTGCCCGCTCATCAGGTTCTTACGGGTTACCCAAGTCTCCCGTATCACATAGCGATACCCCCGCCAAGTGTGCTTGATAGAGTGCTCCAACATTGACAGATTGTCTGTGTTGTAGTCCTGCTTGAGCACCAGACGCTCGCCCGCTTTGGTTCGCTTGTCTGCTTTGTAGATTTCTACTGTATACATATCGCTCTCCTTATAGATATTGATCGTTCAGCGTAGGCTGTAGCTCTTTGACCAGCTCACGCTCATAAGCATAAGCTTCAGCACGGCCGCGGATCACAGCCAGCACACGATGCGTCCAAGCCAAGTCCAAACCGCCCGTCTTCAAGTAGACGTAAAGGTTCCACTTGCGGTTCTCGTTACGAGCACGGCTCTTATGCTTGCGCCAGCGCTCTGCTACAACCTTGTCCACATTGGGCTGGGCTTTGCGGGTAAGACCAATGTAGTTCTCGCCGCGCTCGTCCACCATCTCGTAGATGATGTAGTTGCAGTCTGATCTGATCTTACGCTGTCTTGCCATTGCTCGCTCTCCTTACTATGTCTATATTATAGCAGTTTGGGCCCGAGCTGTCAACCGGGCCGCACTCGTGTGTTGTTATTTTACAACATCTTCGATTGCTTGTGCGAGCGCACTAATAGCTTCTTGTATAAGGTCGTCGTCTAAGTCTGTTAGTGCTTGCAAACTTGCGAGTTTAGCGTATAAGACTGCTTGTGCTTCCGACATAGTGCTCCTTAGTAAAAGCACATTATAGCAGTTTGAGCCGCACTCGTCAAGTGGCTAAAAGAACACACAGTGAGTGTAGGGTCTTTGCGTTTAATTTGACACTCTGCCCAAAATCGCTTATAATAGTGGCACGTTCGAACATAGTGGGGGTGGACGTCGACAGCCACCGTGTCCCCGCCTGTGGATAACCTGTGGATAACATTTTGGTGTGGTTTTTGAGCAACATCCTCAGCGGAAGTTATCCACAGGTTCCCCACAGCTTATTCACAGTGTTGTTATAAAACAACTACCCTAGTTGACACTTGGGTTATTCCTCATCCTCGTCCGCTTCAAAACCCCAAGATCCCTCGGGCAAAGGTGTTAATACAAAGTCTGCGGCCTCGTCCCACTCTTTACTGCTGAATGTGCCAAAGTCACAGCGACAGTCGTTATACTTAAACAGTATGATACGATCAGTTTCAGTGTCTCTGCTAACGTGTACATGATGTGCCAAGTAATTGATTTGAAGTAAGTTTAGTATCACAGTGGGATCTCCCTGTTAGGTCTACACTGAGTATTTAACAGTGATCTCTTATACAGTGTGACAAAGTGCAAAAAGTGTGATCTAGATCTCTCTCTCACGCTTATAGCAGTCAACAGCGCAGGCAGAGTTCTTGAATTGTGTAGAAAAGTGTGAAAAAGTGTAAAATTGTGTGGTCAATTCACGAATATGAATCAAATGTGCGAATCAGGATGGCAAGGCATAGAATTTCTAGAATATCAGATGGTGGGGCAGACAGGCTATGCAAAAATGGTACTCAACCTCGCCTCACACAGCCTCTACCGCGCCTCTACCGCAGTCACACACAGTCTCTACCGCGCTCCCTATAGTGAATACCAAAGTAAATTTATCTTGAATACCAAAGTAAATTTATCGTTTTAGCTCGAGCCACTAGCAAGAACCGTGCTATAGAATTCAGAGAGGCCAAGGAATCTGCTCAAAACCTACCGCGCTCCGCTTGCGGCTACGCCGCTTCAGGACTCTCGCACCGGGTCCAAAACGGTGTTTCTATCCGGAGAGTCTCGCAGAGCGATCCCAGAACCTGCTTCAGCGTATGTGCGTACAGCGGGGCCTGTGTGCGTATACGCTAAGATCGCTACAGCGGGGCCTATACTGTATATGTATATGCTCAATCAGTCTAGACTTGTACAGCGGGGCCTGCTATAATTAGTGCTGTATATGCTATATTTCTAGTCGCTCTGTATAGTAGCACATGGCAGTAAATATGTATATGCGTTTGGTAGTTACATGTTCTAGTGATGATCCTGTTATAGACGAGATCTATCACTACTGTCAACAGCACAATATTGTTATGAGCTGTGGACGTTATATAGTAGTGGACAATCACTATTGGATTTGGCGCATAGACTGTGAGCCCAGTTCAGCTGTGACTTGGTTACTCTTAAAGTGGGAACCTTATCTGTTCAGTCTTTGAGTCGTCTGCGTATGCGTAATCTAAGTTCGGGATCGTGTTCGCTGATTCTAATCAGCTGTCCTAGAGCCCAACCCAGCAGCCAAGCACGACCACGCTTAGTCAGTAATTGTAGAAGATTTTCATAAACTTCCTGCTGTGTTTTACTAAACTTCATACTGTATTTACTAGTTCTTATTTTGTCTATACCACTGCTTCTGCTCGATATATACTGTACTATGACTAAGAAATCTTTAACAGTATTTGGCTGTAGCTTTGGAGACTATATGACTGGGGGTCTCAAGCATGTTTATGGGGATATTCTAGCTGATCGGTTAGGCTTGATCTATCAGCATGAAAGCCGTGGCGGCGGCAGCAATGAGCGCATATGGCGTAGATTTTGGCAAATGGAAGCTGAGGGTCTACTCAAAGATAGCCTTGTTATTGTACAGTACACAGAACCCAGTAGAGCAGAGTTTTTCGCAGCTAGGCCACCCGATCATCACTATGAAAATCTAGCTCATTGGAGCGAAGAAGCACATCTAGACGGCACAGTCATACGCTGGAAAACAGACAGTTACACTTGGCAAAATCGCCCTAGAGATCGTGACTTCATGCGAACCTATCAAGAACACTATACCAGCGCACTATGGGCTGACAGCCAGTTTCAGTGGCGCAATCGACAGTTTCAATTGGCAGCTCACGCCCAGGGCATAGACATAGTGTTTCTACGCAATCGCATCATGCCCTTTTTTGACGTCATTGACCCTTATGCTCCAGCCTGCTACTTTGAACCCTGTTTTGAACTACAACAACCTCACTACAGATACACAGCACAGGATACCACACACATGAATGAGCAGGGTCACGGCCAGCTGGCTCTGCTGCTACATGATCACATACTTGAGCTAGACCTGCTATGACCACACTGTTAGTCAGCGGCTGTAGCTTTTCTGAAGAAAAGAATCGTGCTTGGCCCCAGCATGTCAGTGACAGTCTAAATCTGCCAAGAGTAAACTGTAGTTCGGGCAGCATGGGCAATGATCTCATAGCACGTAGGCTGCTACGTGAATTGGATCTGCTGCTTGAACAGCAGATCAAGCCTGTGGTCTGTGTGATGTGGACAGGCTGGAATAGAACCAGCACCCTGTCGCCGGGCGTCAAGCCCTATACACATCATGTTACTAAAAATCCCATGGGTCTCTCTGTTCATGACCCTGACCCTCAATGGCTTATACACAATCAGCATTGGACGGACAGCCAAAGCCGTAGAGTGTTTAAGACTCTAAGCTTTGAGCATTTACAGTACCTTACCCTGGAGCACATTGTTCACACACAGTGGCGTTTGAATCAACTGGGTGTGCCATGGCTGTTCATGCAGTACAAGAATCAGGTCTTTCCTTTTCCAGAAGAAATTACCCCAGACCATCAATGGCTCATAGATCAAATTCAGTGGTCTAATTGGATACAAGAACCCATGTACGAATGGTGTCAAGCTAACCCTGACCCTAGTCCACAGCCAGGCTGGGACGGAGAACATCCTACCTACACACAGCAGCAGATCTGGGCAGCAGAGCGTGTCACGCCCATGGTACATGATCTAATCACATGACACAGAGTCTAGTTGTTTTTGCCTACAGTGAACACTTTAATCTAGCTCAGTTTGTGCTGCGCCGAGCCTGTGCCCACCTAAAAAATCTGGGCAAAATCTACATAGTCTGGGACGATCTATATCAGGGCATGGATCACGACTGGGCACAGGATCATTTTCGCAAGCTGGGCTATACAGTTGTTAGGCACAGTCAGTGGGCGCAGACTGTCAATGAACCCCTGGGGTGGATAAGGCAGCAGTGGGTCAAACTACATCTACACCAACAGCTTGACGAAGATCAATGGATCTTGCTAGATGGAGACACTGTGCTGAATCAAAGCTATGAGTTGAACCAGTCATGGACCTGGGTTAGCTACGAGCACTATGAGCCCTATTGGCAGTTTATCAATCATGCTCTGGGCCTGGAAAAAACTGTGAATCACAGCTGGGTCTGTCCCCTACAGATCTTTGATAGATCTGTGCTGACCAGCTTGGAAGCTGAAAATCTTCCAGAAAAATTCCGTGAATGGCAACGTTCGCGCAGTGATCCTGTGCCTGGGCTCAGCGAATTTGAAATCTACGGAACATGGGCCAGCCAAAAGATGAACCAAAAGCGACAGACCCTACTCAGTCCATTTATAGAAACAGCTAACCCTGTGAGCTTTCAAGCCTGGGCCTGCTCCAGCAGTCAAGATGTGGTTTTTCGTGGGCAAGATCGCCTGTTGCCCAATGTTGCCAATTGGCATTGACAGAGCTAGATCTTTGTTGTAAAATTTGGCTTTACACAGGAGATTCACATGCTGGTTCGTGTACGTAATCCACAATATGGTCGTGAAGGTATTTGGTTCTTTCCACAGCCCGAATACTTTGAATACCGTGGCGACGAAGTCAAGCCGGGCCGTTGGGAAAATCCCGAACAGGTTATGTGCCTAACCACTGGTCTCCCAGAGTTTCCTGTACGCAGTATTCGACGCGAACTTATTGTCAGCATTGACGGCCGCGACTATCGTCAACGACCCGTAAACCCCACAGTCACAGTTCGTCGCATTCAGGGTTCCAAAGGTAAGGAATATACACTAACTGGCTCTGCGGGGCATTGGACCTGTACCTGCCCGGGATTTCAATTCCGTAGTAACTGTAAACACACTGCCAATGCCTAAAAGTGATCCTACCCGCTATGCTTCCGAAATACCTTCTGTACTGGCCTGGGATCCTCAGTATACCAACAGTGAGATTGATCGAGCAAAAAGCATAGCATTTTCTACCAGACAGGCAGAATATACTGCGAACACTGAAAAAGCTCTGAAACATCGACAGCGCATACTAGCAGACATGAAGCGTAGAGGATACGTGCCTGTGAAAAAGATCGCCTGGCAGGCCAATTATAATCGCAACGACAACGGCAGTCCTGCTGATGTGGTCTTTCTAGATCATGTTGTGGGCGGAGTTTCAGTAAAGGATGGCAGTGATATCATTGGTAACTTTGGCACCAAAGACTTTGATCTAAACATTGAACGTCCTCGCGGCGAGGATCTATTCCGTCATTTGGCCACAGCAGAGTTTGATCATCTGCTGGTCAGTGTCAAGCAGGATCTCATTGCTGAACTGGCTGTGGGTGCTACTTGGACTGTGGATAGAGAGCTAGACTGGGGCAAGTATGCTATCACACGAGTCAGTGAAGATCAGTTCCAATTGAAGTTTGGATCAACGCGACGTACTGTTTCTACTGCTGAATTACTCACAGAGAACATAACAGACAAAAAAGGACAAAGTAAAAGATTGCCAGGCAAATGGCGCAGGGTCTTTGGGGACTACTATCAGGATCGCAAGAAGAACTATAGAAAAGAACGAGATGCGTTGTTTACTGTGCTTTATCCTGTCATTGAAGGTCTCTGTAAACAAATTATCATTGCTGATCCAGAAAAGCTTTGCCAAATTGGCGGCTTTACTGAAAAGCCCTACTATGTTTCGGATCTACGCAAAGACCTAGTCTATTATGTACAACCCCGAGCTGAAGTGATTAATCGTATCAGTGTGGAAATCTTCAACAAGGAAAAAGATCGATCATTTGGATCAGGGTTTGAACTAGGCTGTAAGATCAAAATGATAGACAGCGATCAGTCGGCCACACTGGACTTTTATGTGTGCTACAACAGCGGCACATTTAATCGCGGGCCAGTTATTAAAATACAAAACTTTGTAGACAAAGAAAAACTATGGTCAGTGATTAAAGTGTAAATAACACACTATGATTATAACCAACGAACTAGTTTTTGAAAACGAATACACCAGCATCAAAACAACTGGTCGAGAGAAATTTCCTGTCTATTTTAAACCGCACATGAACGGTGGAGGTATACACTTCCATAATCATTATGTTGACATGATGAACAAGCGGTATCACAATCGTAAATTTCATACCTGTTTTGAATGGTGTGCGGGCCCAGCATTTATAGGATTTGACATTTTGGATCACGGATTTTGTGAACATCTATATCTAACCGATGTTTACAAACCTAGTTTGGATACCGTGGCAAAGACTATATCAGAAACTGCCAGTTTGGCTCAGCGTGTGACAACTCAATTGGCTGGAAAAATTGCTGACATTCCGGATCATGTAAAATTTGATTTGGTTGTGAGCAATCCTCCACACTTCAAAGATTGGCCCGAGTATCGATTAGATGTAAATGGCCCAGATGGTGATTCCAATTGGAACGATCCAAATCAGGTAAGAATTGGAGTAGATCCAGATTGGCAAATACACAAAGAATTTTTTGCCAATATCGGTAGACATTTGGATAAAGATGGTGTTATAATACTACTTGAGCATGCCAAAAGCAAGTCGGATGTTGAATTGCTGCCTTTTATTAAAGACCAATTCCACTACGACATTGAATATGACAACCACAAGTATTATTACTTGACACTGACAAAGAAATAACATGTTTCCATATATTGGCGGTAAGGCACATCACGTAGGTTGGATGGATCCTCTGTTCCCTAACCAGTTTGACACTTTTGTAGAAGTGTTTGGCGGAGCAGGTTGGGTATCAGTTAAAAGCCACAAAGTTACTCAAAGTGTCTCTAGAATCTATAACGACTACAATCCTTTGTTAGCCAATGTCTATGAGTGTCTGCGTAGAGATCCTAAGGCTGTGCTATCCCTAATGGATCAGACTACTAAAAGTGATTTGGCACTGTATCGACAATATCAAAAAGAACTGTTTGCTGATCTAGATTGGACCACTGTTCAATTAGGTGATGTCGCATTAGCAGTCAAGTATCTCTATCTCCAAACACAAGTGTTTGCTGGTACACCTTTGAGCACTACCAATGTGCCCTACTTTACTGAGCAGAAAGCGGGCGGCAAGTATCCTTCAAAGTACGATACTCTGCGTAAGAAATTAGCCACAGATGTGATTCAACAACGTGTACAACAGATCACGGGTGTAGAACAAATGGACTGTGAAGATTTGATACGCAAGTACGACAGTCCAACTACATTCTTCTATGTGGATCCTCCTTACTACAATATGGAGTTCTATTATTCAAAAGACTTCCCAAGAGAGAAGCACCAAAGTCTAGCACAGACACTAAGTCAAATTCAAGGTCGTTTTGCTCTAAGCTATTATGATTTTGAAGACCTACATCAATTCTATCCAGAAGGTCAATTCCATTGGCATCGTCAAAGTGTCTATCGTTCTGCGGCTACTCGCAGTGCCAAAAGCTCAAACTACAAAGCCAAAAGCAAAGGCACAGAGATCTTAATTATGAATTATGATCCGGCTGTTGATGCGGGCAAGCCTGTGAAGCCAGCCAAACCAAAAAAAAGTCAAAAACCCGTTAAACCAATCAAACCAAAAATCATTGACACTGGACTGTTTATCTAGTATAATTATTCTATCGTAACAACACACAGAGAGCGTTAAATGATTCTCAATACTGCTCCCCAAGATCAAGCAGTCCTTTCCAATGTAGGACAAATTGGCGAATTCCGTATCCGAAATTCGGCTAAAGCTTTTAACATTCTTTCCAGTGGACTTTATGCTAACAAGATTCGGGCAATTATCCGTGAGCTTAGTTGTAATGCTGTGGATAGTCATGTGGCCGCTGGCTGCTCTGGCACTCCATTTGACGTACATCTTCCTAATCAATTAGAGCCTTGGTTTGCCATCCGCGACTATGGCGTAGGACTTGATCATGAACAGGTTGTCAACATCTATACTACCTACTTTGAAAGCACAAAGACTGCTTCGAACGAGTTTATTGGTGCTTTGGGCCTTGGCAGTAAGTCTCCTTTTAGTTACACTGATAATTTTACTGTCACAGCCACCAAGAATGGTCGACGTGGCATCTACACGGCCTTTATCAACGAACAAGGCATCCCCAGCATCGCGTTGATGCTGGAAGAAGCCAGCGATGATCCTGCTGGTGTTGAAGTAAAGTTTGCTGTTAACAATTACAACGACTTTGGCAAGTTTCAACAAGAAGCTCGCAACATCTACAAATACTTTAGCCTGCGACCTGTAATTACCGGCGCCAGCGGCTTTAAATTTGAAGATCAATTCTATGACAGCAAGGACATTATTCCTGGCGTACATCAGACCACATCTGGTGGCCGTAGCAC
>JACCDW010894993.1_pt1 | contig 23551 bp, 19 predicted proteins | sample 7449781 | NCBI WGS metagenome assembly JACCDW01 (sample SAMN15323449, study PRJNA562643) | freshwater metagenome | isolation source: river surface water | place: USA:Blue River Watershed | collected 2017-08-18
ATCAACAACTCAAGATGACGGCGTTAGAATTTTCTTATCAAGTAGGTAATTTTTCCAAGTTTTTAAAGCCATTTGCTTTACGATTGACACGTGATGGGGATGATGCAAATGATTTGGTACAGGACACTTTAGTTAAAGCATATACGAATCGTGAAAAGTATATGGATGGCACGAACTTGAGAGCATGGTTATGTACAATCATGAAGAACACGTTCATCACACAATATCAACGCATGGTTCGTCGGAACACATTCATTGATACAACCGAGAATTTACACTTCATCAATTCTTCCGAATCTGTTCAAATCAACGCAGCTGAGTCTACGTTTATGCGAGAGGATATCAATTTGGCTTTGAGTAATACAGAAGAAATGTATCGCGTTCCATTTCTTTTATATTTTGAGGGGTTCAAATATCATGAAATAGCTGATGAATTGGGTTTGCCGATTGGTACGGTAAAAAACCGAATTCATATAGCAAGAAAGTCTTTAAAGCAGCATTTGCAAATGTATGCATAGGTAATTACGTTTTTTTTGGTTAACAGAGGAGGAAGTAAAAAGTCAGATTTTATCTGACTTTTTCTTTGTCAGGATAACGGGAGAGAATTCCTATATTTGTTTCGAATATGAAGAAGATAATTGTAATCGGAGCCGGATTTTCAGGCTTGTCAACGGCGACGGCACTAGCGGATCAAGGGTATGAGGTAGAGATCTTTGAAAAAAATGATCAAGCAGGTGGGCGTGCTCGCGTATTTAATGAGAAAGGTTTTACGTTTGATATGGGTCCTAGCTGGTATTGGATGCCCGATATTTTTGAAGATTATTTTGGTCGCTTTGGTAAAAAGCCTTCCGATTATTATAATTTGGTCCGATTAGATCCTTCGTATTCCGTGATATTAGATGATGAGCAAATCATCGATATGCCTGCAAGTTATACGGCGCTGAAATCATTATTTGATTCGATTGAGGCCGGTGCAGGAAATGCGTTAGATCGTTTTTTGGAGCAAGCAGCTTATAAATATAAAGTGGGCATTCAAGAATTTGTTTGGAAGCCATCGACTAAAATCACCGAATTTTTAAGTTTACGTATCTTGATTGACGCCCTGCGTATGGATGTTTTTCAATCATTTTACAGCCACGTTCGGAAGTATTTCAAATCACCGACCCTCTTGAAATTGATGGAATTCCCCATCTTATTTTTAGGAGCCATTTCACAAAATACGCCTGCCATGTATAGTTTAATGAACTATGCAGAAATCAAATTGGGTACTTGGTATCCGATGGGCGGCATGCACAACATTGTCAAAGGGATGGTTGCCCTAGCGGAAGAAAAAGGTGTGAAGATTCGGACTAATATGGAGGTTACGGGTTTTGGCATTACGAATGGTCGAGTACAATCGGTCAAAACAACCACAGGAATTTGGGAGGCGGACGCCGTAGTCGCTAGCGCGGATTATCACCATGTGGAAGAATTGCTGGGAGATGCCTATCGGAATTATGATGAGGCGTACTGGGATAAGCGCGTGATGGCCCCTTCTTCCTTGTTATTTTATTTAGGGATAAATAAGCGTTTGCCACGCTTGAAACACCATAATTTATTTTTTGATCGTGATTTCACTGTGCATTCGCATGAGATTTACACGGAGGCTGCGTGGCCATCAGACCCGCTTTTTTATGCCTCAGCACCTTCCGTAACGGATCCATCTGTGGCACCGGAAGGGTGCGAAAATGTCTTTTTACTGATTCCCGTAGCGCCTGATTTGGTTGATACGGAGGAAGTACGCGAAAAGTATTTTACGCAATTGATGGATCGTTTGGAGGCTTATTGTGGTGTATCGATTCGTGATTCAATCGTCTATAAACGTTCCTATGCGCACCGAGATTTCATCGGAGATTACCATGCGTTTAAAGGAAATGCATACGGTTTGGCTAACACATTAATGCAAACGGCTATTTTGAAGCCAAGTTTAAAAAATAAGCATGTGGCAAACTTGTTCTATACGGGCCAATTAACCGTTCCAGGACCCGGTGTTCCCCCTTCGCTTATTTCAGGTTTAGTCGTCGCTAAGGAAGTTGACAAATCATTTAACTAGTCAAATGGATTTATATTTACAGGTTTCGCTCGATTCAAGTAAGCTGTTGACACAAGCTTATTCGACCTCATTTTCTTCTGGTATTCGTACGTTAGACAAGCAATATCATGAGGCAATTTATGCGATTTATGGATTTGTGCGGCTGGCCGACGAGATTGTGGATACCTTCCACGATCAAGATAAGCAAGCGCTTTTAGCGCGATTCCGAGCGGATACTTTTCAGGCGATTGAAGAAAAAATAAGCTTGAATCCGATTTTGCATTCATTTCAATGGGTGGTGAATACATTTCAAATTGGCCATGACTTGATAGATGCATTTTTGGTTTCGATGGAAATGGATTTAACTGATCGCGTGTACGATGTGGAAACCTACAAGACATATATTTATGGATCGGCAGAGGTAGTCGGGTTAATGTGCTTACGCGTTTTCTGCTTGGGTGATTCAGCTCAATATGACTTCTTACGCGCGGATGCCTGTGCCTTAGGTTCGGCCTTTCAAAAAATTAATTTTTTACGGGATATTAAGTCTGATTTTGACGAGCGTGGACGGGTGTATTTTCCGGGGGTTAATTTTGAGACCTTCTCCGATACGGAGAAGAAAGAAATTGAAGCGGATATCCAATTGGATTTTGATGCGGGATTGCGTGGCATTGAAAATTTACCCAAAGCTGCGCGTAAAGGTGTTCTACTCGCATACGAATATTACATCCGTTTATTTGAAAAGATTAAGGCGCTACCAGCTTCACGCGTGAAAGAGGAGCGTATTCGTGTACCAGATTGGGAAAAATTATTGATCTATCTGCGCGTCTAATATGGATTTTTGGCTAATCCTTTTTTTGCTGGGCACCATGGCATTTTTATATGCGTCCGTTGGGCATGGTGGAGCATCTGGCTATCTAGCCGTTTTAGCTCTATTTAGTGTGGCACCTGTGGTGATGAAGCAATCCGCTCTTTTGTTGAACTTAGGTGTCTCGTTGATGTCGTTTGTGGCATTTTACCAACAAGGATTTTTTAAGTGGCGCTTGTTTTGGCCCTTTGCTTTAGGGTCTATTCCTGCTGCATTCATGGGGGCAAAAATACCCTTGAGTGAGTCGACCTATAAACAAGTGTTGGGGGCATGCTTGTTAATTGCCGTTTTTCGTATGTTAACTTCCTTGCGTGAAGCGGAGGCGAAGCCACTTCCTTTGTGGGCAGGATTAACTGCTGGGTCTTTCATTGGTTTACTTTCGGGAATGATTGGAATTGGAGGAGGGATTATTTTGAGCCCTGTCTTATTATTATTTCGGTGGGCTACTTTAAAAGAAGCCGCTGCCGTTTCGGCGCTTTTTATATTTGTTAATTCACTTTCCGGTTTGGCTGGTTTGAAAACCTGGGTTCCATTAGATCAATCTTCGCTAATGTATTGGTTGATTGTGTCAATTTTGGGTGGTTTTTTAGGTGCGAGGTGGGGCGCTCGTTTTGCGTCAAATACTAAAGTAAAGTGGGTACTCGCTTTGGTACTCATCATCGCGTCAGGTAAATTGTGGTTTGTTTAAAATCGATATGATAGAAAACGTAAATCAAGATACGGGATTTGGAGAGCGCAGCACCGACATGGGTGGTCGGATGGTGAATAAGGATGGGTCATATAATATTCGCCGTATTGGAATTCATGTCCATCAACGCATGAGTAATTATCAACATATGCTGACCATGCCTCGGTGGCAATTTTTGATCGTTATTTTTCTAGTTTATCTATTGATCAATTGCGTGTTTACGGCGCTTTATTGGTTCACAGGCCCTACTGGATTGGAAGGTATTTCACATCAAGATGATGCGTTAGGCCAACTGAAAGAATTGTTCTTTTTCTCCACGCAGACATTAACAACAGTTGGGTATGGGCGCATAAATCCGGTAAGTGAATTGGCGAATTGGATTGCGGCGATTGAGTCGCTCGTGGGATTTCTTTCTCTAGCCATCGCTACGGGTCTTTTGTATGGGCGTTTTTCCCGTCCGCGTGCATTCATTCGTTTTTCAAATCTGATTGTGTATACGAACTACAAAGGAGGGAAGGCATTGATGTTCCGATTGGTGTGTTTTAAAGACGATCATTTGTTGATGAATGCCGAAATGAAAGTCAGTGTCCGTATTGTCACCCCTGAAAATACCCTTCGTTTTTATAATCTTCGCTTGGAAAGAAGTCATGTGGATAGCTTGGTATTAAACTGGACTGTCGTACATCCCATTGATGAGGATAGCCCCTTTTATGGATTGTCTCAAAAGGAGATTGTGGCTTTGCAACCTGAAATTGCGGCGAATTTGACGGGTTTTGATGAAGTATATTCATCCATGGTGGTCGCCCGTAATTCATATGCCATTCAAGATTTCAAATTTGGATTTAAGTTCTTACCGATGTATTTCAGTAAGTCAAAGCGGACTGAATTGGATTTATCTAAATTGAATTTGATCGATCAGGAATAAAAAAATCTCGAATAGGTGACTATTCGAGATTTTTCAATTTCTAGAAGTAATGGATTAGTTTTTCGAACCTGTTACTGCACCTGCTTTTTTAGCATTTTGAGCCTCCTGCATCGGATTTTGACCACCGCCATAGCTGCGCGGTTGCGCCTTAAATAGCTGTACGCGAGTCGGTTGTGCAGGTTCACGTGGATATGAATTATCATCCGTATCGATGTCTGCAATCTCATAGAATGGGTCTAGCGTCCATTTAACCACTTTTTTGGACGTTGGTATGATTTTCTTTGCCTCGACATCGTTCAAACGCCAAACCTCGGCAGGGAAGCGTAAAATCTCATCCGTTCCATCCTCATAATTCAACTTGATAATCACTGGCATCGGTAAACCGCCCTTGTTTTTGAAGTTAACCACATAGAAGTTTTTGCCTTCTGAAACTAGCTTGCGTTCATCATCGGATAAGCTACTCAAGTAATCTTGGTACTTTTTCTTCTCTGCATCTGATGTGGCAAAGCGGTCATAGGTATTGTAGAAATCTGTTAAATCAGGATTTTCCTCGACCACGGTCGATTTGATATCCGTTTTATTACGAATATTTGAAATCGTTTGGCGCTTAGCCTCAGCTTTTGCTTTTTCCGATGCCTTTTTAGCTACTGGATCCATGTTGTCTACACCAAACCACTCAACGGTCTCAATAGATTGATTCACCGGCTCTGTTCCGTAGAACCATCCACGCCAAAACCAATCTAAATCTACGCCAGATGCATCCTCCAACGTACGGAAGAAATCGGCAGGGTAAGGCTGCTTAAAAGCCCAGCGGCGGGCATATTCTTTAAATGCATAATCAAATAGCTCACGTCCCATCACCGTTTCGCGAAGGATATTCAAAGCCGTTGCCGGTTTTGCATACGCATTGTTTCCGAAGTCCATAATGTTCTCTGAATTTGCCATGATGGGCACTTGATTCTTCGAATCCAAACGCATGTAAGGCACAATGAATTGTGGTTCTCCACGACGCACGGGGAAATTACGATCCCATTCTAGCTCGGCTAAAAATTGACAAAATGTATTTAAACCTTCATCCATCCACGACCACTGGCGCTCATCCGAATTGATGATCATCGGGAAAAAGTTGTGACCCACTTCGTGAATGATGACACCAATCATCCCGTTTTTCACATTCTCCGTATAAGTTCCATCCGCCTCTGGCCGACCGCCATTAAACGAAATCATTGGATATTCCATCCCGCCACCTAAGGTCGCGTGACATGAAATGGCTACCGGATACGGGTAAGCAATGGTTCTTTTTGAATACGAACGTAGCGTATGTGCTACGACCATCGTTGAATATTTTCCCCAAAGTGGATTTCCTTCTTTTGAATAATAGGACATTGCCCATACTTTTTTGCCTTCCACATCAACCTGTAAAGCATCCCAAATAAATTTACGCGATGCCGTGAACGCAAAATCACGTACATTATCTGCTTTAAATACCCAGGTTTTTTTGCCCGTTGGCTTACCTTTCTCAGCCGCCTCTGCTTCAGCTTGCGTCACGATTTCTACCGGACGTGTGGCTGTTTTTGCTTGTTCCCAACGCTTTAATTGGGTCGAATTCATGACTTGATTTGGATTAATTAGTTCTCCGCCGGCGCCTACGACTAAGTCATTGGGTGCTGTGATCGCTACTTTATAGTTTCCAAAGTTTAACGTAAACTCGCCTTGGCCCAAGAATTGTTTGTGTTGCCAGCCATACACATCATTGTAAACGGCCATACGAGGGAACCAGTGTGCAATGAAGTAATTTGAATTTCCGTCTTTGGCAAAAAACTCATAGCCAGAACGGCCATAGTATTCCGTAATCAAATAATTCCAGTCGATGTTAAAGCTCACTGATCCGCCCGATTTTACGGGAGTAGGTAAATCGATGCGCATCATCGTTTGATTAATGGTATGGCGTAAAGGATTCCCTTTCGCATCTTTCACTGCGGTAATTTTATACCCGAAATCTTTTGGGTTTGTCAAATCTTTGAAAGCTGACGCAGGAATGCCATTTTTGATTTCTCCCGTCTCTGATGTTTTACTTATCGAATTTTTCTCAAATAGATTTTGGTCTAGTTGAATCCACAAATAAGGTAATTCGTCTGGAGAATTATTGAAATAGGTAATGGTTTCCGTTCCCGTAATCTTGCGGTTTATGTCATCCAATTCCACCTTGATATCGTAGTCAGCACGTTGCTGCCAATAATCTTTTCCTGGTGATCCACTTGCAGTGCGATACGAATTGGGTGTAGGAAGTGTCGATTCCAATTGTTCGAAACGACCGTTGGCATTAAATGCCGTTTGCGCGAATGTTGGCAATGCAATGATTAGCAACAAACTGACTTTAATAAGTTTATACATTATGAAGTAGTGTTTTGCCAAAAATAAAAAAAACTATTTGTAATCATACCATTATATACATACTAACTGTGCTACACTATGCTAAAAAATTAAATGAAAGCGTTTGGATTAAACGCTAGAATTTGTAGTTTTGGAGCTTATCAAGCAAAAAAAACATCCTATTTTTCAAAACACATGAGCGTATTAATTGGACAAAAAGAATATTTCAAAGGAATTGGTCAAATCAAATTTGAAGGTCCTGAATCAGATAATCCCTTAGCATTTCGCTATTACGATGAAAATCGAATTATTGCCGGTAAATCTATGAAGGAGCACTTGCGCTTCGCCATTGCTTATTGGCATTCTTTCTGCGGTGATGGTGCTGATCCATTTGGTCCAGGTACACATCATTATCCTTGGGATGTTGCCTCTGATGCGCGTCAGCGTGCTGCCGATAAAGCAGATGCTGCATTTGAATTTATTACTAAAATTGGTGCGCCATATTACTGTTTTCACGATGTAGATGCCATCGAAGGGCACAATGATCCGAAGGAATTTACGGATCGAATGAAATTCATCACGGATGTTTTCGAGAAAAAACAAGCGGAAAGCGGAGTGAAGTTATTGTGGGGAACGGCCAACTTGTTTTCGAATGAGCGCTATATGAACGGCGCATCTACGAATCCGAATTTTGAAGTAGTTGCGCATGCAGGAGCCCAATTAAAAGGGGCGATCGACGCGACAATCAAATTGGGTGGCGGCGGATATGTGTTCTGGGGAGGTCGTGAAGGGTATATGACTTTATTGAATACCGATATGAAGCGTGAGCGGGAACATTTTGCGCGGATGTTGCACACTTGTGTGGAATATGCACGCCGTAATGGATTCAAAGGAAAGTTCTTTATCGAGCCAAAACCATGCGAGCCTACCAAGCATCAATACGATTACGATGCAGCAACCGTCATCGGTTTCTTGCGCGAGTTTGACTTGTTGTCTGAATTTGGATTAAACTTAGAAGTGAACCACGCAACTTTAGCGGGTCACACTTTCGCGCATGAGTGCCAAGTGGCTTCCGATGCGGGTATGTTAGCTTCAATCGACGCAAATCGCGGTGATAATCAGAATGGATGGGATACGGATCAGTTCCCAACCGATATTTACGAATGGGCTGAAGCCATGTCAATCATCTTAAAGCAAGGTGGATTAGCGGGTGGAGGTATCAACTTCGATGCGAAGCGTCGCCGTAATTCAACAGATGCTGCAGATTTATTCTATGCACACATTGGAGGAATGGATACGATTGCTCGCTCGTTGATTATTGCGGACAAATTAGCTTCTCATGGCGAAATGGATCGCTTGAAAGCAGCACGTTATGCAAGTTTCAATTCGGGTAAAGGTGCTGATTTTGAGACGGGTAAGCTTAAATTAGAAGATTTGTATCAAATTGCCGTTGAGATTGGCGAGCCTGCGATGATCTCTGGAAAGCAAGAATATTTGGAGAATTTGTTAGGTCGTTTTGTCTAAAAAAACGACATTCGGGGTATGATCAAATTCAGATACCTATTATTTTTTATACTAATAGCAAAAGCAGTTGGAGCGCAAACTCCTGCTGCTTTTTCTACTTCTAAGCCTTGGGCGTATTGGTGGTGGCCAGGAAGTGCGGTAACCGAAACCGGCATTACCCATAATCTGGAGGCTTTTGCCAAAGCAGGTTTTGGCGGATTACACATTATTCCGATCTATGGAGCTAAAGGCTACGAGTCGAAGTTCCAGCCTTATTTAAGTGAGGGCTGGAATCAGAAGTTTGCATTTGTCCTGAAGGAAGCTAAACGATTGCATTTGGGTATCGACATGACACTGGGAACCGGTTGGCCTTTAGGAGGCCCACAAGTTCGAAAACAAGACGCCGCCAAATCTTATAAAATTGAAACCATATCCATCGCGCCAGGCAAATCTTGGACGGTTCCTCAAGAAGCCAAAGCGGCATCTGTTTATGTGAATAAGGTATTTGTGGAGGATTTGGTGTCCTTGAAAAAAGCAAGTTTTCAAGCGGGGTCGGAGGGAGCAATTGTTTATGTGTTTCTGGAGACGCTGACGAACCAACAAGTCAAGCGGGCAGCTCCGGGTGCGGAGGGTTTAGTGATGGATCACTTTAGTAAGTCGGCATTTACCCAATACCGTGAATCGTTTGTTCCCTTATTAAAGAAGTCGCATGCCCCTTTAAGAGCTTTGTATAATGATTCCTATGAAGTGTATGGTGCGAATTATACCCCTGATTTTTTCGCGGAATTTCAACGGATGAATGGCTATGATTTGCGCGTCTATCTGGATGTGATGGCCAAATCAAAAGCAGAATCGGATGCTGAAAATGCGATTTGGGCAGATTATCATCGAACGTTAGCTCAATTATTGTTAACGGAGTTTACGCAACCTTTTGCCGCATGGATTAAGCAAATGGGATTTGTAAGTCGTGATCAGGCGCATGGTTCTCCTGGAAATTTGCTGGATTTATATGCGGCAGTTGATATACCTGAAACGGAGTTTTTTGGCAGTAAACCGTTCGATATTCCGGGATATCGAGTAGATCCGGATTACGACTCGGTCCGATTTGGAATTCCAGATGTGCGGAACTTGAAATTAGCCTCATCGGCCGCTAACTTGACAGGCAAGAAATTGGTCTCATCCGAGACAACAACCTGGCTGGGAAATCACTTTAAGGTTTCATTGGCTCAGGTTAAGCCAGTCGTCGATCAGGTTTTTATCGGTGGCGTGAATCACATTTTTTATCATGGGGCAACCTATTCGCCTCCCGAGGTCGCATGGCCAGGTTGGTTGTTTTATGCAAGTACTAACTTCAATCCGCAAAGTCATTTTTGGGAAGCCTTGCCTGAGTTAAATCGGTATGTGGATAATTGCCAAAAAATGTTGCAGGCGCTTCCCTCAGATGCTGATGTGCTGATGTATTTCCCGATGGAGGATATTTGGCATGAACGAAATGGAAAAGGGAAAACGCATCCCTTGGATTTGCATGCCAATAGTCGGGACTGGATGAAAAATACGTCTTTTGGACATTGGTCAGAGCACATGCAAAACAAGGGTTATCAAGTTGATTATGTGTCAGATTTACTTTTGAAAGGCTTACAGCCTACTCCAAGGCGGACGTTTAGAACGGCTTCTGGTGCCGAGTATAAGATGTTGTTGATTCCCGCCCCACATTTTGTCTCATTAGAAACGATGGAATTGTGGGCCAAATGGGTGAAGCAAGGCTTGCCGATTTACTTTTTGGAACACATGCCTCTTCAACCAAATTCGTATGGCCTGACGGATGAACAAAAAGATCGCTGGCATGTTGCGCGTGAAGCGATGGTGATGCGTTGGGTTTCAGATCCTACGAATATCTTAGAGCGCTATCGGATTAGTCGCGAGTCGATTGCCGACCAAGGAATTTCATTTATTCGAAAGCGTTCACCTCAGGGAGCTGCGTATTTCATTGCGAATTTGTCCAATCGGTTTTCTGAAGGGCCGGTTCGTCTCGCGAAAGGAACAGCCGACTTGGAATTATACGATCCGATGACAGAGGTGAAAACGTTGGTTCATGTGAATAAGGATAAATCGTTTTTCTTGAATTTGGCACCTGGCCAAAGTATGTTGATTCGTGGAGTCGCGACGAAGTCAAAGGTTCAGGTGATCGGAGATAAAGTGATTAGTCCGATTGAGCCGGTGGGGAAAGTCGCCATTAGTTTTCCGGATAAGCAGTTGAAATCTTTGGTTTTGGAGGACTTGGATTATTGGACTCGCGATTCATCGACGCACGATTATTGGGGGAAAGGAACCTATGCATTTGATTTTGAATTGTCCGCTGAGCAATTGGCACAAGCCAAAGTCCTCCATCTAGATCAAGTACGCGATTGGGTGCACGTGAAAATCAATGGCAAAGATCTGGGTAAGGTTTGGTCACTTCCTTATCAGATTCAAATTCCGGCAGGAGTTTTAAAGACGACAAATCACATAGAATTGACGGTAACAAATGTGTCTGCAAATCGCATCCGAATGCTGGATCGGAATCGGGTGAATTGGAAGAATTTCTACGAGATCAATTTTGTGGATATCCAGTATAAGCCTTTTGATGCATCTAGTTGGGCAGTAACTGAAAGTGGCTTACAGGGTAATTTGTATTTTTCAAATCGATGAGTTTTGTCAAGGAGTTAGCTTCTGCATTTTACGCATTGGATCATCCGGATAACGCCTATTGGATGTGTGCCTATATGCGCGATCAATTTCCGTTTATTGGGATTAAAAAACCAGAACGTTCGTTCGTATTCAAGTCCATATATAAAGAATATGGCCAATGTGAAGATTGGTTTGAGGTTTGTTCGGAGTTATTTGCCATGCCTGAACGGGAGTTTCAATATGCCGCAATGGATTACTTGATGTCGGCTCAAAAATGTTGGGACAAACGACTCCCTGAGTTGATTGATCGCTGGGTAGATGAGCAAAGCTGGTGGGACGTGGTGGATGTGTTAGGTCCGAAAGTATTGGGGGCTTATTTTTTGCGTTTTCCTGGGGAGCGGGATGTTTGGGTTGCGCGGTGGATGGCTTCGCCGGTTTTTTGGCACCAACGGCTCTGTATTTTGTTTCAATTGGGCTATAAGTCAAAAACTGATCTAGAGCTCTTATCGGCTGTTATTTTATCCTTGCGTACCTCAAAGGAATTTTTTATTCAAAAAGCGATTGGTTGGATTTTGCGGCAATACGCGCGGACGAATGCCGACTGGGTCAATGAATTTGTAGCGGAAAATGAGTTGATGCCTTTGTCGCAACGCAAGGCTCTAAAGCATATTTCCCACCTACCTTTGGCAAACCTTGGAGGATTGCCAAAGGTAAGGAGTGAGGAGGATTTTTGAACCTAAAAAACTGATAATCTATTTCCGGCGTTTCATCACCGCAAGCTCATGCGCCGTGTCGTAATACCCACGAAGATTTGACCAATCAAACGTATCTGCAATACTCTCCACGCGATTCCGTTGCATGATGCGATCTCGCTGACTTTGTTGGACGAATTTGAAAAGCAAATTGGCCAACTGCTCTGCGGATTCTTGATAGTTCTGCGTTTTCCGATTCACTACACTGACTCCCCATTGCTCATAATCCCGCATAATTTGCATCATGTAATCCCCAAAACCCGACAGGTCAGACGTAACCGTAGGTACACCGCGCGCCATACATTCCAATGGCGTATAGCCCCAAGGTTCATAATATGAAGGGAAGACTCCTAAATGGCAACCACGAACAAATTGGCCATAATCAAGCCCAAACAACGGATTGGTAGACACAATAAAATCAGGATGGTAAACCACCTTTACCTTATCCTCCGCATGATTCAACAATTGCGTCCGATGTAAATTGCGTATGATGTCATCCTCCTGTTTAAGTAGGTGTGTGACAACTTTTGGGCGCGCATTCGTTTTCCAAGTTTGAACGGTTCGGCGTAAACGCAATCTCCAATATTCCCCTACAAAATCATTTAGATCAGGCAACGTTAAATCTTTGGAGGCAGCGGAGGCTTGGAATAACTTCTCGCCAACTTCCTTTTCAATAGCCTGGCAGTTTTCGCGAATTTCGTCTAAGACTGCGCGGGAATGCAAAACCTCTGGATCGATGGAATGGTAAGGCTGCTTGGTGATAAAAAACATAATCACCGTCTTGCGCGAACCAGATTCTTTCATTTTTCGATTCAAGATCTCTAACGCATCCAATGTTAAATCGTATCCTTTATTTGAATATTCAAATCGTCCTGAAGTGAATAAATATAAGGTTTGATCCAGATCAAAAGGTTGATTCTGGAAAAAGTGACCCATCACAAAATCCGAAATCCGTTTTTTGTAAAGTGAATGCAAGTTTTGGTGTTCGTGTATGGCTGCAAAACGCTGAATATTCAGACCGTTTGGCAAAATTAATTCAGGTATTCTACCCAAAAATGCAACACATTCTTTAGCAGTAATATCAGATACGGTGGTTAACACATCCGCTTTTTGAGCGGCTGCCCGTTCGAAAGAAGCTTGTGCCTCAATCCCATAATGTTTGGCTTCTTTACTCCAATCGAAGGTGTCTAGGACATCATAAAAGTTGGGCACATTTCCAGCTAAATACCTTCCCAGCATCGTAGCATGCGTCGTAAATACCGTGGAAATTTTAACTTTATCTTTACGTAAATCTGGAATACACGTAGAGGCCATCCATTCGTGAAAATGAACAATGACGTCTTTTTTGGCCTTGTTTTCGACGGCCAACTGGCTTAAGAAAAGACGAATGAGCTCCCCGAAAACGATTGTTTGATTAACCAAATCCTCTACGCCAAGTGTGGAGATTTTGTGGTTTTCCCAAATGCGACCTTTGATGATATCTACCTCTTTCATCAGAGAAGCTAAATCGAAAAGGACAATCTTGGGTTTTCCCGTGATGAGCCAGTTTCCATAATGAACCTCCATCCCTTGAGCGCGCATCCAGTCGACCGCTCGACCCACGGGTGTTTCTAAATCAATAGCTAAAGGTTCAAATTCCGCCGCGGCAGTTTGTGTAAAATAGGGCCCAAGCAATAAATAATCTTGTTCCCATTTCTCGACCATTGCCGGGACTTTGGTCCGAATGACGGTATAGATACCGCCAACTTGGTTACACGTCTCCCAAGCGACTTCCACTAAAAACTTCTTCTTTTCGGTAACTTTTCTTTCCATAAGTCTAGGACATGTAATAACCACTCTCAATTACTTGAGTAACGCCATTTTTCGTAATAGTGAAATTAAACCCTTTTTGAATAGAATAAGCACCGTATTCGCCTTTTTTGTTCAAGGCCAAATATCCCACTTGAAATTCTTGGTATTTATAACGTTTCACAATCCGCATGATAGCCGCCTCACAGGCTTGCTGAGGCGACATACCTTGTCGCATAAATTCAACAATCAAAAAAGAGCCTAATGTCTTCATGACAAATTCTCCTAACCCGGTGGCACAAGCACCGCCAACCTCATCATCGCAAAAAACGGCTCCACCGATAATCGGCGAATCGCCCACGCGACCATGCATTTTAAACGCCATGCCACTCGTGGAACAAGCCCCTGCAATTTCACCTGATTTTCCCAGGGCTAATAAGCCTATCGTGTCGTGCCGCTCGATATTAACTTTCGTCTCATATTTGGACTCCTTCTTCCATGCCTCCCAAGCCTTTTTAGATTTCTCAGTGAGCAAATTCTGTTGCTTAAACCCTTGTGATAAGGCAAATTGTAAGGCTCCAGCACCTGATAACATAACGTGAGGTGTCTTTTCCATCACCGCGCGCGCCACCGAAATTGGGTGCATGATTCCCTCTAAAAACGTAACTGACCCCGCATTGCCCAAGTGATCCATGATACAAGCATCCAAGGTCACATGACCATCTCGATCAGGATATCCGCCATACCCCACGGTCGTTTCTTCTGGATTTGCCTCGGGTACCCATGCACCTGCTTCTACGCCATCTAAGGCCTTTCCTGTTTGCATGATTTTATCCCAACCAGCTTTTGTTCCCTCTTCATTTTTCCAGGTAGCAATAATAATAGGTTCTGTACTTTGATTGGTGGGCAACGTACTCATGGCCCCCATGAGGCCCGCGGACTGCAGAAATTGTCTTCTTTTCATTTATTTACTTAGTTGCCGATTTTGAATTAAAATTAAATTATTTGTTGGTTGTATGACAATTGCGTAAAATTGCCTTTCTAAAAGTAAAAAAAATCTTAGAAAATTTATCGTTCATCATCAATCGTTTCTATGAACCTAGTTAAAAAGGTATTCCCACTGCTCATTACACTTTGTGTTACATACGTTTTGTCAAACTCCTGGGGTACCATACCACCTTTTGGCAAATTCTTAAGTCCGTTTCATGGTTTTTGGGTAAATGCGGAGGCTCCGGAAACAGGCGAGCCAACGGATGAAAATTTACAAATTCCGGGTCTTCAAAAACCGGTTAAGGTTGTTTACGATGAAATGGGAATCCCGCATATTTTTGCTGAAAATGATCACGATTTATATCTGGCGCAAGGCTATTTAACGGCCAAAGATCGCTTATGGCAAATGGAATTTCAAACGCATTTTGCTGGAGGACGAATATCCGAAATCGTTGGAGAAAAAGGTCTAGCATCAGATCAATTCCAACGCCGCATGGGTTCTGTTTATGGGGCTGAACAATCCTTTGAGGGGATGAAAGCTGACCCGAAAGCGAAGGTTGCCTTGGAAGCTTATTCGGATGGAGTGAACGCCTACATTAATTCACTTGATGAGCGTGATCTACCGCTTGAATATAAATTATTGAATTATTTACCAGAACCTTGGTCGCCTATTAAAAGTGCGCTATTCTTAAAGAATATGTCTTTTGTGTTAGCTTCAGGAACAGATGACTTGAAAATGACAAATATTTTACGCCAATATGGTCGTGAAGTTGCCGAAGATCTATTCCCCAATTATCCCTTTGAAGAAAGCCCAATTATTCCAACAGGTTCACCTATCGATTTCAAGCCAGTACCTATACCTGCCAGTCCAAAAGATTTTATGGGGCTAGGTAGCTCGATGCAAACACCAGAAAAAGACCCGAATATTGGATCCAATAACTGGGCCGTTTCAGGGAATAAAACAGTTTCAGGTATGCCAATTTTGGCAAATGACCCTCATTTGACATTATCACTTCCGTCGATTTGGTATCAAGTACAACTCGTTGCGCCAGGTGTTAACGTATATGGTTCGACCATGCCAGGCACGCCGAATGTGATTACAGGTTTCAACAAAGATATCGCGTGGGGCGTGACGAATGTAGGGTCTGATGTGCTCGACTGGTATCAAGTAAAATTCAAAGACGCTTCCAAACTTGAGTACTGGCACGGCGGTCAATGGAAAAAAACCAAACTTCGGATTGAAACTTTCAAAATCAAAGGCAAGAAAGATTTTGTTGATACGGTGTTCTTTACCCACCACGGTCCTGTCGTTTATTTGAGTCATGAAAAAGCGTTCAAATCGAATATCCCTGTTGGCCATGCGCTCCGCTGGATTGCGCACGAAAAGTCACAAGAATTAACCACCTTTTACAAACTAAATCGCGCTAAAAACTACTCCGATTATACAGAAGCGCTTACCTATTATGCGGCACCCGCTCAAAACTTTGTGTTTGCTAGTAATGAAGGAGATATTGCACTTTGGGTAAATGGGAAGTTTCCGCTTAAGTCGCATTTACAAGGGAAGTATTTAATGGATGGGACGGATCCTGCTGCCGACTGGCAAGGATTCATTCCACAGGCACACAATCCACACGTGAAAAATCCGGTGCGTGGTTTTGTTAGCTCAGCGAACCAATTTTCAACCGATCCTGCCTATCCGTATTACCTCGGCTGGCAATATGCCCCATCAGAACGCGGCCGAAGAATCAACGAACGTCTCACTGCAATGACTAAAATTACGGTGGACTCTTTGCGCGGGTTGCAAAATGATAATTTCAACATCCGTGCACGCAAATTATTGCCCTTATTATTAGCACAAGTAGATTCCAAAGACAAGGCTTTAGACGAGCTAAAGCGTTGGAATTTGCAAAATTCTTCTGAGTCAGTAGGAGCAACTATTTTTGAAACGTGGGTTGAGACGTTACAATCTTTCCTTTGGAATGATGAGTTTAATTCGAATGAAAAAGTCCCGATGAGCCGACCATCCATGGATCGTACGATTCATTTAATTGAAACCGGGGGCTCAGCCCGCTGGTGGGATAATGTGAAAACAAAAGATAAAAAAGAGACCATGAAAGATATTATTTCAAGCTCATTTCAAGCGACATTAGATACGTTGGCTAAGCACCACGGTCCTATGGGTTCTGAATGGGCATGGAATAAACATAAGGAAACAGGTGTTCGTCACTTAATTCCGGGTATGGATGCGTTAAGTCGCTTACATATTCCAGTTGGCGGTGGTGGTTCAATCGTCAATGCCACGACTACACGGACGGGTCCATCATGGCGCTTTATTGTGGAGTTATCTAAAAAAGGCACTCCGAAAGGTTTTGGAATTTATCCGGGTGGTCAATCCGGAAATCCGGGTAGTGCGCATTACGATGATTTAATTGACACGTGGGCAAAGGGAGAATTGAAACCATTGCTTTATTTGGATCAACCAAATCAATCATCAAATCGCATTCGTAAAAAATTAACTTTATCTGTTCAATAGTATGAAATATTCGCTTGGATTAACGCTTGTCATTGTTGTCGTAGGAGCCATAATTGGCATGTATCTCCCTTGGTATGCTATGGGTATTTCAGCTGCTATCATTGCGTATGTGTTGGGCATGAAAACGAAAGGCTCATTTGTTATTGGTTTTGCGGCTGGATTTATTTTATGGACCTTAGCAGCCTATTATACGGCATTGGGACATCCGAGTACCCTCCCCAGTCGGATGGCATCGTTGCTACCATTAAAGGGTCAAGTGTCTCTTTTATATGTGGTGACAGGAATCATAGGCGGTTTAACAACCGGATTGTGGGTGTGGGCTGGCGCTCGTTTAAGACAGAAATAATAAAATTTTAGGACAATCAATTTTGACCTTGTATATTTACCATTCTTTAAAAACAAAAATTTAATCTCGTGAAAAATCCAAGTATCGCTTACGTTTGGTTAGCCATTTTGACAATAGTAGTAGGCTATTCATTTTTTAAACCAAGCACAAGTGGAAGTGCAAGCGCAACAACTGCAGACGGTAAGCGCATCGTATTTGTTAATTCCGATTCGTTATTAACGAACTACCAGTTTTACAAAGACGCACAAAAAGAGTTTGAAAATAAAGGATATCGCTTACAAGTTGACCTAGGTCAAAAAGAGCGTGCATTGCAAGCTGAATTGCAAGCAATCCAGCAGCGTGCTTCAGCGATGACGCAAGCGCAATTGCAAGCAGCTGACATGACTTTGAAAAAGAAAGGTGCTGAATTGCAACAATATTCGCAGCAAAAACAAGCTGAATTAGGACAAGAGCAAGCAAAGAAAAACGAAGAGTTGTACAACAACATTCGTGAGTATATCGCTAAAGTAAATAAAGAAAATAAATACGAATTCGTATTGGGTTATTCGAAAGTAGGTGGCGGTATTTTATTCGCTGATGCTTCGGTAGATGTAACTCAAAAATTAGTAGAAGGTCTGAATAAAGAATATGCTGCTAAAAAAGGCGATAAGTAATAAATAACTCGTGTTAAAGGCCACGCAGTTTTTGCTGTGTGGCTTTTTTGTTTTTAATCCATGGCCAAAGAAAAAATTCAAAAACAAGTCGAAATTAAAAACCGACGCGCATCCTTCGAATATGCATTCGTGGATACGTTTACGGCCGGCTTGGTATTGACTGGTACAGAGATTAAATCGATCCGACAAGGCAAAGCAAATTTGACCGATGGCTATTGCTTGTTTTTTCAAGATGAGCTATATGTGCGAAATATGCACATTTCAGCGTATGACGAGGGAACCCATTATAATCATGACCCGCTACGCGATCGCAAGCTGTTAATGTCCAAACGTGAATTAACCAAGCTACAAAAAGAACTCAAAAACGTAGGTTTAACGATTATTCCTACGCGCCTGTTTATTTCAGACAAGGGTTATGCTAAATTGAATATCGCATTAGCCAAAGGAAAGAAGACCTTTGATAAACGAGATGACATTAAAGAGAAAGATGTCAAACGCGATATGGATCGCGCTATGCGTTAGATCGGTATTTCTTAACGACCTTCACCGCGGCCATGATCACGATGGCAAAAATTACAAACCCAAGCAATATCTGCGTTAAATCAGTCGTGTTTTTCGTTACCACGAGGAAGACAACAGCGACCAATAGGATCGTAGCTATCTCGTTGAAAAGGCGTAATTGAGAGCCTGAAATAAGGAAATTTTCTTTTTGGAATTGGCGGATGAAATGCCGACAAACAAAGTGGTAAATCGTAATGCCCACCACAAATGCTAATTTTAAATGAAGCCAAGCATGTGAAGCGAAGGAATCCCACCAGGAAAGGTAAATCAAGCTCAATCCCGTAATCCATGTTAAAAACATCGCTGGAATCATGATGGCATTGAAAAGCAGTTTTTCCATTTTGGAAAACTGTGCCGAAAGAATGGCTTTTTCGTTGGCCTCTTTTTCTTGTGCTTCGGCATGGTAGACAAGTAAACGTGGCAGATAAAACAAGCCTGCAAACCAGCTGATGACGAAAATAATATGTAATGATTTAAGAATTGAGTAGTCCATTACGATGCTTGGTAACGCTTAAACAAACTGCTTATTTTCATCTGGATAACACCAAATATCGCTTCTTGAAATATATTCGCTGACATCTTACTCGTTCCTTTTGTTCGGTCCGTAAAAATAATAGGCACTTCAGTCATTTTAAATCCATACTTCCAGGTCGTAAACTTCATTTCTACTTGAAATGCGTACCCAATGAATTTGATTTGATCCAATGGAATCGTTTCCAAAACACGTCTTCTATAGCAAACAAAACCGGCTGTCGCATCTTGGATTGGCATGCCCGTGACGAATCGAACGTAATGTCCAGCAAAATAAGACATCAATACACGTCCGATAGGCCAATTGACCACATTGACACCATTGATATAGCGCGACCCAATGGCCATAAATGCACCGTTTTCATGACAGGCATCATACAAGCGAACTAAATCATCCGGATTGTGCGAGAAGTCGGCATCCATCTCAAAGATGAATTCATATCCATGCTCTAATGCATACTTAAACCCAGCAATATAAGCTGTTCCTAATCCTAATTTCCCTTTACGTTCAAGTAGATGAATTCTATTTGGGTGTTGAGTTTGTAGGCGCTTAACTGCTGAAGCAGTTCCGTCAGGTGATCCATCGTCGACGATCAATAAATCAAAAACTGGCTCTAAACTCAACACCTTTTCGATGATGGCTTGGATGTTTTCGATCTCATTGTAGGTCGGTATGATGACGATCCTTGAATTCATTCTATGTGTTAGCGTAACGGAAACAACTGGTTATGTGGTCATTCACTAAGCCGGCGGCTTGCATAAATGAGTAGCAGATGGTGGGACCTACAAATTTAAATCCCAATTTCTTCAATTCTTTACTCATTCGTTCCGATAACTCGGTACTTGCAGGCAAAGCCTCATGTGAAGTGAAATGATTTTGGATGGGCTGATCGTTCACGAAAGCCCATATAAATCGGTCAAAGCTACCAAATTTTTCCTGAATTCGAATAAATGCCTGCGCATTCGTCCGGACAGACCAGATTTTAAGTCGGTTTCTTATGATTAGCGGATTTTCTAGCTGGCTTTTAAGCGATTCTTCAGTCCAATTCGCCAGCACCCGATAATCAAAATTCTCAAAAGCTTCTCGGAAAAAATCCCTTTTGCGTAGGATAGTAATCCAAGATAAACCAGACTGAAAACCTTCTAAAATGAGCAACTCAAATAGGGCCTGATCATCATGCAATGGCTTTCCCCATTCATGGTCATGATAGGCTTGATATAGTGGGTCATTTCCAGGCCAAAGGCATCGGTTTATAGTTTCCATGGGATGAGGTTTAGGCTGCAAAGAAGAGAAATTAATAGGAATTGACAGAATAGAAAGTTGATAAGTTGGAATAAAAATCAAGTTCTAGATAAAAACTACTAAGTTTGTATCAGTTTAAGGTGTATCAAATCATCCGTGGTTTGCTGCTTAATAGGGAATTCAGTGAAAAGCTGGAACTGTCCCCGCAACTGTAAGCTTTCAAAATGCTTTTCAACCTCGTGTCACTGGCTTCGGCTGGGAAGACTGAAAAGAATCGAAAGTGAGTCAGGAGACCTGCCTTGAATGATCCTTGACCCTGTTTTACGGAGGATGAGCTGGGGTCGAGCGTTCGATTACGTTTTTCTCTTCACGCCCATGGGGCAAAAAAATGTTCAAAATACCAACAGCGATTGCAATCGCTAATTTTTTCCTGTGTGGGTTTCATTCCATGCTAGGACAAACAAAATCATTGACCGATTCTACCTTAGCTGAAGTTCAAGTAACAGCTAGTAAATTTCCAGCGAAACTAGCGCAGACAGGAAAAGTCGTTTCGATCATATCGCGCCAACAAATTCAAGCGAGTTTAGGTAAGGGTTTAGGTGAATTGCTGCAAGAAACGGTTGGCATTTCTGTCGTGGGTTCTCGAAGTGCTCCCGGGACAAACCAAGAAATCTATGTCCGAGGGGCAAATACGGGCCATGTTTTATTATTGATTGATGGATTTCCAGCAAATGACCCATCCCATATCTCATCCGTTATGGATTGGAATTTAATTAATTTGGCAAATTTGGAGCGGATCGAAATTATGAAAGGTGGCCAGTCAACTTTGTATGGGTCTGATGCCATGGCAGGTGTGATTAATTTGGTGACGGATCGTTCGAGTAATACCATGACGCTGCAGGGTGGTGGCCTTGGGACGAATGCCCAATCGATCACGCTTCAGAACAATGCAGGCAAATTTCGTTTGGGTGTTTCTGCCCAAAATATGCGTACCAATGGTTTTTCAGCAGCTGCAGATCAAGTAGAAAAGGATGGCTTTCGCCAACAAAATCTGCGGATTCGATTAGGTAGCTCAGTGGGTAAACGGAATGATTGGGATTTGAGTTATCAAGGAGAAAAATACCGGGGAAATTTAGATGCGGGGCCATTCACGGACGATTTGGATTTTACGTCTAGAGCCACCAATTATGCGTTTCGTGGTCAATGGCACACGCAGTTTACCCAAGGTGATTTGTTTTTACGCGCATTTCATGATGTAACCCAACGGAATTTCAGGAACGATTCCTTGTCCATACCGGCGAACGCCTATTCAAACTATAGTGAATCCACTTATGAGGGTACGAATCAAGGGGCTGAGGTTTATGCCAAATGGCGCCTTCCTTTTGGAATCACCGGCTTATTGGGTTCTGAGTTTCGGCATCAAGCCTCGAATCAATCTGATTTTTCAATTAGTACTTTTGGTCGGTATGACTCGCCTGAAATTAATGCAGACTTAGCCAATATACAGCTTTGGGGTAATTACGTCACCCTACAAAAGCATACGGATTGGGCTGGTATAGAGGCAGGAGTTCGTTGGAATACGCACTCTCTTTTTGGGCAATCGCTTACTTATAACGTAAATCCTTACTGGACATTTGCGGCAAAATCTAAGGTTTTTGCCAATTATGCGACGAGTTTTAAAGCTCCCTCCTTGTATCAATTGTATTCCCCTTATGGAAACAAAACATTACAGCCGGAATACGGCGAAACGTGGGAACTAGGTATGGAACAAGCCATAGGAAATTGGTCTGGTAGGATTGTTGGCTTTCAAAATGACGTGCGTGATGGCATTGTTTTCCAGTCTATGAATGAGGAACCCTATGGTCGTTATGCGAATTTTGCCAAACAACAAACGCGTGGTATCGAGGCCGAATTCAAATTTACTTCAGCTAAATTTTCCGCTACAGGATCTTACACCTACTTAAAAGGCAATATTCAAAGTATTGTGGGCACCACGGATTCAACCTACTCTTCGTTGATTCGCCGACCAGCACATCAATTTTCCCTGCGTTTATCGCAGCAACTGGGGCCTAAATTACAGGTCAACTTATTTACGCAATATGTAGGGGAACGTCGTGATTATTATTTTGACGATGCGACATATGCAACGCGTGGGGTTGATTTAAAGGGTTATGTTTGGATGGAAATGCAGGCGTCGTATACGTTCACAAGTCATTGGACAATGCAGGTGATGGCCAAGAATATTTTGAATCAGCGAATCGTGGAGTTAGTGGGATATTCGGGCCAGCCGTTCAACGTGCAGTCGAGTTTGATCTTTCGCTTTTAAGGTTTAAAGCGTTCATAAACATCTTTTCCTGTAACGGCATCTTTGCCAAACAGTTCGATGTAGTTGACCGTAGGCATCAAATTAGTTTCATTGACACTTACATATACGCGTTTAAGTATGTTCAATTTGTTGTTGATGGGAAACAAGGCGATGGGATTTCCTTTGGCATCTAATTTGACAACAAATTTCCGTTTGCGATAGGCAAGGAAGTAGCCTTCAAAGGTATTGTGTTCCGACGGAATGGGGCTGGTATAAAGTCCATAGGCGAGAGTTCGCTGGATGGTAGATAGTTCTTCTTTCTGTCCTTGTTCATCAAAACGTATCCAATAGGTATAAACGGGCCTTTTGGGATTCAGTGATTTGTTGGGTAGCAGATTCGCGTCATATACAACGGTATTTGCATTTGTGCTGCGTTGAATATAGAACAGTCGGTTGGGGGAATTAGGTGGGGTAGGGAATCGGTCGTATTTCGCATGGCTTGTCAATGCGAAAAATAGAAGTTGAAAAAATAGCCAGGTTGACCGATGCATAATCGCCTAAAAAATGGATTGCAAGTAACGCTTTTTTTAATGAGTGAAGCGTTTGTTTGTGCTGATTCATGTGCATAAGGTATCCATATCTTGGTTTATTGAAATATTTACCTATCTTTGCATCGGAAATTTAAGAAAGAAGAGGGGTTTTTAATCCCTCTTTTTGTTTTCAGTGCATTGATGGCAGATATAAAAACAAAGAT
>JACCDW011266852.1_pt1 | contig 23549 bp, 25 predicted proteins | sample 7449781 | NCBI WGS metagenome assembly JACCDW01 (sample SAMN15323449, study PRJNA562643) | freshwater metagenome | isolation source: river surface water | place: USA:Blue River Watershed | collected 2017-08-18
ACAACAAAGTTTAAAAATACCTTTATGTTAGAATTTCCTCACTGGGAAAATGAAGTGGAAGATGTGATGTCTCAAATAATTAAAAGCTTGAATTAATTGACAAAAAAAATACCCTATAGAAAAGGCATCATCTTAGCAGGCGGTTCTGGAACGCGTCTTTATCCTGTGACGCAATCTATTTCCAAACAACTTCTCCCTGTTTATGACAAGCCAATGATTTATTATCCTTTGAGTGTTTTAATGCTTGCGGGTATTCGAGATATTTTAATTATTTCAACGCCTCAAGATATTCCGCGTTTTCAAGACTTACTTAAAGATGGCGCACAGTGGGGTCTCAATATTCAATATTGCATTCAACCTTCACCAAATGGTCTAGCAGAAGCTTTTATTTTAGGTGAAAATTTTATAGGGGATGATTTGTCAGCACTCATTTTGGGCGACAATATTTTTTATGGGCATGATTTAAACGACCTTTTATTAAATGCTATGCAAAAAGAAGATGGAGCAACTATTTTTGCTTATCATGTGCAAGACCCAGAAAGATATGGTGTCGTAGAGTTTAATCAAAATAGTAAAGCCATGTCATTAGAAGAAAAACCTAAAAATCCAAAATCAAATTATGCGATCACAGGATTATATTTTTACGATAAAGATGTTGTAAGCATGGCTAAAACTTTAAAACCATCAGCCAGAGGCGAGCTTGAAATTACTGATCTTAATCGCCTTTATTTAAACCAACAAAAACTTCATGTTGAAATCATGGGCCGAGGTTATGCTTGGCTTGATACAGGAACACATGAATCACTTTTAAATGCGAGTCAGTTCATTGCAACGATAGAGAATAGACAAGGTTTAAAAGTAGCCTGCCCAGAAGAAATTAGTTTTAATCAAGGTTGGATAGATGATAAGCAATTAGAAAAACTTGCGGCTCCACTTTTAAGAAATCAATACGGACAATATCTACATCGTGTTTTAAAAGCTAAATCTAGCAAATGAAAGTTACCCCTTTAAATATTCCTGATGTATTACTCATTGAACCAAAGGTATATGAAGATGATCGAGGATTTTTTTTTGAAAGTTTTAATTTAAATAAATTTAAAAAAGCGACTTCATTAGACGTTAATTTTGTTCAGGACAACCATTCAAAATCAACAAAAGGAGTTTTACGTGGACTTCACTATCAATTGCCACCTTATGCGCAAGGAAAGTTGGTGCGAGTGATTCAAGGTGAAGTTTTTGATGTAGCTGTGGACCTTAGAAAATCCTCCCCAACTTTTGGGCAGTACGTTTCTCATATTTTGTCAGCAGAAAATAAAAAACAGATGTGGATTCCGGAAGGTTTTGCTCATGGATTCTTAACTTTATCTGACACATCTGAATTTTTTTATAAAACAACAAATGCTTATAGCTCAAATGATGAAAGATGTATTATTTGGAATGATAAAACTTTAAGTATTAAATGGCCAATGGATATAGAAATTAAACTTTCCCTCAAAGACTGTTTAGGAAAGACCTTTAAATTAAGTGAATTATTTCTATAGTCGTTATTGATTCAGGATAAAAAGAAGTTTTTCAATTTTCGTTTTTTGCAAGTGGTTAAGTACAAAGAATTTATTCATCACCTTTCTATTTATATCTTTATTTAATAATTTACTTGTTTTTTTTTAGCTTTATATTACTATTGTTCATAAATGAACAATAGTAATAACTTATTATTTTGATGAAAAACTTAAAATCAATTGATCCTGATATTCACTTTAGAGTATTGCATTTATTGGAAGATGATCCAAAACTTACACAGCGAGAGCTTGCTGAAAAACTAGGTATTAGTTTGGGCGGTATAAATTACTGTTTAAAAGCTCTCATCAATATTGGCCATATTAAAGTGAGTAATTTTAGTAAAAACCCCAATAAATTAGGATATTTATACATACTGACACCTCAAGGCGTTACTGAAAAAGCAAAGCTCACCTCAAGTTTTTTAAAAAGAAAAATTGAGGAATATAGGTCTTTGAAGAAAGAAATTGAAATTATTCGTTTGAAAGCGAAGAAGTTTGAGCAAATGGATTAGCACATATCATTTGAATATTATGAATACTAAGACTAAAGTTTGTAGAGCGTCTTCTAAATGAATTTAGATAAATCTATAATTGCTATTATTGGTTTGGGTTATGTTGGATTGCCGCTTGCTGTTGAGTTTGGTAAAACTAGACCTGCGATTGGCTTCGATATTAATCGAAAACGAATTGCAGAGTTAAAGGGTGGTGAAGATCATACACTCGAAGTGACCTCTCAAGAGCTTACGCATGCTAAGCACTTGAGCTTCACCACCGACATCATTGAACTTAAAGCCGCTCAAGTTTTTATTGTGACAGTGCCTACGCCTATCGACAGTGCAAATCGCCCCGACTTAACTCCATTAGTAAAAGCGAGTGAAACCGTTGGTAAATTTTTAAAGAAGGGAGATGTGGTGATTTATGAGTCAACCGTCTATCCTGGTTGTACTGAGGAGGTTTGTGTTCCAACTTTAGAAAAGCATTCTGGGCTTAATTTTAATGTAGATTTTTATTGTGGCTATAGCCCTGAACGAATTAACCCTGGTGATAAGGTCAACACACTCACAAAAATTAAAAAAATCACCAGTGGTTCGACCCCCGAGGTTGCTGATGCGGTGGATGACCTTTACGCTTCAATTATTACAGCAGGCACGCACAAGGCAGCCAACATTAAGGTAGCTGAGGCTGCTAAGGTGATTGAAAATACCCAACGTGATTTAAATATTGCGCTCGTGAATGAGCTTTCTGTCCTATTCAATCGTCTTGATATTGATACGATTGAAGTGTTGGAAGCAGCGGGGACTAAGTGGAACTTTTTACCATTTAGGCCAGGTATGGTCGGCGGACACTGTATTGGTGTTGATCCTTATTATCTTACTCACAAGGCTGAGGAAGTGGGTTACCACCCACAAATTATTGCAGCAGGTCGTCGCATGAATGACAACATGGCTCGATATGCTGCAAGAAATGTGATTAAGCTGATGTTAAAAAATGGGATAGATGTTGCAAGAAGTAAAGTGGGTGTCATGGGCATTACTTTTAAAGAAGATTGTCCGGACATTCGTAATAGTAAGGTAGTCGACCTTATTAAAGAATTTGAGGCTTGGGGCGTGAGTGTGGTCGTTACTGATCCATATGCTAATCCTGATGAGGTATTGAGCGAATATGGAATTAAGCTCGACGCTCTGGATAAGCTCAATGATGTTGATGGTCTTGTTGTAGCTGTTGGTCATAGTATTTATCGTGAAATGCCATTAACTGAGCTCAAACAGTTGCTTAACCCGAACAATCCAGTATTAGCTGACCTGAAGGCGCTTTATGATAAGCATGAAGCATCTGCTTTAGGTCTAACCCTATTTAGATTTTAATTTGGGATATATCAATATGTATCAATTCTCACCACCAATTACGAGCAGAAAAATCCGATTTGCATTAGTTGGTTGCGGCCGCATAGCACAAAATCACTTTGCTTCAATTAAGCATCATGAAGCGCGTGCTGAGTTGGTTGGTGTTTGTGATATTGATTCTGCAGCACTGGATGCCGCTGTTAAAGCGACTGGTGCGAAACCTTATAAGACACTTAGTGAGATGTTAGCCAAATGTGATGCCGATATATTTATTTTGACTACGCCATCTGGCCTACACCCAAACCAGGCAATTGAAATTGCTAAGGCTGGTAAACACGTGATTACAGAAAAGCCTATGGCTACGCGTTGGGAAGATGGTAAGCGTATGGTTAAGGTTTGTGATGATGCTGGTGTGCGTTTATTTGTTGTGAAGCAAAATCGCCGCAATGCAACACTTCAGTTGCTTAAAAAGGCCATTGAGAAGAAACGATTTGGAAAGATTTACATGGTCAATCTAAATGTTTTTTGGACGCGACCACAATCCTACTATGATCAAGGTGGATGGCGAGGTCGTTGGGAGTATGATGGCGGTGCATTTATGAATCAGGCAAGTCATTATGTGGACTTGATCGATTGGTTAATTGGGCCGCTTGAAAGTTTGCAGGCCTATACCGCGACTTTAGGACGTACTATTGAAGCTGAAGATACAGGTGTAATCAGCCTTAGATGGCGAAGTGGTGCTCTTGGCTCTATGAATGTGACCATGTTGACTTACCCGAAAAACCTTGAGGGTAGCATTACGATACTTGGTGAAAAGGGAACAGTTAAGATTGGTGGTATGGCAGTTAATGAGATTCAGCACTGGGAGTTTGAAGATGCTGATCCAGATGACACTAAAATTAAAGAGACCAGCTATGAGACAACCTCAGTCTATGGTTTTGGGCATCCACTCTACTACGATAATGTAATCAATGTGCTTTCCGGCGACGCAGAGCCTGAAACAGATGGTCGCGAGGGGCTTAAATCATTAGAAGTGATTATTGCGACTTACTTATCAGCGCGTGATGGAAAGCGTGTAGCACTGCCGTTGGATTACTAATGTCAGTTATTTCTCATCCAAGTGCTATTATTGATGATGGTGCAAAGATCGGTGATGGCAGCCGTATTTGGCACTTCACTCACGTTTGCAGTGGTGCGAAGATAGGCGAAAGATGCTCCCTCGGTCAAAATGTATTTGTCGGTAACGATGTCATCATTGGCAACAACGTTAAAATTCAAAATAATGTATCGGTCTATGACGCGGTGACCATAGAGGATGACGTGTTTTGTGGGCCAAGTATGGTTTTTACCAATGTATTTAATCCACGTTCTGCGGTGACGCGCAAAGATGAGTATCGTAAGACCTTAATTAAAAAAGGGGCCACCCTTGGTGCTAACTCAACAATAATTTGCGGAATAACCGTTGGGGCTTATGCGTTCGTTGCAGCAGGGGCAGTAATTAATAAAGATGTCCCTGATTTTGCTCTAATGGCTGGGGTTCCTGCTAAGCAGATCGGATGGATGAGTCGTTTGGGTGAGCGACTTAATCTTCCGCTAAAAGCCGATGGCGAAGCCTCTTGCCCTCATACAGGCGATTACTATCAAACAAAAAATGGCCGTTGTAGCTTAATTGACTTTTCAAAAGATATTAAAGAATAAATATGGAGTTTATTGATCTTAAAACCCAATATCAAGAACTGCGTGAGAGTATCAATGGGCGAATACAAACTGTGCTTGATCATGGCCAATACATCATGGGACCCGAGGTTAAAGAATTAGAGGAAAGATTATCTGCTTACACAGGTGCGAAGTACTGTATTACCGTCGCATCAGGCACGGAGGCGCTTTTAATTTCATTGATGGCGATTGGCATCAAGCCGGGCGATGAAGTGATTACAACGCCGTTCTCATTTATAGCTACTGCTGAGGTAATTGTGCTTCTTGGCGCAAAGCCTGTTTTTGTAGATATCGAGCCCGATACTTGCAATATTAATGCTGCATTTATTGAAGCAAAAATTACCGATAAAACAAAAGCTATCATACCAGTCTCACTCTATGGACAACCAGCCGATATGGATGAGATTAATGCGATTGCAAAAAAATACGATCTTGTTGTAATTGAAGATGCTGCACAGAGCTTTGGGGCAACATATAAGGATAAAAAAAGTTGCAATCTCTCAACAATTGGTTGCACCAGTTTCTTTCCAAGTAAGCCATTAGGTTGTTATGGCGACGGCGGTGCAATATTCACAAGTGATGATGCGCTTGCACAAGCGATGCGTGAGATGCGTGTTCATGGTCAATCAAAACGTTATGTGCACACAAGCGTAGGTGTGGGCGGTCGAATGGATACGCTGCAATGCGCTATTGTCTTGGCCAAGTTCGAACGCTTTGAATGGGAAGTGCAGCAGCGCCTAGTAATTGGAAAGCGCTACACCGAGATTATAATTTCATTACAAGGAACCAAAAGACCTAAAGCAGCGCAACCTATATCTATTCGTCCTGATAGAACTAGTGTTTATGCTCAGTTTACTATCATAGCGCCCAATAGAGAAGTTTTGCAAAAGAGCCTTGCTAAAGCTGGAATTCCAACCACAGTGCACTATCCCATACCAATCAACGAACAACCCGCATATCAACACCTTTGCTGTCCCGACTGCACACCGGTTGCTAAGCGTTTGGCTATGGAGGTTATGAGTTTGCCGATGGGCGCTGATTTGTTGGTGGAGCAAATCATGACTATTGCAGAAATTTTGAGTCTGCAACATGGCATTACTCATTAAAAATTTTTGTTGAGGTTTAATCGAATGAATTTTAGATCTGACGGTTTTTTCAAGTCCACAGGGGTACTAGTAGGAGGAACTGCTATTGGCCAGTTGCTAGGTTTAATAGCTTTACCCCTGCTAACAAGGATATATACTGCTAACGATTTTAGTGCCCTTGCAATTTATGCAGCAATCTTAGCAATGTTAAGTTCCGTGATTTGCATGCGATTTGATGCTGCTATTCCGTTGCCTGATGATGAGAGTGAAGCGCAAAATTTGCTATTGCTAGCGCTTATATCTATTGCAGGAGTTACTATATTACTGTCGATATTAGTTTTATTTTTTTCTGATGCGCTTGCACAAGTCCTTGGGATGAAAAATTTTTCTTCATTTTTGTGGTTAGTACCTATAGGGTCAGCGTTTGTTGGACTTTATTCTGCATTTCAATTCATGGTGCTTCGAAAAAAGGCATTTGTTGCAATTTCAAAAACCAGACTAATTCAAGCTGCCTCAGGTATAAGTACTCAAGTGATTCTTGGGTTCTCATTTTCCGGTCCAATTGGATTGATGGTTGGATACACATTAATGTCTGGTGCCGGTGTCATTTCTCTTGGTCTAGGAACGCTGAAGTCTGCCATCATGCAAGCTCATTTTCCCTCCTGGTTTATATTGGTTAGGACGGCTGCTAAATATAAAAGATTTCCACAATATTCGGTTGCAGAAGAACTAATAAATACCGCAGGCATACAAATTCCTGTTTTGTTAATAGGCATACACTCTATTGGACCTGAAGCTGGATATCTTTTTTTGGCGATGCGAGTTCTCGGCTCCCCCATTGGGATAATTGGTAGTGCAGTTTCTCAAATTTATTATTCACATGCGGCGCAATATGAGCGTGATGGCAAATTGGCCGAAGAAACTGTTAAGATTTTTAAAAGATTATCGACTTGGCTGGTCTTGCCTGTAGTTACTTTGGGACCATTCGCACCAAATATATTTCGATTGCTTTTTGGTCAAGAGTGGGGTCAAGCCGGGACTTTGTTGGTTTGGATGCTTCCTTGGTATGTATTTCAGTCTATTGCTTCTCCAATCTCGATGGTGATGTATGTTCGTAATCTTCAAGGTTGGTTGCTTATGTTGTCAATTTTAGGTATTCTGATTCGCGTTGTGCCACTCAGTACTGCTATTTTTATCGCCCCAGAATATCTATCAAAATGTTTTGCCGTTAGTAGTGCGATATATTATTCTATTCTCTTGTTTTCGTTATTAATTGCAGCTAAATTGCAATTCAAGAAAGCATTTTTCTTAGTAATAAGATCATTGTTTTTTTGGACTGTATGTGCAACTCTTTCATTTTCCATAATTAATAGCAAATTATTTTTCTGAAAAGGAAAGAAATGAATCGCGGCGAAAATTTTGAAAAAACACTTCCAAAATCAGATTATTTCAATGAGGCTTATTTTGACATTAGGCAGTTGATGGCTCAAACAATGCAGATAAAGCTTATTCATGAAATGAAACCGAAGAGTATTATTGAAATTGGAATAGGTAATGGCTTAACATCTTCATTTTTTAAAAATTCTGGGCTTGAAATAGTTACCGCTGATATTAACTCTAATCTTAATCCTGATATATGTTGCTCAATATTTGATCTTCCTAATAAATTAAATGATCGCAAGTTCGATTTAGTGGTTTGTTGTGAAGTATTGGAACATATGCCGGTAGATGAATTAGATCGAAACATTGCAATTTTAAAATCAATGGGACGACGTCTATTTTTAACTTTGCCTGGATATACTCGGTCGTTTGGTTTGTCGGGATTAATTAAATTTCCGTGGATTCAAGCTAAAGATTTTTTTTTATATTTTTTTATGAGAAAAAATATTGATCTTTCGATGACAGAGCATTTTTGGGAAGTTGGTTCTGAGGCAAAGACTGAGCGCAATTTAATTATTGAAAAATTAAAAAATAACTATTCAAAAGTGAGAACTGGAAGAATTAGCTTTCAGCCCAATCATATTTTTTTTATAGCGGAATAAGGAATGGTTGATTGTTTGATTTAAAGCGAGTCTGCATCGTTGATTATGGTCAGGGAAATCTTGGATCAATCCATAACATGTTGTTACGGTTAGGTGTACTTAGCAATATTACGAGTAGCCCTGTAGAGTTAAATTTGGCAACACATATAATTCTTCCTGGAGTTGGTTCATTTGATCGAGGCATGAAGGCAATAGCTGATCTAGGTTTGGCTGATGTGTTGCATATGCAGGCAAAAGAAAGATGTATACCCATATTAGGTATATGTTTAGGTGCCCAGCTTATGACTCGTGGAAGTGAGGAGGGAAATTTGCCCGGGTTTGGTTGGTTTGCGGCCGATACAAAAAGATTTAAGTTTGATGCACACAACACGCCACTTCCTATTCCAAATATTGGCTGGCGAGATGTTAATATTCTTAGCAAAAACTCATTGGCGGCAGGTTTGGAAGAGGAATGTAGATTCTACTTTGTACATTCTTATTTTATCGAGGCAGATGCATCATCTGAAATTTCATTAACATCATCTTATGGTTTTCAGTTTGTTGCTGGGATGCAAAAAGAAAACCTATTTAGTGCACAATTTCATCCTGAAAAAAGCCACAGATTTGGAATGAAGTTTATGAGTAATTTTTTAAATGCTTGATATGCGTCGAAGAATTATTCCAGTGCTGCTCTTGGGTGAGCAGGGGTTGGTGAAGACCCGTAAATTTAGAAATCCAGTCTATTTGGGAGATTCAATAAATACATTAAGAATTTTTAATGAAATGGAAGTTGATGAAATAATTATTTTGGATATTTATGCATCAGTTAAAAAAGACCTGCCAAAATTTGCAAAATTGCGTGAAATTGCTTCTGAGGCATTATTTCCTTTAGCATATGGCGGAGGGATAGCAAGCATTGATGATGCACAAAAAATAATTGAATCAGGTTATGAAAGAATTGTTGTCAATACATTGTGCAGTAGTCAACCGATTGTATTAAGAAATCTATGCGCTGAATTTGGTTCGTCTAGCATAGTTGGCTCAATGGACGTTAAAAAAAACTGGTGGGGTGCCTCATGTGTGGCTGTTCGTGGTGGCAATGATGTTGTTTCAAAAAGTCCAATTGATTGGGCTCGGCGTTTAGAAGATCTTGGTGTTGGTGAGATTATGGTGAATTCAATTGACCTTGACGGGGAAATGATAGGCTACCAAATCGATTTGATTAATGAAATAAGTCGAGCTGTTTCAGTTCCAATAATTGCGTGCGGAGGAGCGGGCTCATTTTCTGATTTTTCTGAGGCTTTTAAAGCCGGTGCTGCTGCTGTTGCTGCTGGGTCAGTATTTGTATTCAAAGGCAAGCATCGTGGTGTACTAATTCAATATCCGGGAAGATATGATCGAGAAAGCATAGGTTAAAAAATGCAATATCAAATCTGTAAAAATTGTGTGATGGATTCAACTATTCCAGGAACCATTTTTAGTAAAAATGGAGTATGTAATATCTGTGAAGATTTTCCCATAAAAGCAGCATTAAACTGGCATCCCAACATAGAGGGAGAAAAAAAACTTGCATCAATGATTGATAGTATTAAAGCTTTAGGCGTTAGGAGAGAATATGACTGTATTCTGGGTTTGTCAGGAGGTGTTGATAGCTCATATCTAGCATTTAAGTTGCGTGATTGGGGGTTGAGGCCGCTAGTCTTGCATGTTGATGGAGGATGGAACACAGAGTTGGCTGTGGCTAATATTCGCTGTGTTGTAGAAGCTAACAAATATGATCTTGTAACTGAGGTTGTAAATTGGGAAACAATGAAAGACCTTCAACGTGCTTATTTGCGATCAGGTGTGCCAAATCAAGATGTGCCTCAGGATCATGTTTTTATTGCTTCACTATTTTATTACGCTAGGAAATACGGAATAAAATCTATTATAAGTGGGCATAATTTTGCAACTGAATCTACCCCTATGCTATGGCAGCATCCTGCAATGGATGTTTTAAATCTGAGGTCAATTCACAAGCGCCATGGTGAGGCAAAATTGACAGGATATAAAACTATTTCTGGTTTTGAGTATTTCTTTCTCTCTCCAGCTTTGCGAAAAATCAAACTCTATCATCCGCTCAACTTAATGCCTTATGACAAGGATGAAGCTATGAATTTCTTAGAGAGCAAAGGATGGCGAAGATATCCAAAAAAACATGGGGAGTCAATTTTTACTAGGTTATTTCAAGATTACATTCTTCCCGTCAAGTTTGGGATTGACAAGAGACGCATTCACTTAACCAGCTTAATTCATGCCAAATCAATATCGCGCGAAAATGCGTTGAAAATTCTAAAGGAGCCAACATATGATCCAATAGAAATTCGTAGGGAAATTGAATTTTTCTGTAAAAAGTTGGAAATAACCATCGAGGATTTCGACCGCTATATGGCAGAAAAACCATCTGATCATAAGATGTATGCAAATTGGAATAGCTATCTGAAGTTGCTAGATCCGTTTAAAGCCTTTTTTCTGAAAATTAGAATTTAGTGTTATGAGATTAATTACTGTTGTTGGTGCGCGTCCGCAATTTATAAAGGCTGCTGTAGTATCCAGAGCAATCCAAAATTTTGGGGACATTGCGGAAATATTGGTCCATACAGGGCAACATTATGACAGTAATATGTCCGATGTGTTTTTTGACGAATTAAATATTCGACGCCCAGATTATAACTTGGGGGTTGGTGGTGGCTCACACGGTCAGAATACAGGGCGTATGCTAGAAAAGTTGGAAGCGCTTATGCAAAAAGAAAAGCCTAACTGGGTTCTAGTATATGGCGACACAGATAGCACTTTGGCAGGAGCATTAGCAGCTAGTAAGCTGAAGATTCCGGTGGCGCATGTTGAGGCTGGATTACGTTCATTTAATCGTTCCATGCCTGAAGAAATCAACCGTGTAATTACAGATCATTTGTCAACTGTTTTGTTTGCACCCACTCAGACTGCCTGTGATCATTTGGTTCGTGAGGGCATTCTGGAGAGGCGTGTGCAGTTGGTAGGTGATGTGATGTATGATGCAGCAATATATTACAAGGCATATGCTAAAGTTCCTGATGACGGCGTGATCGCATCTTGGAAGGCAGGGTCTTTTGTATTATGTACTGTGCATCGCGCAGAAAACACTGACAACCCAGATCGTATGAAAGGCATCTTGGCTGGGCTGGCGATGTCTCCATGGTCTGTAGTACTGCCCATTCATCCGCGTACACGACTTCGACTGGATCAGATGGGTTTGACCATGCCAACAAACGTACATGTGATTGACCCTGTTGGGTACTTGGAGATGGTGTGGCTGGAAATGAATTGTAAACTGGTCATTACAGATTCGGGAGGTGTTCAGAAAGAAGCTTACTTTCATCAACGACCATGTATCACAATGCGAGATGAGACAGAATGGACGGAGCTCTTAGATATGGGCGTCAATCTATTGGTTGGAGTGGATCCCATACGAATAAGTGAAGCCTTGTCTGCGGATTGGTCTAAAGCCAACTTTATCAACCACCAAGATTATGGGGCTGGGGATAGTGGCTACTTGATCGCAACATATCTAAATGAGCACAATAGACATGAATGAACAGTAGCTATACCAAATTCATTTTTAGACATTCATGATAATTCTTAGCGTACTAATATGATCACTTTCCCCCATGAGCCGCATGGCCTTATTGCCGTCACGGGTGCTTCCGGTTTCGTTGGAAAAGTCTTGCTGGCAGAGTTGCTGTCTGCAGGATGGAAGGTGAGGGTGTTAACACGTGAGCCAAAAAAGTGGGTTGCATCGGAGTCTCTGGATGTATTTGTAGGTGACTTGGTTGACACCCACGATTGGTCAGATTTTTTGAATGGTGTGGATGTCATGATCCATGCCGCTGCTGAAATTCGCAAGCCTAATTTGATGAACGCGGTAAATGTGGAAGGCCCTAAAAGGCTTCTAGATGCAGCGGTGGCTTCTGGTGTTCGCCGTTGGGTGCAGCTTTCAAGTGTAGGAGCGTATGGATCTTCTGTTGTGGGCATCATTGATGAGAGTGCACCTGAGAGGCCAATAGGTCCGTATGAAAAAACCAAAACCCTTTTTGATAAGATTCTACGTGATACGTCAAAACAAAGTCACTTACAAATTTGTATCGTTAGACCTAGCAATGTTTATGGAATCGGGATGCCTAATCAGTCGCTGTTTCAGTTGATGCGTATGATACGCCGTGGTTGGTTTGCCTATATTGGACCTGCTGGGGCATCTGCTAACTATGTACATGTGAATGATGTGGTAAAAGCCTTGTTGCTATGTGCCGTATCGCCTCTGGCAATAGGTAAAACATACAACGTCTCAGCTTGGACGACGATCGAAAAACTGGTTCAGGCAATGGCTAGGGGTATGGCTGTCCCAGTCCCCACTCACAGATTGAATTTGAACGTCACGATTTTTTTTGCATTTTTGCTTCAATGGATTCCTAAATGGCCATTGACCGTGGCTCGAGTTCTTGCCTTGAGTGGACGAGCTCGTTATTCGACAAAACTGATTGAGCAGGATTTGGGCTGGCGTGTTTCCGTACCGTTGGTGCGTGGCATTCAATGTTTGTTGCCTAAGGAGCGCTGAATGGATTTTCAAACCAGCTCTTTGGATAGAACTTTTCGTAAAATTTTGATCGTTACATATGACTGGCCCCCTCGCAATTCAATTGCGACACACAGACCTTATTCCTGGGCTAAATATTGGTCTGAGTATGGCTTGGAAGTAACGGTTTTGACAGCGAGTAAGAAGTTTTATGATCAACCGTTAGATCTTGATTTACCCAAGCTGAACGGGGTCAAAGTTGTGGAAGCTGACTACAATAGATTGATTTCGATATCTAACACCGTGGAAAATGAAATAATATCTAGTTTGATAAAACCACTCAAAAAATTAAAGAGCTTTATTTCGACAATTTTTGGTTGGGAGTACGACATTCGAAGTAGTTGGGCTGGTGTTGCAACACCCATGATTAAGCAGCTAGGAACGGATTTTGACGTTATTATCAGCACCTATGGACCTGATTCAGCTCACAAAATTGCGTCTAAATTTAAAAAATCTAATCCATCAATATTTTGGGTGGCAGATTACCGAGATTTATGGAGCCAAAATTCTAGAAAAAAATACTCTTACTTATCAAGAACATTCATACGACGTAATGAAGTAGAAGTTGTTGGATTAGCGGATATGTATACGACAGTCAGTGAAGAATTGGCGCAAACACTAAAAGAACTGGTAATTAAAACCCCAGAAGTTATTTTTAATGGTTTTGATGTTGATTTAGATGAAAAGAATTACAATCGCCCATTAAAAATAAAAGATAGTTGTTTGCATATTATTTACACGGGACGAATTTACCCAAATAAAAGAAGCCCAGCTCCCTTGATCAAAGCCATTGAAAAGCTTATTGATGAAAAATTAATTAAACCCAAGGAAGTAATAATTGATTTCTACGGAAGTAATACAGAAGTTATTAATCAGGAAATCGGCTTTCTTAAATTTCCTGAGATTGTCAAACATCATGGACATGTTCCCAGAAGAAAAGTACTAGAACTGCAGAAGTCGGCAGATCTTTTGTTGCTTCTTGAAAGCGGAGATCAAGATTCCAAGGGTTTTTTAACTGGTAAGATATTTGAATATATTGGCGCAGGGCGGCCAATTATCAGTATTGGGAGTGCTTTGGATTCAGCAATTGCGCGAGTTTTGAATAAAACAAAATCTGGTGCTTGTTATGAAAATTCAAGTGATGCTTTGGCTAATGATATTTTAAATTATATACGAGGTGTGTCGCCGGGTTGGTTCAATCCTGATCTGTCCGTGATAAAAACATACAGCCGAGAATATCAAGCTCAACGTTTACTGCAAAAAATAACAGATTCTATAAGTATAAAATGATACTAAATATGAAAATTACCAAAAATCAATTTTTTGGTTTTATATTGATGTTAAGCGCTATCATGATGTCGCCATTTTATCTTTATCCCAGCGGCTCTGCCCAGCCTAGCCATTTCTTAATGTTGATTACATCAATTGCTATTATTTTCATCAATAGAAAAAAATCTATTTTTCTTCTTAAGTCGAATAAAGCATTCGTTGTATTTTTATGCTGGGTTTTTTCTATAAATCTTATTTATTATCTTGAATACAAAAAATATATTTTTATTATTAATTCTATTTACTGGTTTTACGGATTTTTGATATTTTTGTCAGTTCTTTGTGTATTCAATGATAAATGGCTTGCTGGCTGGATTAAAAAACTAATATGGATACAGTTGGTTATCATACTCATATCATATTTGATTGGTTTGGGTACTTTTACATATTGGCCACGTTATGAATTTTTTTTCAATTCCCCAAATCAATTAGCATATTACACCTTAGCTATACTTATTATTTATACCTCAATTAACCAAGGCACCATAAATGCCGCGTTTTTAGTTATATATTCCTTAGCTGTATTTGCTATTTTAATTACTGGTTCGCGAAGTGCATTTCTTGGATTCATACCCATGATTTTAATATTGCTCTATATCACAAAAGGAAGTTATAAAAAGCAATTTTTATTGATATTGTTACCAATTGTCGTATATCAAATAAATCATATTTTTGGTCTACTATGGTGTGTCCCAAATCCAAATCAAGACCTTATATTCTCAAACGATTACGTCTATGAAGTTGGAAAAAACACTATCTCCCGAATCGCTGAGTTATGTGTAAATTGTAAAACAAATGATTTCCACTCTATAGAAAGTCAACTGAGGTATAGAGGCTATTTAAGGATTTTAGATTTTCCACAATATCTGTTATTTGGTGCAGGGCAAGGATTAGATGAGAGATTTTTTCCACCCAATGAAATCTCGTATGAAATACATTCATCACTTTTTGGCGTTTTATTCTATTACGGATTAATAGGCTTAATATTATTTCTTGCGGCTTTATATAAGCTTTTTAAGAGCAAAATAAATATTCTGCTTTTGTCTCCATTATTTCTATATGGATTATTTACCTACGGACTAAGATCGCCATATTTTTGGCTGGTTCTATCGTTTACTGCATTTATTCCAAATATCTTTGATCGTGATGCAAATAGCACCGAGCCAGTCTCTACTTTATGAAAAAGGTAGCATTTCTTCAATCAAACTACATCCCCTGGAAGGACTATTTTGACCTGATTGCCGCTGTCGATGAGTGTACTATTTGTTAGCATATGCATTAAATAAATGATTGACGTAACCCTAAAACACTAAATAGTATAGAGTGGTTAATGGTTGCTGCTAGTTTTGATATAAATAGCAAAATTGTAGATGCTGTCTCTCTAGCGTCTAATGGACGAGCTAAATAAATTAAAAGTAGTTTATAGATTATTAATCGAGTATTTTGTTGGATTTAATGGCTTTATGCAGTTCATTTATAAAGCAGTTAAAATGCTTGGCATAAAGTCTGAAAATAAAAAAGCTAATATACTTAATTTGAAATTGGAATAATAAAAACATTGAAATCAAAAAATTCTCTTCATCCTTTTATGTCTGTCGTAATTCCAGTATATGAGGCAGAGTCTTGTATAAAAGAATTATATGTACGATTGAAGGATTCACTGGAAACTATAAATAAAAATTTTGAAATTATATTAATTGAAGATTGTGGCACTGATAATTCTTGGAAGCTTATTCAAGAATTGGCTTTAATTGACTGTCGTGTAAAAGGTATTCAATTTAGCAGAAATTTTGGTCAACATTATGGAATAACAGCTGGTCTAGATGTTTCTCTTGGAGATTGGGTTGTTGTAATGGATTGTGATTTGCAAGATGCTCCAGAGGATATCCCAAGACTGTATAAAAAAGCTAAAGAAGGTTACGATATAGTTCAGGCTTATCGTATTAATCGGAGGGATAGTTTTTTAAAAAGGGTAACTTCAAAGATATTTTACCTCCTTCTGAGTTATATGGCTGAGACTAAATATGATGCTCGTCACGGTAATTACCGTATCATGTCAAAAAAAGTTGTGGAAAATTTTAGAATCATGCGTGAGCAGCTTAGATTTTTTGGAGGCCTTGTGCAGTGGATGGGATTCCCTACCGCATCTATAAATGTAATACATCATGATCGCTTCAAAGGTGACTCTAGTTATAATTTTAAAAAGCGATTTAAATTAGCTAGTGATATTGTAATTGCTTTTTCAGACAAACCATTGCGGATCGCCGTGAAGCTTGGTTTTTTAATGTCATTTTTTTCATTTGCTTATGGTGTTTTTATTTTAGTAAATGCTGCTATTTTTGGCTCTGATATTAAAGGATGGAGTAGTTTGATTGTTTCAATGTATTTTATTGGAGGCATTATCATTTCAATGTTAGGTGTAATTGGTATTTATTTGAGTAAAGCTTTTGATCAAATGAAAAATCGGCCATTATATATTATAAGAAGAACAACTTTTCATGAATAGTTTGGACATTATTAAAAGTCCTTGGGATGAAAAAGTATTCGGTATAAACAGTTTTGAGGTTCTTTATTACGAAGAAGAAATATTGTCGAAAACAACTATCCCGGGACTTTATACTCTAAAATTAGAACCTCTTGCTGATAAAAGTTTGGCGCAAAAACATGGCTTTTATTATTGTGATACTTTGATCGTGCCAGAGTGCAGGATCGAGCATCTAAAAGTATTCCAGAGTGAAAGTTTAACTTTTGATTTAGAAACAGATATAAAAGATATTTTGCCCATTTGTAATGGAGCATTTAGTTATGGCAGATTTCACCGAGACTTTAACTTTAGTAAAAAAAATGCAGATTCAAGATATAACGAATGGCTTTTAGATATATATATCAAAGGCAGTGTTTTTGCGCTCAGACATGAAAAGCAACTTGCTGGTTTTATCGCAGTTTATCAAAATGAATTGCAGCTTCATGCAATTCATGATTCATACAGAGGCAAAGGCTATTCTAAGTTCTGGTGGTCTAAAGTTTGCCAATATTTATTCGCCGAAGGGATTTTATCAATTAAAAGCTCTATTTCTGCAAGTAATTTGGCGGCAATTAATTTATATGCTTCCTTAGGTTTTAAGTTTACAAAAGTTTTGGATGCGTACCACAAGATTGTTCATTAATAAATATGTTTAATTACGCTGATTTAGTAAACATTAATAAATAAACAAGACTCCGACAGCCTTTCAATGCAAGCATCATTTACTCTTATTAATTTTCAGATTATCGATGAATTGATAATGAAAATATAAAATTATTTTTCTTACCTTTTTATTGTCTCAAAGGCCTTTTGTGCATTGTTGAGAATGATATTGAAGCCATTAAGTCTTTATTTCCTGCTGAATGCTTGAATTTAATAGGGTCAATAAAGATCAAAAAGGATCAAATAATCACCTTATTTTTTTAATAGGATAAACTCTCTAATACATTTGCTGATTAAAAATGAGATTTTCTGAAAAAATACAAAGAACTCAGGGATCCGAGATATAGACTGTATTGCAAAATTTAATCGAGAGCTAAGGCGCTATTAATTGTAAATATCATCTAAAATGAAAATACTTGTTTCTATAAAAAAACTTAAATTTTTGAGCTATGTCAATCAAACTCTCAATACCTAGAGGAATTATTTACCACAGTTTGCTTGAAGATATCAAGTGGCTAACTTGTTCTCTTTTTGTTAGATTGGATGATCGAGAAATTATTTTAGGATTTGAGCGCGAATTTGCAAAATTTATGTCGGCGAAACATTGTGTTGCATTTCCTTTTGCTCGCACGGCTATTTACTTTGCAATAAAAAATCAGATGTTTCCTAAAGGGGCAGAAATTATTATGCCACCTATTACTATAAAAGGTATTTTGGATGTTATATTGCAACTCGAACTTAAGCCTGTATTCGTGGATATAGATCCTGATACATTATGTTTTGATGAATTAAAGTTTGCTGAATCAATTAACAGTAATACCAAAGCTGTGATTTTTACTTATTTGTTTGGCATCGTCCCCAATATGAGCGGATTGATGTCAATCGCCAAAAGTAATAATTTATTTGTGGTAGAGGATTTCTCACAATGTTTGAATGGTAAGTTTGGTGACCAAAAAGTTGGAACGTTTGGCGATGTAGGCATATATAGTGCCTCATCAATTAAAACGCTTGATACTTATGGCGGCGGCTTACTGATTACCAACAGCGATAAAATCTTCTCGGCTATGATTTCTGAACAGGCGAAACTTGAAAAATCTAATCGATTTGTTCTTATTCGGAAAATTCTTACTGACATTATCAGAAATCTTGCTACGAATCGCTTTGTTTTTTCTTTTTTTGTTTTTCATTTATTGAAAATACTAAATCTTATTAGTCCTACCAGTGTTATTCAGCAAACTGGGGATAGACAAAAAAGCATGATAAGTTTAATGCCAAAAGAATGGTTCCAATTATTTACTTCTCTTCAAGCTAAGATTGGTCTGTCAATCATTCCAAGGATAGAGCAAGAAGATTCTGAGAGAGTTCGGAATGTTGAGAAACTAAAATTTAAAATAAAACCTGAAGCAGTTATTTTTCCAAAAGGAGTAAATGGAGCTACCAATGTTTATTGGCAGTTAATTGGTTGCATTCATCATCAAGAGGTGCAGAGTAAAATGCAACATTTTGGCGTAGATACAGCACGCTCAAGCTTGTTGCAGATTTCTGCTTTAAAAGCATATCCTTATCAAGGTGTTACTCCTAATGCGACCAATCTTTATAACACTGGTTATTTTGTTCCAAGTTATCCTAAGCTAAGCGATAAGGATTTAAATAGAATTGCTGAAGCATTCAACTCGCTTGTAGAAAACCCGCAAACATGAAAGGCGAAGTGGCAGTAATTGGTTCTGGCTTGGCAGCTATTGCTGCTTGCAACGCTCTAATTGAGAGAGGTATTAAACCTATTGTTTTAGATGTTGGCAAAGAGTTGCCACCACAAAAAAATAAAACAGTAAATTTGATTTCCAAGAAAAAAGTGCATGAGTGGAGTATTTCGGATCGAATATTCCTGAACAAGAATCCCACAGTCCACGGAAAGCAACACCCAAAAAAATTATCATTTGGCTCGGATTATTTTTACGGTCAAGCGGGAGAAGCAGATATTTCATGTCACAAAGATGAGGTTGATTGCCCACCTTTTTCCTTCGCAAAGGGTGGGTTTAGTGTAGGTTGGGGTGGCTCTGTTTTGTTTCCAGATCAGGCCGATTTGATTGACTGGCCTATTGAGGCTAGCAAGCTGGCACCCTATTTTAGAGATGTGATGCAAGAATTGCCGTACTCTGCAACCCAAGATGGGTTGGCGCTCAACTTTCCGTTAATGCGAAATTCGTCAAATCCTATTAGGGCAACGACAGGGAACAGAATGTTGCTGGCGGCACTTGACTCATCTGATTTGTTAGTTCGAGATGAGGTGGTATTTGGTCAATCTCGCTTGTTGTTGCAAGCCAGTGATTGTCAGTACTGCGGCGCCTGTTTAAGTGGTTGCGTATATGATGCTATATACAAATCAAATCATACACTTGATGCCCTAGTTAGAAAAAACTTAATTGACTATCGCCCTGGTATTCTAGTTGATAAGTTGGATGATATGCCACATGGTGTGATCGTGCATTTCAAAGATGATAATGGGGATAACGGTAAGCTTTTTTTTGACCGCATTTTTCTTGCTGCGGGAGCAGTTAATTCCCCGTCTATTGTCATGAAATCAAAATTTCTGTACGGACACACTGCTATAATAAAAACAACTTGTAGTTTTATTGCCCCGCTATTTAGCTTTAAAACACTACCCTTAGATTGGCCTAGAAATAACACTATGCCAGGCATTTTTTTTGAATATAAAGCAAAAGAGCTGTCTAACCATTGGATTCATACGCAAATATCGACACCTAACGAACTGGTTTTAAATAAGCTTGGTATCCAATTTTCTGGTGTAAGCCCACTACAAAAAATTAAACGAAAATTAGCAGAGCATTTAGTAATTGCTCATGGTAACTTGCATTCAAATCATGCTAATCACTATAAGCTTACTCTCAATAAAAACTCAAATACTGATGTTATTTTCACGTCGTTGAGAGAACCTCCTGAGGATGCAAGAAAATCAGTCAAGACTGCTTTAAAACGCCTGGCAAAGTTGACGCCGAGCTTCGGTTGTTATGTTTTAAAGCCTTTTGCACTAGACACAGTCCAATCGCATGGCTTTCATTTGGGAGGTGGTTTGCCAATGAAAAAAAATCCAATTCTAGAAATGGATACGGATTTGCTTGGGCGACCATTCGGTTGGAAGAATATTCATGTTGTTGATAGCAGTGTTTTTCCTTCTATACCTAGTACTACAGTAGGTGTTTTGGCAATGGCAAATGCAAGAAGAATTGTTCTTGAATCAATTGAAAATCAGGATGCAACAAATTAATTTAAACTCCCAATTTGTAAGATTTATTTTGACAGGCCTGCTGAGCAATGTGCTTGGCTATGGTTTTTTTTTAGTGTCTGTTTATATTATTGGATTAGGTCATAAAACTTCAGCCACTATATTATTTTTGATTGGCATGCTGGTTAATTACATTGTGAACAAAAATTGGACTTTTGCCTTGCATGGTAAACATATTTCTACCCTTTCAAAATTTTCTATCACCTACTTTGTTGGGTATTTTCTAAATATAAGTATGCTATTTTTATTTGTTGACAAGTTATCTTACTCTCCTGGCTGGGTACAATTATTTGCAATTGGCATTTTGGTAATTTATTACTTTTTTTTGAATAAATACTTTATTTTTAAAAGATAACTATGAAACGCAGAATCTTCATTTTTTTGTTTTCTGGATACAGTTATTTAATTAATTTGCTTTTTTTGTGGCTAGAACTTTTGCCACCATTTTTACGTTGGCTGATATTTAAATTGTCACTAAAAAAACTTGGCAAAGGTTGTTTAATTGATTACAAAACCTATTTTAGGTACCCTTCGAAAATTTCTTTAGGTAAAGGTGTTGCAATAAATCGTGGCTGTGAGTTTTATGCTTCTTTTTTGGTGCCTGCAGGCACCATTACAGTGGGGGACAATGTCACATTCAGCCCAAATGTAAAGCTTTACACTATAGGACATGACCCTTCAACCAAGTCTTTAAGAGATTTGGCCGGACCTATTGTAATAGAAAGCCATGCATGGATTGCGGCAGATTCAATTATTTTGCCTAATGTAACTATAGGCGAGGGTGCTGTGATTGGTGCTGGCTCTGTAGTAACTCGGGATATTCCTCCATACACCATAGCAGTTGGTGTTCCAGCAAAAATTATTAAGAAAAGAAAATTCTAAGATATAATTTATGGCGCAAGTTACTGATGGGATTAGAAAAATTTTAGCTTTGCCAAGCGTCTATTCTTTTTTTCAAACTATTATGGGGGCAAAAAAAACACGTCAATGGCTAGTCAATGACGTCATTAAGCCTATTCATAACATGAATGTTTTGGATATTGGGTGCGGTCCAGCCGATATTTTAGAGTTAATGCCAGATGTCAATTACTGGGGTTATGATATTAGCGAGCCATATATCTCTCATGCGAAACTGAAGTATGGAAGCCGTGGAAATTTCACATGCAAAATATTTACTGAGGCTGAAGCTATAAAGTTACCAAAGTTTGATGTCGTTATTATGATTGGCGTTCTTCACCATTTGGATGATATCGAGGCTATAAATTTGCTTAGCTTGTTACATCAGACTATTAAACCTGGCGGACGCCTTGTTACCCTTGATGCATCTTACAGCGAAGGCCAAAACCCGATATCAAAGTATCTGATTTCAAAGGATAGAGGTAAGAATGTACGCGATGAAGCAGGTTATAGCAAATTAATTCAACGAGAATTTAGTAGTAGAGTCAGCCATACACTTCACCAGGCTTGGATACCTTACACCTACTGCTTAATAGAATGCGCCAAATGAAAATACCTTTTAATAAGCCATATATGACAGGTGAAGAGCTTGCTTATATTGCAGAAGCGCATGCTAACGGTGTTCTAGCTGGGGATGGTCCTTTTACCAAAAAATGTCATGGCTGGTTGGAGCGAAAGACTGGTGCCAGTAAGGCCCTGCTGACCCACTCATGCACTGCTGCGCTGGAGATGGCTGCAATTCTTGCAGACATTAAGCCTGGCGATGAAGTGATTATGCCTTCATACACATTCGTTTCTACTGCCAACGCATTTGTTTTGCGTGGTGGAGTTCCAGTGTTTGTTGATATAAGGTCAGACACATTAAATATTGATGAAACTCTCATAGAAGCTGCCATTACAAAACATACTAAGGCGATCGTACCTGTTCATTATGCTGGTGTCTCCTGTGAGATGGATGCAATCATGGCTATTGCAAAAAAACATGGATTATTAGTGATTGAGGATGCTGCACAGGGTGTTATGTCGGCATATAAAGGTCGCGCATTGGGCTCTATTGGCGACTTTGGTTGTTACAGCTTTCACGAGACAAAAAATGTGATCTCGGGAGAAGGGGGCGCATTACTGGTGAATAATCCCGAGTTTGCTGAGCGTGCTGAACACATTAGGGAAAAAGGCACCAATCGAAGTCAATTTTTTCGGGGGCAAGTCGATAAATATACTTGGATAGATATTGGGTCAAGTTATTTGCCCGGGGAGATCGTTGCAGCATTTTTGTGGGCGCAATTAGAAGAGGCTGAGTCGATAACGCTCGAACGCTTGAGCATTTGGAATGCATATCACCAAGCATTTAAAGATATGGAGGAAAGTGGAGTAATACGTCGTCCTATTATACCAATTGGCTGTGAACATAACGCACATATGTACTATTTGATACTAAAAAATCTAGAAGAGAGAAGTTTTTTTATAGACCAATTAAAAATCAAAGGTATTAATTGTGTTTTTCACTATGTGCCGCTTCATTCATCTCCTTGCGGGATTGTTAATTCTCGTAAGTGCGGTCAACTGATTAAGACTGAAAAAATGTCTGAGAGGCTTGTTCGTCTTCCTCTGTGGGTGGGATTGGATAGCCTTAAATTCATTGTTGGTGAAGTTACAACAGTCATGAAGGAGTTGCATAAGTGAATAAGGATCTTGATAAGATAAATTTATTTCTTATATTTGGATTTGTATTATTTGTTGCTTTTTTAATCTTTAAAACGGGAATTATTGGTGATGATTATTCCAAGCCATATCTTGAAAATAATTCAGACATTATTGTTGCGCCGGTTAATTACCTAATCCGTGAGGGGTTTTATAAATTTATAGAATCTGAGAATTACTTTTTTATTGATACAATAA
>JACCDW010354927.1_pt1 | contig 23541 bp, 36 predicted proteins | sample 7449781 | NCBI WGS metagenome assembly JACCDW01 (sample SAMN15323449, study PRJNA562643) | freshwater metagenome | isolation source: river surface water | place: USA:Blue River Watershed | collected 2017-08-18
ACCGATACGCTGATAGCCGCAATGACGGGGGCAGTTGGCGAAGCCGCCGCCCGTGACATGCAAGCGTTCGTGGAGTACCAAGATCAGTTGCCGACTTGGGAAGCCATCATCAAGAACCCCAAGGGTGCAGATGTTCCTACGAGCGCAGGTGCATGTGCTGTGCTTGTGTTCGGAGCCATCGCCAAGATCGCCAAGGACTCCATCACCCCATTCATGCAGTACCTCGAACGGTTCGAGCCTGAGTGGCAAGCATGCTTTGCCATCAACGTGGCGAAGTCCCCGACCAAGCAAGCAGTGGCATTCAGTTCGACTGCGTTCGCTGATTGGGTGGCGAAGAACGAGGACTTGCTCTGATATGAGCAGGTCACTGGACGAGTCATTCATCCAAGCGTTTGAGGGGCGCATCCTGAAAGTGGAGAAGCACTACGACTTCAACCGCATGGGGTACACCCTCGCCCTGCTGATATTCATCCCCGACGATTTGACCGAGAGCGTCGATGAGTTGGAAATCTATCGGCGGGTGGCAAAGGTAGTGAACGTAATTTCACCGAAAGAAGGAGCCTAACAATGTTAGAGCAGGTACAAGACAAAGCCGAGCGACGGCTGAAGAAAGTAAAGATCGCCCTGATGCGCAACCCCAAGTTCGCACTGTGGTCGGGCATCCTGATGCTAGGCAAGACCGAGGTCAGTGATGGTATCCCCACGGCATGCACCAACGGACGGGATGAAATCTACGGGCGCAAGTTCATCGAAGGACTGGACGACAAGGAGTTGGGATTCGTGGTGCTCCACGAGAACCTGCACAAGGCGTTCCGACATCTGTTCGTGTGGCGCAAGTTGTATGACGAGAACCCGCAGTTGGCTAACGCCGCTTGTGACTACGTCATTAACCTGATGATCGTAAAGTCCGATCCGAACGAAGCCACTGTGGCAATCCCTCGCAAGAACGGGAAAGTCTACGGGCTACTGGATGCCAAGTTCGCCAACATGAACGCCAAGCAAGTGTTCGACATTCTCAAGCAGGAGCAAGAGAAGAACGGCGGCGGGCAAGGTGACGGCGAAGGTGAAGGTGACGGGCACGGTGGGTTCGACTCGCATGACTGGGACGGAGCCAAGGAGTTGGACGAAGCCGAGCGCAAGCAGTTGGAGCGTGAGGTCGATCAAGCCCTGCGTCAAGGTCAGATTGCCCACCAAAAACTGCACGGCAAAGGTGCGGGTGACATGGGGCGAGAGTTGGGTGACCTGCTCGAACCGCAGATTGATTGGCGCGAAGTCCTGCGTGAGTTCGTCAAGTCCATCTGCAACGCCAAGGATGCAAGTTCGTGGCGCAGAGTGAATCGACGTTACCTGTCGAGTGATGTCTACATGCCTACGCTAATAGGTGAACGGGTGGGGCGCATCGCCATCGGCATCGACACATCGGGTTCCATCGGTGGGTCGGAGTTGAACCGCTTCCTGTCGGAGGTGAAGTCCATCGCTGAGGACGTTCGTCCGCAGTCTGTTGACTTGATCTATTGGGATAGCGAAGTAGCAGGGCACGAAGAGTACGACGAGTTGGCAGTGCCTAACATTGTTAGTTCGACCAAACCAAGAGGGGGTGGGGGCACTGACCCTACCGCAATGATGACCTACCTGAAGGAGAACAACATCACGCCCGAGTGCATCGTGATGCTCACTGATGGCTACATAGGAGACTGGGGTGATGAATGGAATGCTCCGATTCTTTGGACGATTTGCAATGGAGCATCAGATGTCTATGCCCCGTGCGGTAAAACTGTTCATATTAAGGACTAACATCATGAAGAAAGCAATCATTCGCGTGGGGTATAGCGAGTACGTAATGGATACGCAACAAGCCCTAACACTCTTAGAGTTGCTGGCCGAAGCCGAAGTCTACGAGAGCAAGTGGAAGAAGGACAGTGAGACCACGCACCACATCTATCCGCAGGAATCGCAACGGATGGTGAGCGAGTTCAAGGTCATCCCGACTGCGTTCTACCACATGGCAAAGATGGCAGGTAAACCCGAGAAGGAGAGTTGAGATGAGTGAGTTATTGGCTATCAGCGTAACGCTAAACCTGTTTGTGATCTGGCGGTTCGCCAACCTCCATCGCATTCACCACATGACGATGCGCCTGCTCTTTGAAGTCGCACATGGACGGGCAACCATCCTTGTCGATGACGAAGGCTTGCACATCAAACACAACAAGACCAACACCTAACATTGTTAGGCAACAACTGAAGGAGCGACCCATGAGTATTACCTCTAGCGCAGTACTGGTTGAGATGAACATCTCAGTATGGACTGCAAACAAACTCGACAAGAGTGCAACCGAGAAGGTGGTGAGTGACAACGCCGCCGTGCAAAACGCCGCACAAGTTCGCAAGAACCTGATGGCGGGAACCACACTCCGCAAGGACATCGCGGACTACGCCGCAGGATGCCGCCTGTGGCACAACACCCGCACACTGCCGTGGGCAGACAAAGGGGCTAGGCTGTTATCCACAAGCCTGTTCATGGACTACAAGTCCGAGGCTAATGTGCGCAGGGACACCTTCAACAAGATGGTGGATACCTTCATTCAGCAGTACCCCTCACTGGTGCAGACTGCCAACAATTACTTGGGCACTCTGTTCAACCCCGAGGACTACCCGAGCGTGGACGAGGTGCGGGACAAGTTCGGCTTCCGACTTGTGTTTAGCCCTGTGCCTGAGTCCGGTGACTTCCGCTTACAGGTAGCGGAGCAGGACTTGAACGATCTGCGCCAGCAGTACGAATCGAACTTCAATGACCGACTGGCTGAAGCCATGCGTGAGCCGTGGGACAGACTGCACAAGTTGCTCACGGGCATGAGCGAGAAGTTGACGGACGTGGAGGGCGAGGACGAATCCAAGAAGCGATACCACGATACCCTCATCACGAATGCGCAGAGCCTGTGCTCTTTGCTGACGCACCTCAACGTAACGAAGGATGCGAAGTTGGAGCAAGCACGACGTGACCTCGAACTAACAATGTTAGGGGCTGACATCGACGCAATCAAAGAGAGTCCCGAAGTGCGCAAGGGCATGAAGGACAAACTCGATGCAATCCTCAAGCAGTATGAATGGTAAGGAGAGAACAATGAGCGACGAACTGAAATACGACTACATCGAACTGACTCTGCCTAACATCGTAGGCAGATGGGAGAAAGCCAAGGAGCACCAACCGATTCGCGTGGAGAAGGACATCAAGCCATTCGTGGAAGCCCTTGCCAAGAAGTACCCGCAGTGGCGGTTCATGGCTACCCAGTTTTGGTATCAGCGTCCGAATGATGCAGAGCCGTATGCCGAAGCCTACCGATTCTATGTGTATGACGGGCGGGAATCACTCGGTCAAATCAGCACGGACTATGGACGTAACCACGAGAAAGTTTTCACCATCAACAACGAACGTATCGCTGATGCGCGAGAGCGTGGTGACACAACCAAGACCAAGGACTTGAAGAAGGCGGTCAAGATCGTGGGCAAGATGTTCGGAGCCAAGACCATCAACGAGCGACTGGCTGAGGCAAGCAACGATGCGGCTACTGACATAGCACGAGTGCACAGTGACCGGGCGGGCACGTTCAATCGAACGTATGAGCACATCGCCAAACACTTGATGCCGTACATCATGGCTAACTACGAGAGCCTTGCGCCTATCGCAGTACAGGCTGGTGCAAACGCAGAGACTGTGGAGCGGCTGTTGTCTGCCCACGATGAGTTCAAGATCACGAAGGAGATTTACGAATGTCAACAAAACAATACGGGGGCTGTGGTACTAATTCATGGAAGCGACTATGCTGTTATGGGCAAAGACGATTCGGGCGAGCACAAGACACGCATCTTCTCAACCGAAACCCTCCCACTCCATATCAAGCGAAGCGTAGGCATGCTTAAACTGGTCGAGCCGAAATACTTTGTGAAAGGTGCGGGTCTCAAGATTCACGACCAAGCATTCTTCATTGTCAAGGAGGTGAGCGATGAGTGATGCGCCTACCGCCAAACGAGTACGAGGTAAGGGTAAACACCCTGCCAAGGTACATGTAAACGTCCGACTGTCGCAAGACGTGTTGGAGTTTTATAAAAGATTCCCCAGTTACACGGGGAAGATGCGAGAAGTACTAACCAACTATGCAAAGGAGCATGCCAGTGAGGCGGTGCGTGGGCAACAGACTGACCCGCGACAGATCGACCTACCACTAGAGTAACCACAACCTAACATTGTTAGGGTCTGACCAAGCCACCTTCGGGTGGCTTTTTTTCGTCCAGTGTTTGACAAAGTCCAAAACTGTGATATGATGGACTCACTATGGCAAGTACACCCGAGAAGAAGGTCAAAGACAAGGTAGTGAAAGTCCTGAAAGAACAGGGCGTGTACTACTTCTTCCCCGCCACCTACGGCATGGGGCGTTCGGGCGTACCTGACATCATCTGCTGTGTCGATGGGTGCTTCCTTGCGATTGAGTGCAAGGCTGGCAATAATAAACCCACGGCGCTGCAAGAGCGAGAGATGGCTGCGATTACCGCCGCAGGTGGAAAGGCAGTCGTCATCAATGAAGAGAACCTACACGAAGTGGGTCGGTTAGTGCAACTACTCAAGGACACTGGATGCGGAAACAGAAGCGACACCTAGAAGAACTTCAAGAACCATGCGCGGCAGTGCAACTGCTCATCAAACGCATGGACTCCAACCCCCAAGAGTTTCACCTACGCCGTGGCGGCAAGTGGGCTGACGTGCTCAGTCTTTGTCGTCAACGCCTGTTCGGTTCGGACGATGACAAGACGCACTTAGTCGTACTCAGTGATGAGGAAGTGCAGATGGTGTGGAGCAAGTTCGTTGAGATTGGCAAGGGCGAACTTCACAAGGAGTTCATGAGGCGCATCCTACGCGCAGAGGATGAGGAGGAAGAAGGCAATGACTAAGTCCACCTACCCCATTATGAACAAGGGTGTGCAGATGCTGATTAACCGCATGGAGTCGCACCCCGAAGAGTTCACCCGCCGCAAGTCACTGAACCCCGGACGTTGGGACTGGGTACTTGAGCAGGTCGTTCGGCGCGTGGAGCACCACCACAAGAACACGGACAACTACCGCATTGAACTGCCGTTCCTGACACGAGACGAGGTCGATGCACTTTACGACAAATGGATTTCGATTCAAGGCGAAGCATTCACGCACCGCATCATGCGCGAACTTCTCGACAGTGATGCCGAGGACAACAACCCTAACACTGTTAGGTGGTCGGAGGCGCACGACCCCAAAACTTGGGGGTTCAACGGCATGTCGAGGGACGACATCTACGATGCCTTTCGTCTGCTGTACCCGCCGCGATGATAGTGACCAAAGAAGTGGAACGACATGCAACAAGTCGGAGTTAGCCCCAACAAAATGAGAAGTCAAAACATGAACAAACTTAAAACCGCAACCATCCCTGACCATCACAAGGTACAGGCGAAGGCGATACTGAACGAAGCCATTGACGAGCAGCCAGACAGCGTGATCGTGCTGTGCTTCTGGAAAGACAGAGGTCAGTTCAAGATCAAAGTGTCCACTGTGCCTGATCGGTTGATGCTAATCGGTGCGCTAGAGGAAGCAAAGAACAAAGTCATAACAGATGGGTACGCATCATGAAGCCATTGAGCAAACTACACGCGGAAGCCGTTGCCAAAGCAAAGACAGACGATGAGAAAGTCAAAGCCGCAGCGGTTGCCATGATTGAAACCCCGATGGAATTGATTCGCGCCATCTTGCTCAAGCACGAGCAGGCTGTCATTGGGGTAATGAAAGAATTGTCTGATGAGCGTAACCGTGCGTTTGACCTGCTGCGCCGAGCAGAGACCGAGATGCGCTACGCAGGTTGGAACAAGTATGAGTCCGACAACAGCGCCCGCAACGGCGTGTACGAGCAGATCGTGGGGTTTTTGAAATGAACCATTCATCCGTTGAAGCCATCGGGCTTGTCCTTGCGACTCTAAACCTTGACGATGTATACCCCGCACAACGCGAACTTCTGCGGGAAGTCTTGGAGAATGCTAAAAACAATCAAGATGCGGTTGCACAAGAACGCGAAGCCTGCGCCCGTCTGCTTGATGAAATGGCAGATGACATGGAAAGACAGATGGAGCCAAGCACTGCTATCGCTTGGGTACGTAACCGCGCTGCCACCATTCGCGCAAGAGGGGAAAAGAAATGAACTTACTGACCATCGACTTTGAAACCTACTATGACCGAGACTTCTCTCTGTCGAAGATGACCACCGAGGAGTACATCCGCTCTGAACTGTTTGAGACCATCGGCGTAGCCGTGAAGATCAATGACGGGGAGACCGAGTGGTTCAGCGGAACCGAGAAAGAGATTTGGAAGTTCCTGCAAAAGTTCGACTGGGCAAACGCTGTTGGTCTCGCGCACAACGCTATGTTCGACATGGCGATTCTTAACTGGCGCTACGGGATCAGCCCTAAAAAGATTGCTGATACGCTGTCAATGGCACGAGCCATCCACGGCACCGAGGTTGGCGGCAGTCTCGGTGTGCTGGTTCAACACTACCAACTGGGTGAAAAGGGAACGGAGGTTATCAATGCGCTGGGTAAAAGACGAATTGATTTTTCTGATGAAGACTTGTCCCGTTACGCTGGCTATTGCATCAATGATGTCGATCTTACTTATCGCCTTTTTGGGTGCCTTGCTCCTAACTTTCCTGTCAGCGAACTGAACCTGATTGACCTGACCATCCGGATGTTCTCCGAGCCTGTGCTCGAACTGGATACTGGCGTACTGCGACAGCACCTGAACAACGTGCAGGAGTCCAAAGCCCGACTGATGGACGGCATCGAAGAGAGCAAGGACATGCTGATGAGCAACCCGCAGTTTGCCGAACTGCTCCGCGCACAAGGTGTTCAGCCTCCGATGAAGATCAGCCCGACCACGGGCAAAGAAACTTTCGCTTTCTCCAAGACGGATGAAGAATTCAAAGCCCTACTGGAGCATGAGAACGAGGTGGTGCAAGCCCTTGTTGCCGCACGACTTGGAGTCAAGTCCACCATCGAAGAGACACGCACCCAACGCTTTATCGAGATTGCCGGGCGGGGCACTATGCCCATCCCCCTACGCTACTATGCAGCACACACTGGGCGCTGGGGTGGTGACGACAAGGTGAATATGCAGAACCTGCCGCGCTCGTCCCCGCTCAAACGTGCCATCCTTGCACCGCAAGGGCACATGATGATTGACTCTGACTCATCGCAGATCGAAGCCCGTACACTGGCATGGCTTGCAGAGCAGAACGACTTGGTCGATGCCTTTGATCGAGGCGAGGACGTTTACAAGATCATGGCATCTGCCATCTACGGCAAGCCCGTCGATCAGATCACCAAAGACGAACGCTTTGTGGGCAAGACCACAATTCTTGGCGCAGGTTATGGCATGGGGGCAAAGAAGTTCCGCGCCCAGTTGAAGAACTTCAACGTTGACCTACCTCAAGAAGAATGCGAACGCATCATCATGGTGTATCGCCAAACCTACCCGATGATTCCGATGCTGTGGCGGGAAGCAGGCAACGCCTTGCTTGCTATCGCTAACGGTCAGAGTGCACCGCTGGGACGCCCCGATGTTCTCGCGGTGGACGGAGTCAAGGGCATTCGCCTACCCAACGGGCTATACATCAAGTACCCGAACCTGAGACGCTGGACAAATGAATCTGGAAAAGAAGAACTCGTATACGACACCAAAAAGGGAAAAGCCGTTATCCCGAATCGAATCTACGGCGGCAAAGTTATTGAGAACGTCTGCCAAGCACTGGCTCGTATCGCCATCGGAGAGCAAATGCTCCTCATCGCCAAAAAGTACCGAGTCGTGATGACCGTTCATGACGCTATCGCTTGCATCGTACCTACACACGAAGCCGAGACCGCTCGGGAGTTCGTGGAGATGGCGATGCGTATTCGCCCCAAGTGGGCACCTGACCTGCCGCTGAACTGCGAGTCCGGCGTGGGTCTTTCTTATGGAGACTGCTGATGAAATCGTGGTTCAAGAAAAAGTTCGCCCAGTGGTGCAGAGAAGCATGGGAAGAAGCACGGAAAGAAAACAGTGCTTCCCTTATAGGGGCAGCCACTGCCGTTGAGCACGACACTGAAACGCCACCCAAAATGCGCTTTGCCATTCTCGAAGCCATCAACGGACGCTTCATTCAGATCGCAACCTTCAAGCCGCAACAGCGTGGGCCTGACTGGGTAACAGAGTATTACCTTGTACCCGAAGGCAAGAAGGTCTCTGAAGCCCTGACCATGCTGATGCTCATGAAAGGAGCCGACGATGCACCAAGCCGTTGAACTCCTTTTGAAACGCATGGAGAGCAACCCTGACGAATTTACTGGCGACAGCAAAGATCGTTGGATGCGGATGATTAAACGCTACGAAGCCTTCTTCAGCGACGAAGAACGCAAGGCAATCTCCGAGAAGCAGAACGCCATCATGATGAAAGAGTTTCACAACGAGGTCATGGGCGAACTGCTGTACGGCGAGGAACGCCGCCAGCAAGAAAGTGAAGCCCAAGCGCAGATAGCGCAGATGAAGATGCAGTCACAGATTTTTGGTTTGCAAGCACAGTCCGCGATGAATGCCGCTCAAGCCATCCAACCGGGGTCGATCTATTCGCTTGCTGGTAACAGCCTAGCGTCAGGCACAGTGACCATTCAAGGCACTGCGAACATTCAGTCCGACACGATGACGCTGGGTGGTGAATCTATCGACAAGTCCCTCATTCAGAAACTCAAAGAACTGGTGAAATGAAACAAGACGGATTGATTGACTACGCGATGCCCTGCATGAATGCGGAACGGGCGCTCAAAGACCTGCACAACGCCATGCTGGAACGCAAGTATGACGAGGCTATTCAATTTGCGCTGCAAGCCTTGGCTGAAACCAAACTGACGCTGAATGCCATCAGACATGAACAAGAAAAGCAAGCAAGATAAGCACCCGAGTGGTCTCACTCAGGAGCGATGGGACTGGCCTTTCAAGACCACCGATGAAAAGGTCTTGGTGGCACAGTGGTTCCGAAAGGAACAAAAGAACGAGGAGCGCAAGCGACTCGACAATTTTGAAGAATCACCTTTTTAGGAGTGAACAAATGAAAGCCCAAACCAAGAAAGCCAAGATGATCGCCTTCTTCAAGGCAAACCCGAACGCCAAGCCGAAGGACGCTGCTGCAAAGTTTAAGGTGGCAATGCCCACCATTTACTCTATGCGTAAGCAAGCACTGGGAGCGGATTGGAAAACCGTTGCTGTTGTGAGCAGCAACAAGTCTGTGGGCATTGACGAAGCCGCAGTTCTCGATCACGACGCAGCCAACCTCGTCTACCAAGCATCCCTTGGCAAGAAACGCTTCCAAGAGAGCAACAACGCCAACGCCCAGCAGTATGGCGGCGACCACTACGTCAACATGGGTGTGCAACCGTGGAAAGCGATGGAGGCGTGGATGACCCCCGAAGCATTCGCTGGTTTCCTGCGCGGCAACGCCATCAAGTACCTTGCCCGTGCTGACAAGAAGGGCGGCGTGGAAGACTTGAAGAAAGCCCGTCACTACCTCGACAAACTGTTGGAGGTTCTTGGGGGAAAAGAATGACCACCCTTGCCGAAGCCAAACAACTTTTCGGCGGGGCAATCCGTGGCGAGGGGATGGACTGCCCTTGCTGCGGGCGGTGGGGCAAGATCAACCCGTACCAGATTACTAGCACACAAGCCAAGGGTCTGATCTGGATGTTCACTAACTTTCCCGCTGCCCACTGGATTGACTTAGGTCGTGCCCCTGAGTGGCTGTTGCGCTCCAAGCCAATGGCTACTGCCAAGTGGTGGGGTCTGGTCGAACCCGCAGCCAAGGATGAGAAAGATGCGGATAAGAAAGCATCCGGTAAGTGGCGGCTGACGGACAAGGGTCGTGCGTTCGTCTTGGGGCGCACCCTGATTCCCAAGTACGCCTTCATCTTTGACAATGGCTGTTTTGGCTACTCCAGCGACATGGTAGACATCCGAGACGCGCTCAAGAAAAAGTTCTCCTACGAGGAACTGATGGGCAACACCATGCAGAGGCTGGCATGAAGTGGGTCTTGGCTGTTCTGATATGTGCAGCCATCGGCGTAGCCATACTGTTCTTGGGGTACTACCACGGGCGTGAAGCCTACATGGTTGGGTACAAGGACGGCTACGCGATTGGCTACATCAACGCAGAGAAGGAGCATTGTGGAAAACGCTGACGAGAAAATTTGGCAGTACCTGACCGAACACAAGACCCCGGTGCTGGCATCAACCCTTGCCAAGCGTTTCATGTTTAGCCAGAGCCACGTGAACCGCATCCTCACTGCTCTTGAACGAGAGCAAAAAGCAGAAGTGGTTCGCGTCGGCAGCAACAAGTTTTACAAGGCGAAAGCATGACCGAATGGAACTTCAGAAAAGGATTCCGGGGGCGCATGGTTCTTCAGCGTCTAGTTGAGTGGGACGACGATGGTCGCCGCATGGCGATGTGGAGAGATGCCACAGTCGAAGACCTCCGAGATTACTACGCAGCCCTTGCAGCGAAGGGGATGGAATGACCCGAGACGACATCATACGCGCCAGAGGAGAGAAGAAATGAACTTTGATGAATGGTGGGCAACGTTGTCGCCGCCCGAACGCAGGGTGATTGGGGAGCACAACGCTCGGTTCGTGTGGAAGGAAGCCGTGGAGGCGTGTGCAAAAGTGCTGGATGAGATGGCAGCACGGGATAAGTTGTCCAACTATTACAAGGTCGCAGCCAACGCACTTCGAGACAAAGGGCAGTAATATGTCCGTCCTCCTACGTTTCCTGATCGACCCTGCCATGAGAAAGAGAAGTAAGTACCGCCCAAAACCTGTGTTGCTCAATCCTGTCGGGTACGTTCTCGAAGGGTTGGAACCAGTGCGGTCTCACACCTCTCATGCAGTGAACCTCAAGATCAGGAATCACCTTGCCTTGGCTAACCTAACGCAGGGGAAAGCCAACCGCGAAGACATCGACGTGCTCATCAACATGGTGAACATCGTGGAAGCCTTGTACCGCTTAGGCTTTGGCAAGGAGTATGCGCAGGAAGTGATAGCAGGACTTGATGCCCTGCATGCGGTGGCGGTAAGGGGTAAGGACACCAACCGCTTCATTCTCCGGTCTGACGAGATGAACGCCTTGAACCTCATCTGCGAACTGCATGATGCTCAACTGGAAGTCATCACCGTCAAAGACTTGGATAACGCTATCGACCTAGTGGATAAGGAGCGCCGTGCCAAGAAGATGCGCTCAGTTGTAGACCCTAAACCGGAGCAGAAACCATGAAGACCTGTCCGAAATGTGGCGTGAGCCTAGAAGGTGAACTGATCTGGGAACACTTCTACCGCGAGAAAGGCGACAAGGAAGTAGCCGACCAAATCGCTTCCTACTACGGTGCTACTCGTACCGAGGGTCGTTGGGGTCGAGCAATCTCCCTGTACGACAGAGACAAAGACCGCACCGTGGCATATCAGTGCCCCGACTGCAACCACAAATGGGAGCGCAAATGAAATTCAGAAAGAAACCCGTCGTCATCGAAGCAGAACAGTTTCTCCCTAACGACGAAGCCATAGAGAAAGTTATGGCGCTGGCGTCCCAAGGTTCCCGTCAAGTGGCGGTGACGCGCCTACCGGATGGGCAGTGCACCATGCAGATTCATACGCTCGAAGGTGTCATGGAAGCCAGCATCGGGGATTGGATTATTCGCGGCATTCAAGGTGAGGTGTATCCTTGTAAACCAGACATTTTTTATGCCACCTACGAACGGGTTTCCGAATGAATATCACATGGTCTTACTCATCGCTCAAGACCTTTGAGCAGTGTCCAAAGAAGTACTACCACTTGAAGGTGGTCAAGGATGTCAAGGACGAGGGCAGCGAAGCCACGTTGTACGGGCAGGAGTTGCACAAGGCGGCTGAGGACTACCTCAAGGAAGGCACCCCCATCCCGCCCAAGTTCGGCTACGTCCAAGACACTGTGGATGCCATCAAGAAAATCCCGGGCGAGAAGCACTGCGAACTCAAACTGGGTGTCAGGAAGACGGACACTGGCTACGAGCCTTGTGGCTTCTTTGACAAGGATGTCTGGTGGCGGGGCATCGGGGACGTGATCGTGGTACAGGACGAACTGGCTTTCTCCTTGGACTACAAAACCAGCAAGAACGCCAAGTACGCAGACCTCAAGCAGTTGGACATCCTCGCCGCTGCCTTGTTCACACACTTTCCACAGATCAAGAAGATCAAGTCCGCCTTGGCTTTTGTGGTCAGCAACGAGTTTGTCCACAAGGAGCACTTTGCCGAGATGCGGGACTCATATTTTGCGGCGTTTGAGCCGGACCTAGACCGCCTTGCTGCTGCTCAAGAAACCGGAGTGTGGAACACGAACACCGGGCCTTTATGTAAGTTCTGCCCCGTCGTATCATGTGAACACAACCGCAAGCGATAGGAGGCGACCATGCCATACGTCAACAAACCCAGACCCTACAAAAAAGAGTACGAACAGTACCAAGGTACCGAAGAACAAAAGAAGAACCGCGCCACGCGCAATGCCGCCCGCCGCAAGGCAGTACAGGCTGGCAAAGCGACCAAAGGCGACGGCAAAGATGTGCACCACACCACGGCTCTGTCCAAGGGTGGTAGCAACAAAGGCAAACTACAAGTCATTTCGGCAGCGAAGAACCGTTCGTTCAAACGTGATGCAACGAACAAACTCGTTTCCGAAGTAAGCCCAAGAGAGCGAAAGAGTGCAAATCGTAGATAACAAAGTACTGCTGCTACAAACTAAGCAGCCACACCCCATCACCGAGCAGATCAAGAAGAGCGCAGTCCTCTCCCAAGAGGATGGTGTCTACGAAGTCGCTGTCAACTGGGGGTTGAAAGAGGCACAAGCCCTCGCACGGCTGGGTATCAAAGATGCCCCGTCGCCAATCCTGCGCGACTACAAGTGGACTGGCAAACTGACCCCGTTTGCCCACCAGAAAGAGACCGCGTCTTTTCTGACCCTTCACCCCAAAGCCTTCTGCTTCAACGAGCAAGGCACGGGCAAAACAGCATCCGTCATCTGGGCGGCTGACTACCTGATGAAGATAGGGCGCGTCAGGCGCGTGCTCGTTCTGTGCCCTCTGTCTATTATGAAATCAGCATGGCAGCAGGACTTGTTCAAGTTCGCCATGCACCGCTCCTGCTCCGTCGCCCACGGGGACGCACGAACCCGAGCCAAGGTCATCAACGCAGGTTCGGACTTTGTCATCATCAACTTTGACGGGCTGGCTGTCGTCAAACAGGAAATCCTCGACGGGGGCTTTGACCTGATTGTGGTCGATGAAGCCAACGCATATAAGAACCCGCAGACCAACCGCTGGAAGGTGCTCAAAGATGTCGCCGCCAAGGCTGACTGGCTGTGGATGCTGACAGGCACTCCGGCTGCGCAGTCTCCGTTAGACGCATACGGGCTGGCAAAACTGGTCAACCCCGAGGGTTCGCCCAAGTACTTTGGTCAGTTCCGTGACCAAGTGATGTACAAGGTGTCGCAGTTCCGGTGGCTACCTAAGCCTCAAGCACAAGGTGTGGTGCACAAAGTCCTGCAACCCGCCATCCGGTTCGAGAAAGATCAGTGTCTTGACCTGCCCGAGTTGACATTCGTTGAACGCGAAGCCCCTCTGACGCCACAGCAGGTGAAGTACTACCGGATGCTCAAGAAGCAGATGACGATCAGCGCCGCAGGCGAAGAAGTCACAGCAGTCAACGCAGCGACCAACATCAACAAGTTGCTGCAAATCTCAGGCGGTGCGGTCTACACCGACAGCCGCGAGGTGATTGAGTTTGATGTATCCAACCGGATACAGGTCATCCTCGAAGTCATCGAAGAAGCCTCCCACAAAGTGCTGGTCTTTGTGCCGTTCACGCACACCATCGAACTCCTCCGCGAAGTGCTGGAGAAGAACAACATCTCGTGCGGTGTCATCAACGGGCAAGTCAGCGTCAACAAACGCAGTGAGTTGGTCAAAGACTTCCAAGAAAAAACTGACCCCCACGTGCTCATCATCCAGCCGCAAGCAGCCTCTCATGGCCTTACGCTTACCGCAGCAGACACAATTATTTGGTACGCCCCCGTCACGAGCGTGGAGACCTACCTGCAAGCCAACGCCCGAATCAACCGTCCGGGTCAGAAGAACGCGATGACCATCGTGCACATCAAAGGCAGCGAAGTTGAGAGCAGGCTCTACAGCATGCTCCAGAACAACATAACGAACCACGAAAAAATCGTGGACTTGTACCGCCAAGAAATTTCAGACGACGTTTGACAAAGTCAAAAGTTGTGTTATACTGGCATTTCAAAAGCAAGAAGGAGCGACCTTATGACCGAAACAGACTTGACCATCGACGAACTTGTGAGCGTCTATCTCAAGATTCGTACTGCCATCGAAGCGAAGGAAGAGCAGCACAAGGCTGAACTGCAAGAACTGAAAGACCAGTTCGATGTGGTTGGCAACAAGTTGCTTGAAATCTGCAACGAGCAGAACATGGACAGCATCAGAACACCAGTAGGAACAATCTCTCGCCGGGTGTCGTCACGGTACTGGACGAGCGATTGGGATTCGATGTATCAGTTCATCAAGAACAACGATGCACCTTTCCTGTTGGAGCAACGAATCCACAATTCCAACATGCGGCAGTTCTTGGAGGACAACCCGGACAAGTTCCCGGCTGGGCTTCAGAACGAACGCAAGTACACCGTGCAGGTCCGTAAACCAACTGCCAAGTAAGGAGCGACTATGGATGAGCAGCAACTGGAGTTGCAGGCGCGGGTGACTGCGCTACAACTCGCAATTCAAGTAGTGGGGGCAACCCCTGAGCAGGTCGTGCAGTACGCACAGACTTTTTACGAATTTCTCAAAGGAGCAAAGTAAATGGGCAATCTCGCCATCTTCAAGCAACAAAACGCCGTCGCCGTCTCGGGCAACCGTGAACTGAGCGACCTCGCCAAATCGCTGGCATCGTCTACGACCTCGCGTCGTATCCAGACCAACACCAACGGTACGTTCAAGCGCATCGTCAATGGTGAGCAGATCGGTAACGCCATCCGTGGCGAAATCAACGTCATCATCGTGGGTGCACTGCCCAAGGTCTCTCGCATCTATTACGAGAACGACTACGACCCCAACGCTGCACCGACCCTGCCTGACTGCTGGTCTAACCTCGGTGACAAACCTGAAGCCAGTGCTGGCAACAAGCAGCATAGCAACTGCGCTGACTGCCCTCAGAACATCAAGGGTTCCGGCAAGCAGGGTGGCAAAGCCTGTCGCTATCAGCGCCGCATCTCGGTGCTGGTCGAGGGTGATGCCAGTGGTGATGTGTACCAGTTCAACGTCCCTGCCAAGTCGCTGTTCGGCAAGGGCACTGGCAACGTGCACCCGTTCGAGTCGTATGTCAAGTTCCTGATCGCCAACGGCGAGTCGCCTGACAACGTGATGACCAACATCAGTTATGACCTGAACGCAGATTCGATGGAACTGCTGTTCACCCCACTGCGCAATCTCAGCGACGAAGAGTACGAACTGGTTAAGGCTGCGCAAGCCAAGCCCGAAACCAAGATGTACACCATGATTACCGTGGCGCAAGCCGATGGTGTCAAGAAGCAGCCGCCTGCCGTGGAAAATAAAGCCAAGGCACAGGCTGAAGATGTCGCGCCCAAGAAGGCAGTCGTGCGTTCGGATGAGCCGGATGACGAAGCAATCGAGGAACCCGTGAAACGCCAAGTCAAAAAAGCCGAGCCTGCGCCCAAGGCTAAGGCAAGTCTCGCTGACGTTGTAAGTCAGTGGGGCGAAGACGAGTAACTCAATGAGTTACGGCTACAGCGCACGGCTGATTGCTCTGAACAAGGAGGCCGACTCCAAGTTGCTGGGTGTCAAGTTGGGCAGGGTTTGCATCAAACGCAATATCCCTGTCTCGCTTGTTGCATCCGAACTTGGGGTCAGCCGACAGACGGTCTACAACTGGTTCACTGGGGCTAACACCCCTTTGAATCAGTCAGTAGGTGCAGTCCAAGCCTTGCTCAAATCTTTCACCTGATTTTCTTATAACGCCTTGGACACGGAGTCTAGGGGGTAGTGCCCCCTTTTTCGACATGAATGATAAAGACCTTTTAAGCATTGTTCAGCCGCCCGATGGGTGGTTTGCGGTGCTGGGCATAAAAGGTGAAGACGATGTCAGGCAAAAACTGGTAGCAACACGCGAAGAAGTAGACCAAGTCGCCGCAGAGTACGTGGCGCAAGAGCGAAACGTTTATTTTGGAGTCGCCAAATTTGCGACAGACCAAAACCGTAAGAAGCCAAACGTTAAAGGGCTGAAGTCATTCTGGCTGGACATTGACTGCGGAGAGAGCAAGACCGCCATCAACGAGAAGACAGGACGCCCCGAAGGATACATTGACCAAGCAACCGGACTGCAAGAACTACAAACCTTCTGCAAAAAGATCGGACTTCCAAAGCCGCTGCTAGTCAACTCCGGACGTGGCATCCACGCCTACTGGCCTTTAACCCGTGAAGTTACCCGTGAGGAGTGGGAACCTGTTGCAGAGCGTTTACGCGAACTCTGTGTTCTCCACAACTTCCACATCGACGGGAAAGTTTTTGAAGTTGCCCGTGTGCTCAGAATTCCCGGCACATTCAACTTTAAGGACAATCCACCTACGCTGGTAGAAATTATCAGTGATGCCCGGCCTGTTGAGTACGATGACTTCCGCAAGATTTTGGGAGTCAAAGAGCCACAACCTGAAGCCCCCAAACGGGAGTTGACGGAACTGGCGAAGGCCATGATGCAGAACACCACCTCGTCTTTCCGCAAGATTATGTTGCGCGGTGAGAACGGGTGCAGGCAGTTGCTCTCGGCTTTTGAAGACCGTGAGACCTTGTCAGAACCCCGGTGGTTTGACGCGCTGTCAATTGCGAAGTTTTGCAGTGACCGTGACGTTGCCATCCACAAGATGTCTCAGGGCCACCCTGACTATGACTATGCAACTACTGAAGCAAAGGTAGTGCACATAGTTGGCCCGCACAGTTGCGCAGAGTTCGAGCGCAGCAATCCCGGTGGGTGCGATGGATGCCCCCACCAAGGCAAGATCAAGTCCCCGATTGTGTTGGGGAAAGAGATTGCCGAAGCAACAGACGCAGACAACACCGTCGTCGTTGAGAACGAGGAGGAAGAAGACACCGAAGTTCACACCATACCCAAGTACCCCAGCCCATTTTTCCGTGGCAAGAACGGCGGCATCTACAAGATGGTGGGGGAAGAAGAGGAACCCTTGCGGGTCTATGAGCATGACTTGTATGTCATCAAGCGCATGCGTGACCCCTTGTTGGGTGAAGTTATCGTGATGAAACTGCACCTGCCTCGGGATGGGGTTAAAGAGTTCGTCGTGTCGAACGTGCAAGTCACCGACAAGAATGAGTTGCGTAAAGCACTTTCCAGTCACGGCGTGGTTTGCAGCGCGAAGCCCTTTAACTTATTGATGGAGTACCTATTTCTCTCCATCAAAGAACTTCAATACAAACGGAGAGCAGAACACATGAGACAACAATTCGGATGGGCCGATAGGGACAGCAAGTTCATCATCGGTGACCGCGAGATCACACCAGACGGCATTTTTCACAGCCCGCCGTCGAGCACAACGCAGAACCTAGCGCAGCACATGCAACCCACGGGCGCACTGGACAAGTGGAAAGAAGTGTTTGCCCTGTATGGCAGACCCGGTCTTGAACCGCATGCGTTCGCAACGCTGACTGCCTTTGGCTCCCCCTTGCTTAAATTCTTAGGGCAAAACGGAGCCATCATCAACGTCATTCACCCCAACTCAGGCACGGGCAAGACCACCATCCTGCACATGTGCAACAGCGTGTACGGCGACCCCGGCAGACTGTGTGCGATGTGGGACGACACTCTTGCAGCCAAACTGCTGCGGCTGGGCGTGATGAACAACCTGCCGTTTACCGTGGACGAGATGACCAACACCACTCCGGCAGACTTCTCTACCTTGGCATACAGCATGTCGCAGGGGCGGGGGCGTGATCGAGTGAAGGCTAGTTCTAACGAACTGCGCCTGAACCTCACTTCGTGGCAGTCAATCTCCCTGTGCTCATCGAACGCTTCGTTCTACGAAAAGATGGCATCACTCAAAAGCAGCCCTGACGGCGAGATGATGCGACTGATCGAATACAAGATCGACTACAGCCCAGTGATTGACGTGGCAGAAGCCAAGCACATGTTCGATCATCAACTGAAGCAGAACTTCGGACACGCAGGCGACCTGTATGCCAAGTGGCTAGTAGAGAATCTGGAAGAGGCAAAGAACACGGTCCTTGGCATCCAAGCCAAGATCGACAAAGAACTGCGCCTGACTCAACGTGAACGCTTCTGGTCTGCGGTGGTTGCTGCCAACATTACTGGCGGTCTGATTGCCAAGAACATTGGCCTCATCGACTGGGACATGAAAGCCATCTACAAGTGGGCTACCCAGATGATCTTGGGTCTACGAGTAGAAGTGAAGCCGCCAGCCAGCGACGTGATGGCAGTGGTCGGTGACTACATCAACCGTCACATGCAGAACATCTTGGTTGTGAACGAGGAGGTAGATCGTCGCACCAACATGGCAATGCTACCCACACTGGAGCCACGCGGCGAGTTGCTCATACGCTACGAGCCAGATACTAAGAAGATGTTCGTAGCCGCCAAGCCGTTCAAGAACGATTGCGTCAAGTTCCAAGTGAACTACAAAGACACGCTGGCGCAGTTAGAGAAGAAAGGCATTTTTCTGGGCACCATGAACAAACGGCTGTCCAAAGGCATGAAGGTTGTATCGCCCGGGGTGCATTCACTGATCTTCGACTGTTCCAACACGGAGTTCATCAGCATGGATGAGTTCGCAACCCCGGGTGCCAACGATGCTGGTGGAGAAGGTTAGTTATCGGGTGAACTGGAAAAAGTTCAAGAAGGGGTGCTCGTTCTTCATCCCTTGCTTGAACCCGCCTGCCGCTGAGAAAGAGGTTCGTCGTACCACACAGAGGCTCCGATACAACATATTGACCAAAGTTGTGATCGAAGACGGCATCAAGGGTTTACGGATATGGCGTCTTTGATATACTGATCGCGGAAGAATCGCTCCTTCCGCTTTCTTGGCGTAGTTGCCTTTTTAACACCCCGGGCTAACCCCCGGGGTTTTTTATTCCTGCGGCACTTGGGAGCGTTCGAGCAGCGGGTAGACGTACGGGGCTTCTTTTGGAGAAACCATAAGCCCTTCAACTGCCTCAGCACGACGCTGCGCCCGACCAGACAACGACTTCGACACGGTCTCACCGCTGATGGCAAGCATGCCGTTCTTGTAGTTGTACTTGTCAATGGCTATCAAAGCATCCTCAAGACGAGTTTCATTGCTGTCTGATGGATCATTCTCATACCGCTGCACTGCTAGGTCGAGATCAGCAAGCACTTTCTGGCGATCCTTTTGAATCTCCATCACCATGCGTTTAGCCATGAAGTTTTTCTTCTGGATTTCTGCAACTTCGGTGCTTTGGAACCCAAGCGACGTACCAATCAACTTGCCCGTGGTGTACCACTCGGCGTTGCGAATCTCAGCACCTTGACGAGTCTGCTCTCCCTCGGTTGCTTGTCGTATGGCTTTAGCACCACCACGGAAGAACGCAGGAAGCAGTTTCTCAACCCCACGGTTGAACTGCCCGTTGTTGAAGTCATCAAAGGCAGAGGCGACCTGCTGTCCCATGCTACCGAACGGGCCAGTCACAAAGTTAAAGATGAACTGCGTGAATGCAGCCTTGGAGTCTTCCGCAGGTGCATCGTCACGGAACCACAGACCATCCAGTGATACCGACGCGCCGATGTTCAGGTCAGTCAATGCCGAGATCGGCCCCATCTTGACACCACGCTGTAGGGCAAGAGCCTGTTCGTCGGTCAGACCCATTGCCTTGGCAAGGTCACTGCCCGGGCCGAAGTAGTTCGGGATGAACCACTCACGGAACCACAGGTCGAGGTTGCGCTTGCCGAGCGGGTTGCCCTCATCGTCAATATCGTATTCCTCGTCGGCCTCATCATCTTCCATGTCAGGACGCAGCAACTCGCGGATGCCCTCAGCGATACCCATAATCATGCTGTATCCGGGCAGGCCAACCACACCAGCAAACATACCCGTCATGCCTAGCGTGCCAAAGAACTTGATGGCAGCGTCACGTTTTTCTTCCTTGTTCAGGAAAGGCAGCATGCCGTAGAAGTTGCGCACCAGATAGGAAGTCATCTGAAGCGGGAAACTCATGAACTGAGTAGCCAAGCGGGGGATGGCACCCGCCTTCATAATGCGCGGCTTGTTGTACTGCGAGTAATTGAACAGGGTCTCGTAGACCATGTCCGTTGCAGCCTTGATGCCACGGTCCGTTGCGTCTGCGTTGTTTAGCCCTTCTTTCTTAGCACGAGCAAACTCCAACTCAAACGTGGACATGTACATGGTCTCACGAGTGATGCGCTCCAAGTGGTGGAAGGCACCGCCCATCAAGTTCAGCGTAGCCCGAGTACCCTTCTTCATCCAGCCTTCGTACTTGCCCGTAGGCACAGAGGCACGGCTGGTCATGTCCGCCGCATAGGTAGACATGAAGATGTCTCGGTCTTGGGCTGCTTGCCATGCAGTCTTAAGCGCCTTGCGGTACTCAAGATCGGGGTGCTTATTGACGTAGCGGGAGTCGTTGATGGACGGCTCGCCCCAGTTGGTCACCACATTCCCGCGCTGGTCTACCTTCGTAGTGCCAAGTTTGTTGAACAGGAAGGAGTAACGCGCCGTGACTTTCGCCGTATCGGCAGCACCATACTTAGCAGTCAGTGCAGGCAGGCCAACAATCGGCAACTGAGTCATCTGCACCAGAGCCGATTTAGGCGAGGTCAGCATGTAGTAGAAGACCACTTGGTTGCCGATGCTTGCCATCTGATCCCAGTTAAATTCACCCGGGACTTGCGGAGTCATCTCCGCGCTGGCACGCATGGCAATCTCATCCACGAAGGCCGACAGTTTCAACTTGTCAGGGTTGCCTGCAAGTTCAGCGTAAGCAGAGCCAATACCCAAACGAATCTGGTCAGCGTAGGCCAGACGAGCCAATTGGTTAGCCGCAGTGTGCTGAGACACGATGAAGTTGCGAAGCACATCGGCGCTAAAACCAGTCTTGCCTTGACGGTGAGTGAACTTGCGACGGATGTCTCGGTCAGGCAACGTCATCAGGTACATCTGGTAGACCTGATCTTTGATTGCGTCTACGTCCGTAATTGCAGCCTTACCAGTGACCGGGTCCACGTTGGCGCTGTCCTCCAGTGCCTTGAAGATGTCCTTGAGCATCTGGCTGGACTCGACGATGTCGTTGCGCATCTCGCGCAAGTCGTCACCCACATCAAAGTCTTCCGACTCAATCATCTCCTCCAGCGTCTTGCCAGATTCTTCCGCACGCTTGCGGGCGTAGTTGTTCCGCGCCGTTGCCGACTCGAACATGTAGAACTCACCCGATTTGCCTTCACCGATACGCAGCCAGTGGTTGCCGTAACGCATGAGGGGGAAGTAGACCCCCAACTGCTGGGCTTCTTGGAAAGTCTGCGTGATCTGGGCAATCAGTTTGCCCTTCGGGGTGTTGGGCTTGCTGGCACTACCCGGAATGTTGGCTTTGGTGATCTTGTCAATCAGCAACTTCTGATGCAGGTCGAACGTATCCCGATAGGCATTACGCGCCATGACGTAGATGCTTTGACCTCTGCCGTCACCGAACGCAGGCTTGGCAAGACTGTCCCACCCGCTGATGTTGTACCGCTCTCCGGTATGCGGGTTAACCACTAGACCACCTTCATACACCACCCGCAGTTCATTCTCACGCTTGGTGATGTTGCCCTTGGCAGTAGCCCGTTGCTTGGGCGACTTGTTGGGGTCATTGACTGCGGCAATGTAGTCTGCCTTCAGTTTCAGCAACTGCGGGTCATTCTGCAACGCAGAGGCAAGGTCAGGGTATTGCGTCGGGTCAACACCTAGCAGCGTAGATGCGTGCATCACATCGCCCAGCGCCCGAGCACCCTCTTCGTACTTCTGACCGAATGCCACCCACTCGGGGACTCGTTGAGCCAGTTCCCGAATCATCTTGGCACGCATGCCAGCCATGTCCTGCACGGCATCGTTGACGACACGGATGTTGTTGATGCGGTCTCCAATCCAACGAGTAATGTCCATCGTGGTTTGGGTCGGCAAAATTTTCCGCAGCGTACCCACAGACAAAGCGCTATAGACGGACTTCAGCAGACGGATTGCATCCTTGGCATTCCGGGTCTCCATCATCAGTTCACCGATGCTGGCGTTCAAGTCCGTTGCACTCTGAGACCGTGCAATCTTGCCGAGGGTTCGGTTTTGTCTTGCAGTGACCCTCCGCGCCAAAGCCATGATAGTGCTCTGAGAAGAAGGGGCGGGTGCTGCGCGTAGCAGACGATCCGTAACCACCACAAGGTCTTGGAACGCAGAGTCATACTGCGGCCCCATGTTGAACATCTTGCGGATGGACTGCACGAACTTAGTCAGCAGGCCACGGTTGAGTGTGTCCCCATCAAACTTGTACTGCCCGGGCACCTTCATCAAGAAGTCTTGCATCTCGGGCTGGGTCATGCCGTAAGCCACGAACTCCTTGAGGTCGGTAAAAGCACCGAGTTTGTAGAGTGCGTCTTCCAGCGGGTCGGTTCTGCCGGTGACGTTCATTACAGCGTAGTACTTGTACGCCTGCAACATCACCTTTTGCATGTCAGCAATTGCTGCACGGGCTTGAGGGCTGACCGAGTTGGGGTCTTTAGTCCATGCGTTGATCTGCGCCATCGTCGCACCGTGAAGTGCTTCGTGCAGGAACGTCATGTTGTTGATGCCCCGCAACCCGGGCATGTTGCTAAGGTAGATCGTGCGCTGCTTGTTCTTCTCGACGTACAGACCCATCGCGCCACGGAAGTTGCGGCGGGTACGAGGGTCAGGGATGTCAGTCTCCGGATTGCTGACGACAACAATCTTCACACCCTTCAAGAAAGGCTTGATGCGTTGGGCGAGCAGTTTTTCAAACGGGTTGCCAGTCTTAATGACATGGTCAATCGCCTTGGTCGCATCGGTAGCCGTCTCGTAGAACGAGTCAGGCTGGGCGTTGGTGGAGTCACCAAGGAGGTCTGCACGGGCAGTACCCGTCTGCTTGGCACGATTTTGTGCCCGCTGTTTCTCTTGCAGGTCAACACTCGGATGGTCAATGACGGTCTTGGCAATCTGCTTGGCCTTGGAAGTCGGGCCAATGTTGCGGTCATTCAGGATGCGGTAAGCCTCAACAAGCGCGTTGTCCCGTTCTTGCTGTAACTCCAGAGCCGCCGCTTTGGCAGCATCCATATTGTCGTAGTCGTCCACACTGAACGGCTTTTCA
>JACCDW011799972.1_pt1 | contig 23537 bp, 31 predicted proteins | sample 7449781 | NCBI WGS metagenome assembly JACCDW01 (sample SAMN15323449, study PRJNA562643) | freshwater metagenome | isolation source: river surface water | place: USA:Blue River Watershed | collected 2017-08-18
AGTATATTATTTAATTAATTCACGTGAAAGCTTACGTACTTATATATAATATACAAATGTCATAGTAGACTTAAGTGGTTATATTAAACTGTTAAATATACTATGACATTTGTTTATAAGTATAATAAAAAAGAGCCTTACGGCTCTCGGTAAATTATCAATCTAAGTAATCTGATTCAGTCTAACAAATTTACCCATAATTGGGTAACCGAAATATTTAGTAACTGCGGTCTTGTATTCAGGAGGAACAACTTCCAAAGCATACCAATGTCCTTTACCTAGCATAGGACAGTCAACTATATACTTTCCTCCTGGTTGGTACCAGTGTGGTTTAGTTACCCCACTGTACGTAATAGTGTTAGGGTCTATCCAACTAACAATCCTACCTTGGAGTAACACTTCTCCTGATTTCAAACCATACTTATCTCCATTCTCAGGAAGACGTTTGTATTCTACACTAGCTGTAATGTAGTTGTTACGAGGTTTATTCTCCGTTGAGGATAAGTACTCTACTTTTACTTTACGACCTGTTAAGGGGTTAATCTGTTCAGGTACTAAAGTTGTTGGGGTAGTGTCGTATATTGTACAATTACCAATGAAGTATTTTGCCATAATTACCATAAGAAGGTCACTCCAAAGTAATCGTTATCACAGCAATCGCTCTCTACACTAGCCCCGATACCTGCTATCTCATGAACAGTAGTTAACTGGTCTTTTTCATCTTTACGTATTCTTTCGCAAGAATACTTTTCTAGTAACTCAAGTAGTCGTTGACCGTAAGTAGTCAATGAAAGTTGGTACTTAGAATCTAAGGGTTTCATATCCCACTCTAGCTTGTTGTCTAGAGACTCAACTCTCTTTAATCCATCTGGCTGGAAAGCTACATAGTTAGGATTCTGAGTAGACAGAATGTGAGCAAGGTACAAAGCATTGGCTAATTGTTTGACTTTTACTTCGGTGATAGCTAGACTGTCCTTTAACTTAGTAGGAATACAAATCAAATCACAAAAGTCCATAGTCTCCAACTCTAAAGTAGCTGACAAAGCTTCGTACTCAGAAAAGGTGATAGGTATGATAATAGGTGGTGCGGTAAAGAGTTCAGGAAAAGTTGTCTGGAACTCAAGATACGTGTAAGTACTCATAGTGCAAATCTCTCAGTTATTAAGTGTTTAATTATATAATAATCGTCCTTAACCACACAACCCCTATTTTTGCTCGCATGATACACATAGTCGCCGTAAACGATAACTAGGTGATATAAGTCTTTTCGTACCCTTAGTATTCCAATATTCCCGTTATCTGTCTTTTCAGCCCCAATACTAAGTAAGTAATGAATTCCTTGGTTATAGGAGTAACTGTAAATATCTGGGTTATTTAGTTGGGGATAAAACAAACTAATTAAACCCAGGCAATCAACACCGTACTCAAGGTTTGCTTGACCTTCCAAATATGGTAAACCAACTAACTTGTCTAATTCTTTTTCATGCAGTTCGAGCATACTTTAAAAATATTTTTAACAAAACACTTGACTTTTAATAATGATTATACTATAATAGTTTTCTTGTTTTAAAATACAATTTTCAAGGAGTTTAAAATGTACCCAAAGTTAAGCAAATCTGAGCAATACGAATGCTTTGATTATATGTACGAAATGATTCAAGAGCATAAAGCTCAAGGTTTTAAACGCATTCAATCAGAGATTGCTAAGAAGTATCCCAAAGCTATGAAGTACCGAGAGAAACTAATTCTAAGTTTGACAGGGTTAATTGTCTCTATGGCTAAAAAAGTACAAATACGACCAGAAAAATTCCCAGATGTCATTAGCTACTGCTTACCAGTGATTGACCGTTGTATCTTTGCCTTCGATACAAAGCTGGGTTACAACTTCTCAAGTTATGCTTTTTTGGGGTTACGAGGTGAGGTTTACAAATTCATCAAGAATGACAGTCAGTGGTTTAGTACAAAACTTCTAACAGAGCTTGACGAAGCTTCTACTGATGAGCAACCTGAAGAGATGCATCTACTGAGTAATTACGTTAGAAGCTTGCCTGAAAAAGATTTCAATCTTCTGAGTTGGTACTACTCAACATATTCCTACCCTGTTAGCTCTGAAATTGACTACTTAGTCAAATACAGTATTTATCCCCTTGAATCTAATGTTAAAGCTATCTTAGCAGGTATTAAGTCATGAGTCAAGATGATGTTTTAGCCTATACTGTCCAGGGATTGCCTAGGGAACAAATCGCAAGGATTATCAAACAGGAGGTTAGCGATGTTGATTCTGCATTGACTGTAGCTCTTGATAGGTTAAAGATGGAAAATGGTCAATTACCCAATACTATACTACTAGAACTAGCTAGGTTAGACAAACTAGTATCTGTAATGTTTGACCAACTTTTAAATGCTGAGGACATTATTTGTGAGATGACGGGTAAGATGATTAAGACAAAGTTCGACGTTATACAGAATAGCGTTGAGACAATAAGGAAACTAACAGAAGCCAAAGCTAAACTACTTCAGGTTAGTATAACCTACAAAGCGTCAATGGCTGATGAGGAAAAAGAAAAGGTTGACAATACTAACTATGGTGAGTTAAGCTTAAAGGATAAACTACTTAAATTTAGGGACTTGTTAGATGAATAAAATAGATAATACTATCGTAATTGTTACACTCGCTATTGTGCTTAATCTTTCAGTATTCGGTTACATTAAAACAGATAAAGATGGTTTAAAAGAACTTGCACTACTTGTCGGCGGAGGTTTAATCGGTTTTGTCACACAGAAACAGAACTCCAGCCAGGTTAATTCCGAGGATGAGGGAACTTATAAATAAGACTAACGTCTTTACTTATACCATAATTTCTAGATGTATAACCTAGCCTAACCGCTAGGTTTTTTATTAGGTATCAAAAGTAGATTAAAAGTTCAGTATAATTACTGAGGGTAGGTTAGTTAGTTTAGAGTATATTAGTAAATAGGTAGGGGGTTAAACCTACCTAGTAAACAAAACAACAATAAACAAGTAAAAACAATGTCAAATTTAACTAATTACAACAAAGACGGATTAGAATTAGTAATTGATACACAAACTGGTGAGACTTTTGCTTCGGCAAGTGCAATTGCTAGAATGGTGTCTACTGGTGATAAAACAATTCAAGCTACACAGATTATTCGTTATGGGGAAACGCTCAAAAAAGCCCTTACAGAAACAGACACTAAAATAGCTGAAATAGTTACCAATACTGGGTTAAAAACCGTTACATTATACAACGAGCGAGCAATTAGAGAGTTTGCTAAAAAGTATAACCCCGACTTACTAGATAAGTTTGCTGAGGCAGGTATCCGAGTATTTCTTCACCAGTTAGCTGGATATGAGGTTAAATCTACTGCTATCGAGCAACAAACCCCACCACCCCGACAGTTACCACCACAGCGAGATACTATTGAGTATATTGAAGCAACTCAAAACTTAGAGAAGCTCAAGGGTAGTATACCCCATGCCTTGTATCAGGTAATGTTAGACAGATTAGGAGACGAGCTACTTACACTTAATAGTCAGAAACAACTACCAGAACCTAGGGAACGCTGGCTTGGATTAGCTCAGAAAGCAGAAGAGCTAGGGTTTAATGTTAACTCTTCTAATAGAGTCAAGCTTGGTTTTTATGGTACTAAACAAGCCGATAGGTTAAGTAGAAAGCAAGAAGAGAGGTTGTGTAATGGTATGAGCCGTCCAATCTGGGTGTATTTGGATACAAAGGAACTAGAAACAGTAATTAGAGAATTCTTTGCCATAGAACAACTTGGCTAAACTCTCGTTCAAACTAAACAACCGATATAACCTAGCCTAACCGCTAGGTTTTTTATTAGGTATCAAAAGTAGATTAAAAGTTCAGTAATTTTACGTATTGCTAGCTTACACTAACTCGCTTAGTATATTAGAAGAGAAAACAAACACCTAGTTAGGTTAAAAATAAATTTTAGGAGGTAGTTGACAAGTAAACCTAGCTAGAATAAACTAAAAAATAACTTACTAAACGGAGTAAAACAATGTCAGAAAACCAGTTCCAATACGATAAACCAATGACTACAGTGGAAGAACACTATAGTATATCAGCAGGTCGTGTCTACCTAGCTTATGATGATAATCTTACAGTCATCTGGAGAGTACTACCTGGTAGTTGTAACAAAGCTGTATGCTCAGAAAATAGAGAATTCTTTGCATTCGACGAAGGTGACGCTGACGACCAGAATCACTTTGACTACCAACTATCTAGACTTGTTATTAACGAACACACATTAGTAGCTACTTACTTATTTGAAGGTGAACTAGACTACTCTATTAAACATGAAGAAGTGTATATCGATAATTACACAACTATTCACACTGAATTTGGAGTCACTCAATTTGATTTTACACGACAAGTATACTAGGTTAATACTCTGGGGTTATATGGAAAGTGAAACCCAAGTCCTAGGCAGACTAGCCTACATTGCACCTTACATCAATAACCCCTATGTCAAACTAGAAAACGGGTATACTGTTCAAGTCCCCGATGAATACCAAGGTCGGACTTATCCCACCGCTTGCAACAATTTACGATTAAACATTATTAGCAAAGATTAAAACCATGGAAAACGCAATTAGACTATTTCAAACTGACGTTACTGCTTTCTTCTTAAGACTACACCCTAATCTAGTCTTACTATCCAACTCTCAAATTAGACTACTAGCCCTTATAAATGTTGACTCGGACGGGGATAATATCGGAGTTAAAGGTATTAAACAATTATCACCAGTATCGGCTCGTAAGATTATGGGTGTAGTGGAAGCATTCCACAAGTTAGACCTGCCATTTACTAAACGCGGTATTCATTAAACTGCCTTACTAAAAACTACTAAATGTAAAAAGAAAGAAATGAAAAACTATCACACTTACCATGCTCAATTTGATTGTCTTGTCGGGGATAGTATCCGAACAGTAAAACTAATTTTAGGCTCTGAGAACTGGCATAGAGCTATAAAACAGATTAGAGAAAACTGGGAAGTTAAAGGAGATGTAAGACTTATCCAATTAACCTAGGTATAACCTAGTAAGTGGAAATAGGCAAGTTATTGCTTTTTCCACTTTAAAAGTCTGGTAGTTACCACAATGTTGGTTGTGCAAAGTAAGAGCTAAATTAGTTATAGAAAATAAACACATAAGAGAAACACAAAACAATGAAACGGAACAGAACTTGTAAACAATGCCAAAGACTACAACCTGTAGAGCTTTTATCACACAAAGGTAATGCAGTCTTTATGTGTAAAAACACTGAGGAATGTCTTGCTCATAGTCTAGATAATAGTAAAACAAACGTCAACAAATACAGTGGAAAATCCTTTGTAGTAACCTCTATTGTCGAAGGAGTACCTATAGATTTAAAAGCTCTCAGGGCTTTAGAGTTCTATTGTAAGGAGACAAGCTCTCAATTGGTTATTATGACTGTTACTTACAAACAGCTAGTGGAAGATTCTCAGGCATTACTGAACTACGAATGGGATAGGATAGCTGATTATATTCTCACTGATGAAGTTGTTGTTGGGGGGAAAGTAAGACTGATAGGTAACATCCAGATTAGTCCTACTGCCGTTAATCCTTTATCTGGTTTAGAGCCAATTACTCGCGGTTTAAGCTCAATTGTTCCCTCAAGCCAATTGGCTCTCAAGTCAATAGCTAATATACCAACTGAGCGAGCAATTTTCCTTTACTCAACAGGTTGTATATCTGAACCGTATTACTCAGATTCAAAAGCAGGTTTCAAAGCACAATTCCATCACTCTAAATCGGCAATTAAAGTAGAACTTGATGAATCTAATGAGTTTTACATTAGAACACTACCTATTACTAAAGAGGGGCATGTTTATGACTTCAGTGAAGCATACACTCCTGAGGAGACTTTCTACTCATTAGATTACACACTAGTAAGAGGGGATACTCACGTAGGTTGTCAATCCTATAGTGATGATGCAGCTATTACTAAACTAATAGTAGAGCAGGGCAGTCCCCAGTATCTAGTTCTTCACGACGTGTTCGACGGTTCGAGTATTAACCACCACGAATTAGACAACCCATTTACCAACAACGATGCCTTTTCTACACTGGAGAGTGAACTTGAAGCAGTAACTGACTACTTAAGTAACTGGTCTGACTACTCGAAAATAGTAATAGCCGATTCAAATCATCACGATTTTCTAACTAAATGGGTACAGAAGGTAGATTGGAAAAAATTAAAGGGAACAGGTAACCAAGCTACTTACCTAAGATTAGCCCAACTACTTTCAGACATTAACGAGAATGGCGGTAGTATCTTACAGGAATTACTTGGAGACTTCGACGGTAACGTAAGATACCTGAACAAGGATGAGAGTTTCAGAGTGGGTAACGTCGAGTTAAGCATGCACGGTCATCTAGGTGCTAACGGAGCAAGAGGAGGTAGTAATAGCTTCAATCATATCGGTTTGAAAACTGTTACAGGTCATACTCATTCTGCTTCAATTAACAAGTCGCACTACTGTTGTGGGACATCTACAAACTTAAGACTTGGCTATACCAAAGGTTTGTCCTCTTGGAGCAATACTCACGTTATAGTATTTAACGACGGTAAACGTCAAATGTTCACTACTTTTAACTCTAAATACAGAGCCTAAGTAATCATTATTCTATCTACAACACAAACAAAAAGAAACAAACATGGACATTAAATCATTCATTCAACAAATCGGTTTAGAAGACAAACTTCCTTTCGTAATTAACTTTGAAATTCAACCTATTGCACCAACTAATGCTAGTAAGCAAATTGGTAACTTGACTTTTCCATTACTTAGTGACTTAACAATGCGTGAAGTATACATCTTTGACGCTATTGATGAGTACTCAGGTTACAATCTACACTTAGCTACTTTAGAGCGTATTATTCTCGAAATGGCTAATACTATGTCCCAAGCAATTGGAGAAAAAGACTTGGCAAAATGTGTAGGTTATGTATACGAGACACCTTCTGAAGTCCAAGAGCATAAAAACTTCCCTAAGTATTTAGAGTTAACCGCTCCAAAGCGTGCCGAATTAAACAAAGTAGGTGAACTACTGTCCAACCCTATGGTAGTTTGGGCAAAAGTAACTTTCTTTATTCTTTCACGTGTTGATGCTAACTGGACATTCGAGCAAACAGCCAACTTAAGTAAGGTAGATATTGAAGCAATTAGTGACTTGATTGCAAGCGAAAAAGCTAAGGAATCTCCTGAAGTAGCTGGTTTTGCTGAACCTGAAGCTAAAGCTGAAGTACCTTCGGGAAAGTAAGGAAAAGATTTGATGTGGTTAGCTGTTACTGGCTAACCCAACAAGCTCTGGCAAAAGTACCCGATAAAAGGTTTAATCACCAAGATTTCCAGGTACTTCCCTACTTCCTAGTAAAGCAAATAATAGCATCCTATCGTAGTTCGGTGAACACAGAACACCTAAGCAGTGCGAGGTTATCTTTAATCCAATTAAATATTAACCGTGCCGAGGGAGTCCCAGCTTATGATAATATCGGGGACTTCCTACCGTACCCATCTCAATACTTGATTGACTGCGCAGAGATTAGTATTGACGTAGATGCTAAGACAGCAATAGAGTTCTTAGACTCTTACGAGAAGTTTGACCCCGAAGTGGAACTAGCCTTCACACCTTGGTTAACATCACTTAAAGCCATAGTTCTTAGAGATTTTTAAAGTTAGGTAATTTCTCTAATTTCATACCTAACCTAACTAGGTTAAATTATATTTATAGAAAACAAACAAAAGGGGTACACAAAATGATGACTGAACAAGAATACAAAGGATTCCAACAACAACAAGAAGTAGAGATGATTCGTACTCTTAGTGAGGACTTGTATGAGATGGGTTTAATCACAGAAGACGACTTTAACCAGATTTATCTACTCAGTGATAAAAGATACTTAGCTCAAGCGTTAGAACATCTCATAAAACTAATTTAAGAACATACAAACAAAACACAAACAGGACAGAAAACAATGAACACTTTTATCAAACGTCAAATCTTAAAACTAATTCCTCTTTTTATAATCAATAAGCTATCCTACGAGAAAAAGTTTGAACTAATCGAAGCTCTTGACTACGACGGAATAGATTTTGGACTGGCTGTTATTTATTACGCAGAAGCAATTGTTGAAACTTTTACCACTTGCGATTATGATGAATCAAGGGTAAGAGCCATTAGTGATTCACCTGGGCTTCCTGTAGAATTAAAGACTGTACTACTCACAAGGATTAAAGAGTTAAAGTTTATCTGCCTAACACATTATGTAGTAAACGGTAAAATATCTTACAATAAAGAGTCTTTAGAGACATTAATTAAATTAAATAATCTCGTTGCTAACAAGAACTGGAGTGCTTCAAAAGTAGAATCTCGAATTAAACCGAACAAAGTTATCAAAGCTTTAGACTATAAAGGCATAATCCAAAAGTTCAATCAAGTAATGGACTCCGAAGAGTACAAATCAATAGTCGAAAAATACCCAGTTAACAAAGTAAAATTATTAAGACTATACCATGCAATTTAACCACACTTATTCAACAAAAACAGACGAAGTAATTTCTAAGATTTTCTCCCTACTTCCCTTAAGTTCACAACTTAAACTCCGTTTAGTACAGAGTGAAATAGAAAAAGACTTAATCAAAGGTTTCGATGTATACCCTGAAATAACAGAAAAAATTATCATTATCCTACTACGCTCTGTAGCTGTTCAATTACTTCGAGATGGAACTTTCGAGCTACCTAACCCCAAGTGTTTTGAGGAACAATTAGATGAAGTAATGGTTCATACGACCGCAGCTTATATGCTCGGTCAGACTAGAGGTTTAAATGGTATAAACAGAACTATTGATATTAAATCAATGGCGGCAATTAGAAAGTTCCTTACTAACTTTGCAGACTCACCAGATAGAGCGAGCTTCTACTACTACATGATACTAACAACTCAATAAACCTAACAAATCAAACCTAACAAATTAAACCTAGCCTAACCGCTAGGTTTTTTACTGAGAATAGGAATTAGGTTAAAAGTCTAGTATTTCTACTGAAGTTAGGTTATCTAACTTAGAGTAGACTAGTAAATAGGTAGGGACAACCTACCTAACAAAACAATAAAAAGGGTAACAAAACAATGACTACTAATTCAAATGATTTTTCGATTGTAATTGCTCAAGAGCTTTATAACTCAGACAATCCATTCCCCGTTGATTTTGATATTGCTTGGAAATGGTTAGAGTATTCTACTAAAGGCAATGCGAAAAGAGTACTTTTATCTGGGGGTTTTATCGAGAGTACTGACTTTATCATTAATGATGAATCTGACAACCATGCAGGTTTAAGCCCACAAGAAAAAGCAGTGTTAGCTAGAAAAGAGAGTATCTTCCTAACAGTAGAATGTTTCAAATCATGGGCAATGTTGTCGAGTACTGAGAAGGGTAAACAAGTAAGATTATACTTCTTAGAATGTGAGAAAATTGCTAAAACCAAAGTTAAAAGTGTTGACCAGCTTACAGACTTAGAGCTATCCAAGATTTACTTAAACAGACAAGTTGATAGGGTAGCTTACAACCAAACCCAAGCAAACAATGTAAAAGCTTGCTCTGAACAGTACCAAAAAGAGTTATCCAATCAGTACGATAAAACTGAAGAGGTTGGTAACTTATTTGCTACGCTAAGGCTTCGTTGTGAAGGGGATAAGTCTATGAATCAAATTCACTTAACCAATACTATTTATAAGCAGAAAAGGCAAGTGCAGATAATAACAGAGGGCTATGACTCTGTACCATACAACTTGTTAACTCAACCAGAGAAGAAACAGTTAGCAAAACTGGGTAAAGGTTGTAGTGCCAAGCATTTACTCGAAGCTAATCCTTCTTCTAAAGAAAGTGAATTACCAAACAAGTTTACTACAATTACTATTAGTTAACCTAATTTAGTAGCTTAACCAGGATAGCCTCACTAGAATCAAATTTTAGGAGGCTATTTTCTAAGTTAGGTAGTAACAGTCATTTACTTACCAAACCTACCTAATTTATACCTTAAAATCTCGCTAATCACAGTTTCGAGTTTGAGATGAATATTGCCTCTAAAGGTTATACGTGATAGTTAGATAATTTACTACCTTATAACTTATAAACCTTAAAAGCCTACGTATACTATATAATATACAAATGTCATAGTATATTTAACAGTTTAATATAGTTTATAGTGTAGGTTATTTAATTAATTAACGTGAAAGGTATACGTATACTATATAATAAACAAATGTCATAGTATATTTAAGCTTTTAATATAACCTTTTAAGTCTACTACGACATTTGTATATAAGTATATTAATAACGAGCCTTACGGCTCTTTTTTTTTGTTTTAACTAGTTTAGTTATAAAAGTTCCGTATATTTTCTAATTCCCTAACTAGGCTAGCTAACCTATATTAGTTATAGAAACAAAAACACAAATACACAGGACTTAAAACAATGGAATTCAACACAAAATATTACAACAATGTAGCTACGCAAGAGCAAAAATTAGAAATTTGCCAAAGAGCTATTGAATTAGACTTTAGTTTTACTGACGTTATAAAACACAGAGTACCTCTAGCCAACTACGTAATAAACAGAGCAGGTTTTACAGAAGATTCCTCAATTCGCTTGTATTTTTTCAAAGCAGGTGTTAATATGCTTATTAGTGCCTCAGACTTTTTAGATATTTAGTGATACTTGTAATCATTAAATTATCAAGCTAAATAGTTTTAAACACTCTACAAAATACACAAAATTAAAACGGAATGCTGAACAAAGTTTCTCAATCTATTAAACACATCTGGTCTCAACACGGTCAAGTTTGTCCTATCTGTAACAAGGAAGGTACTAACTGTGTCAAGTTTGACAATGGCGGTTTTCAGGATAGAATTTCTTGTCTATTCAAATTGGACTTAGATAATAAGGAGTATGCCTACTTAAGAAGTAGTGAGTCCTTTCACACTTATTATCCTATTGACCAGGAAAACTTGCAAGCTCCTGCTATGTCTGCTAAGAATTATTCTAAACAGCCAACTGCTAAGCAACACGCAGAAGAGTACAAAGACTTATCCTCTAAACTGACTTTACGACCACAGCATTTAAGAATGCTAGAGAAGCGTGGTTTACCTACCAATAACTTGGAGGCATTAGGTTTTAAAACACTTGAGCCAAGTTACAAATACAAGGAAAGTACTAAACTTTCTGGCTTCATTGATGGTGTCTCTGTTAACAAAACACCTATTCTTTTTATACCTTGTTATGGTTTTGACGGTTCAGTTATTGGTTATCAATGGTATACAGGAAATACTGGTTACAAGTATATCTTTGGTAAAGGGGACTACACTGTCCATAACCAACATGGGGAATTACCTGATACTTGTATTGACTTAAAAACAAGTGAACTTTGGATAACTGAAGGATACCTTAAACCACTTGTATCCGCTTATAAACATCGCAAATCACACTGGGGATATGGTGGTGGTACAAACTTTAAGTCTAGACAAGTTAAGGTTGCCTTACAACAATTTAAACCCACTACTGTGGTATTAGTACCTGATGCAGGTAGTGCTAATAATTTAGCTATAGCCAAAGTACTTTACAAATACTACCGTTATATCTCTAATCTTGGCTATACTGTTAAGTTGTTAAACTACGGTCAGTTTCAAGACAAGGCAGTTGGGGATGTAGACGACCAACCAAAAGGTTTTAAGTACGAATTAGTTAACTTTGAAGACTACGTACCTATCCAAACTATTCTCGACACCATTAATTCTCTCACGCCAGACTTTTTAGAAGAACAGACAAAAGCCTACAGTGGTAAACTTGTCGGTGGTGAACACTACTCAGTAGACAACCTCGGTGAGTTTTACCCTAAAGTCATTGCTGATAAGTCTATTAAAGTATTCCACGACAAGTCGGGTACTGGTGCAGGTAAATCACATACAGTATCGAAACTTACAGTGACTGGTGACGAAAAGATTGTCTATTGCATTAAGTCCCCAAGAAATCCTACTATCGAAAAGATTAAACACAAGTTTAAACTTATTGATGGGAGACATGACGGACTTTATATCGATGCAACAGGAAGGCTTACAACTCAAGAGAAGAGTGCCGTAGGCGATAAAGTAGTTGATTCTAATTGTAAGTACTCTAAGGTATTTAACACTGCGAGAGATTTGGGAGTAGATACTAGTTCCTTTTGCGGGAAATGTCCCTTTAGGGGCGATTGTCGGGTAAAAACAGGGGATGGCTTTGGCTTTAAGAACAATTACATCAAAGCAATTACCGCCCCCTTCATCATAACCAATCCGATTAGTATACCAGAAACAGTCGTCGATGAGAATACCACAATTATCATCGATGAGTTTACATCCCTCGAAGCTGTTAAAGAGCTTACAATTAGCTTACCTTTGGTTTTGGGGCGTTTGATTCAACAAAAAGCTACTAAGGCTAGCGATTGGTTAAACAAGTTAATCTCTAATTTCGAGAGCCTTAACACTCAAAAGCTACATGAGTTGATTACTCCTGAGATTGTGGCTCTATTTAAAGAAGCATCCCTTAAAGAGCAAGACGCAGTAGGAACAACCAATCAAGAAACGGTAGATATGATGTTTAAGGATGAACGTCGTTCTATGAAGGACGGCAAGCAATCAACTATCAGTCAAATCTCCAAACAGTTTTTACAACCCCTAGAAGTAACTCGGTTCACCGACGTAATATCTACTCCAAACTTCTCAGTAAAACACATCGACAATAAACTAAACCTCACAGTAGTCACAATAAATACTTTCTGTAAGGACATTATACTCAAAGCAGGTAAGGTTATTGTTCAGGATGCTACTGTCAGTACTGAGGAATTAGCTAGTTTCTTTGGTGTTGCCAGGGAATCAGTAGTGAGTTTTGAGTTAAATGGGGAATTAGCTACGACTCGTAACATCCAGGTTACAGGTCTAGGTAAGATTTCTACCAAACGTTCCCTCAAACAGATTGAAGGAATAAATGCTGTAAGAGAAGCACTGCCAGGTTACTTAAATCTTGAAGCTGTCGATGTTGGTTTTATTGACTACGGTCGCTTTGCTAAAGCTGGTGATTTGACTTTCTTTTCTACCGCTCGCGGTAGTAATGACTTTGAGTCTAAAAAGGCAATAGTCTTAGGAGGGTTACCCTTACCTAACTTAGGGGCGATACTTCATCGGTATGAGGCTCTAACAGGTAAAGCAAGTCATCTAGATGAGCCTAGCTTTCAAGAGTACTATAAGCTAAAGGTTAACGAAGAAGCTATTCAAGCAGTTGGTAGGTTAAGAGCCTCAAGACGCTTGGATGAGCAATTAACTATTGTAGTCGTAACCGACTCGGATATATCACTATTAGACAATCTTGAAGAGCTATCGGTGATTGACTTAGTACCTAGTCTGGCTAACTTAGCAAGTAAGAAAGATAATAGACTAAGTAAAGCACAGGAGATTCTTAAAGAAGAAACTAAACTTACACAACGTATACTAGCTGAACGGCTAGGTATTAGTGAGAGTGCATTAATCAAATGGGTTAAGAGGAATTACGGCTGTTGGGACGTTTTCCTTAACGAGCTTGTTACTCAACTACCTACTGAGATTCATGATGATAAGGATAATCTTGCAGAAAAGGTTCGTAGCATGGATAAAGAAGCATTTTCTAAGTTTATCGAGTCACTGTATGGTCTATTACCGTTAGACTTGGTTACTAAAGCTAAGAACTACCTACTAAACTTGTAGTAAAATTAACACTAAAAGTATAGTAATTTTACGGAGTTACTATACTTCCCTAGTGATGTATTATAGTTAATAACCAACGAGGAATACTATAAAATATGTACATAAAAAAATGTTTTCAATCAGCTTGCCTAAATGCTAGAAAAAAGGTATCTAACCAGTCTTTCACATGGCACTTTTACGAAATTCCTAATAAAAAAATGTCTCTCTTCGGGATGCTAATGGTAACTAAAAATGACTTACTACTGGTAGAGGCTCTCGACACACATAGTTACTATGATAAAAATCACTTAGACTTACTAATCACGGATAAACTTAAAAAATCTTTAGTAGAATACCTAAAAGGAGGTGACTATAAAGGTTCAGATATTAAGATTCCTTCAGATGTAGTTAGCAGTAAGAGAGATTATTTGTTTGAATTGTGTAGACAAGTTGGTAATGTTCCGTTGTATGAAACACCCAGGATTGTACTCACACAGGAAATGAAGTCAATTGAAAAGGATATAATCATCAGAGTAAAACACCTAGCCGTAAGAAAGCCATGAGCGACGTTAAAGCAATCGTTAAGAAAATCAATGGGATGGCGGGTATGAAACACGAAAGTGTTTTAGTTTACAGCCATCATGAGTACACTATTTTTGAGTTCAACATTGATGGTTCAATAGTAAACCTGTCTCTCAGGTTAGAGGAATCTCAGATTATACCAAGCTTATACAGCAAACAAGGTAGTATTGTGAAGCCTTTTACTCAAACCATAATACCCCCGAATAGGGAAGAAAGTCCCGAAAGTAGTGTTTGGTTGCCTGACTTTAAAGAGTTACTCATCAGTGACTACTGCCATATAATCAACCGCACATTCTATTTTACTCTATCAGAGGATTACATAATCAGGTCTGAGGTAGTACTAAATTTACTCAATCCTCTATACAACTCCTTTCCAACGAGACCTCTAAAAGCTTTAATGAGTAGTTTGAAGTTAAAACCTAAAGATGAGATTGAACTCACTGTTACGTACAGAGTTCTTCAATTAGAATCTACTAAAGGTTTTATTACCTTACAACCTAAGAGTTTGTCAAACAAAAAACTAGAAAACTACCATAAGCAACTAGATTCCTTAAAAGGACGCGAGTCTGGGGAGGAAATCATAACCCAAGAAATTAAAGCCTTTAAGTCCTTCAATGATGAACCCATAGTATACGAAGTGGATGGTTTTCAAACAAGACTGTACTCAGCTACCAGTAACAAATACAACAACGTAAAACTATACCAGATAAAACAATGAACAGACAAATTACACTTATTTTCGATAGACCCCCAACTACTAATGAGATTCTTAATACCGCTAGGACTCATCGTATGGTTGCTGCTATTGATAAACAACGACTAACACTGCGTATTGCCCAAGCTGCCAAGTTACAGTATCCTTGTAAGATTGAGTTTAAACCCTACCTTTTAGCAGAAATCGGTTACCGAACAAACTCATCCGATATTGATAATTTGACGGGTTGTTTAAAGTACGTTATGGACGGTGTTGTTAAGGCAGGTATACTAGATAACGATAACTTAGCTCATACTCGCAATAGTCTCTATGTCCACGCAAGAAAGACTAGTAAAAATGATACCTTATTGGTTCAATTAAAGCTATTTGAATCTGCTAAAGATTATATTGAGCAAGTATCTAGCTTAATAGAGGGCTAATTACTGTAAACAAAAGTAACATTAATCATTTTATTAAGATTATTTTTATATTTTATTTAAAGGATTAATGCTATTATGTTCAACAATAACGATTTCCAACGCCAACTCGACCAGTTGCGTGCAGAACTTAAGGAAGATATCGAAGAACTTAAGGATGATGTTCACAGCTCTATCTCCAAACTCAAAAACTTATTAATTGTAGTGGTCGTAGGAAGTGGTATTCTTGGTGAAAACACAGGTAGAATAGTCGAGAAACTTGGACTAGCTGCTCAAAGTCAGCAAGAATCTCCAGCAATACTCGCTACTGACAACACTATCAACAAGGCTAATTAATTATGACAACGGTAAGAAACTTTCCACTAATCACAGGCAGCCAAAATGGTTATGCTCAGTATAATACTACTATTAGAGAACTCTCGGCCCTAGCCTTTGGTGATATAAAAGGTAGTTTTAACTCACCTCCAGGGAGTCCTGTTCTGCACGACCTCTATATTGTAGGTAGTTCCCCATCAGGAGCTTGGGCTAGCTTTCCTACTAATAGTCTAGCTTACTGGAGTTCTGATAACATCTGGCTAAACTACGCAGCTACTCCAGGTCTTATCTTATTTAGCGCAAACACACGTAGTTTTGTCTATTTCGATGGTACTATCTGGAGAAATGGTGTAGGACAAACTTTGGGTATTAATACTTACACAGTCACCGCAACAGATAATCGGCAACGTATCTTAATCACTAATACAATCGGAGGTGCTATGAACTTTAGCATCGACGCTAACACTTTCATCGGAACTAGTTGCGACATTACTTATTTTGTGTCTGGTGGTTCAAGCATGAACGTCTCCCTAACTAATAATGGCACGGCAGGTTTAATCCTTGTGGGACAAACTAGTTTTACTTACACTGCGGGGACTACAGGCATTCTTAACATTATAAAACAATCAACTAGCCCAACAATCGGAGTTTTCATAAGATGACAACTGGTTTTGTTTTACCTTATGCCTACCTGACCACTATTACAACGATAAGTGGTCAGGTTTACGGCTTTTCTAGCACTAATCATGACGTGAATTATAGAGGTATTATTTACACTGGAGCTGTAGGGAGTAGTCCTACAACAACCAAATCAGCCACAGGCTTATCAGTAGATAACTTAGAGCTAATTCTAACCAAAACAGGAACACCGTTCACGGAGTTACAAGTCACTAGGGGATTATTAGAAAATGCTATTGTGGAAGTCCAGATTGAAGATTTAATGGAACTGCCAGGTGCAGGTTTGGAGAACTTTATCTTCAAAGGTCAGGTTGGTAGGGTACAATCACTACTTACGTCCTTTAAGATTGAGTTAAGAAGCAACACTAGTAAGCTAAATAATCCATATAGCTTTAAAACATCCCCTTACTGTCGATGGGGTTTTGGTAGTACTGATTGCGGATTGAATCTAGCTGCGAACAACCTATCTCTCACTACCACAGTAGCATCAACTACCGACAGTACTATTACTCTTGCGACACCTTTAAATGCAGTAACACGCCCAAACTTTAAACTGGGTAGGATAAGGGTAACTAGCGGAGCGGATATTAATAGAGAAATTAGGATACTAGACGTAGATTTGGCTGGAACGCTACTCACAGTACCTGGTTTACCACCATTTGGTTTAGCCAGTGGTTCAGGGATAGAGGTTGTTGCCTACTGTAGTAAAACACAAGACCAGTGTAAATTATACAATAATTTTAGTAACTTTGGGGGATTTCCTAATGGGGGGAATTTCATGAAAGGTTTAAACTCTATACTACTCACAGGTGATAGAGCAGGTGAGAGTACCTAATCCTAGCTTAAAGTTAAACTAATTTATTGACGTTATAACCTACCTAAGTTAGTATAGGTACATTAGACAAAAAACAATAAGGAAGACTTAAAATGATTATAAGATACTCAAATGCCACAACCTATGAATACGTAACATCATTAGGATACGACTATAGTGATGATAAATGGGGATACCTACATCGAGAATTAACCGAGTGTGGTTGTAAATACACTGATATTGGTCATACTAGGTACTTCATAGTAGATGATTATTTCAGGTATTGTTTTGCGATGTACGTTGTAAGCGTCTTTAAGGACAAGGGATACGATTCTTTGATTGAGGCTTGCAAAGCAAACTATATAAACAACATAGGTAAGGAAGAGGAGCTAGAATACGATGAGTGCTACTAAATGGATGACTACTCAAGAGAGCAACTAACCTAAAAGATTTCAAAGTTTAACTTCAGTTAATTAGCATACCTACTCTAAAAAGTAGGTATTTTTTTTGAGAAACCTATTGTCATTTTCAACCTAGTTATGTTAGTATTGATTCATCAAGTAAAGAAACTACCAAAAAGCACTAACTTAAAGCTAACAAAGGTAAGCAAACAAAAAACTTGACAAACCTAACTAACTAAGATAAGATAAAGAAAGTTAAGAGCAGATACTACCGACAAGCACTAACTTAAAGCTAACAAAGGTAAGCAAACAAAACTCCTAACTTATCTGAAAGTAAAAATAAACCAAAACACAAAACTAAGTAAATTAAAACAGAAAACAATGACTACTACAATTAATCTCCACGCTTACGTTGCATTATTAAACAGCCAAGAAACAATGGAAGGAAAGCCAAAAGGCTATGCTAACCTTACTACATCACAAATTGACACCAGTATTACTAAAGATTTCAACACAGTTTTCACGAAACTATCAGGTACAGAATTAGCACAAGACCACTCTTTAGTTTCTGTAAGATTTGATGAAGACGGTTTCTTCGAGAGAACTTATCCAGCTAGTTTAGTAAACAACAACGGAAGTGTTGCACTACACTTGGGTAAAGAGCTTGTAGACATTAAGTTTGACCACACCGACCTTAACTTCCAAGTTACTACATACAAATTCGATAGATACGATGAATTAGTACTTTCTGTTTATGATGATGAAGCTGATATCATGCTCCCGTTACCAGTAAGATTAAGTGACGAAGCGAGAGACATCATGTTAGAAACTAATAAAGATGGCTCTAAGCAATTGAACTACATGAAGTTAAGTGCGGCTGTAGCTAAAGGTAAATACCAAGCATTACTTGACGTACTTAAAGAGGGCAAAGCTGGGGGAAGTAGTCTAGACATCGAACCAATCACAAGCTTTGCCGAGCCAAAAGTCCGCTACCTTGTAGAAAAAATTAAGGAAATAGATGTTAAGTATAACGGTGTTCCTGCTAAATCTTACATTCTCAACCTTTTAGTAGATGGCGCACTAAGAGCTTGTTGGTTACCTTCCAACATTAAACAATCTGCCGAGCTTGGCTTAATTGAAGAAGGCAAAACTTTTATCTCTTACACAGCATCACCGAGCAAAGACGGCAAGAAAACTTACATCAAAGGACAAATCTGGCGCAGTGGGGAGTCTAGTGTTAAAGCCACTTTACCACAAACTGAAGCACCTAAAGCTATAACAGCAACAGTAGAGGTCAAAGCAACTGAGGTTGTGGAAGAAGCCATCGAAGCCCCAGTAGACAACATTGTGAAATCGGAACTACCGTTCCAATCTCGTGTAGAGTCAGTATCCTGGATTATGGAAAAGTTACCTCACTACAGTGAAGCTGAGGCTCTTGAACTAACTACCAAGTATAAAGATGAGGAACTAGTTGATTTCGTAAATTCCGAAGCAGTAGTACCGTTCTAAACCAAATGTCCTAAGCATGACAATAAACTGCTTAAACTAACAAACCTTAAAATTAATCAGGAATCAAAACAAATGATAAAAACCGAGATTGACACCTCGGTTTTTTAATGATAAAATCTGTACTAAGGATACCGTAAAACAACAAAACAAGTTATGGCAAGTAAAAAATCAACACTAAAATTATCACAGATGAGCTTATTCAATTTACTCGACGACACAGTACTACCTGATAATGTGAAACTACTTCACAAACTACCGTCTGACGAAGTTAAGCAGCTTTTAGCAGAGTGGGAACGAAGACAATGTGTGGCAGTGGATATAGAAACGCTAGGTAAGGAATCAACTAAAGATGCTCTTAATCCTTTTTGGGGAGGAATAAGACTAATCCAGATAGGGTATCAAGGCAAAGTCCTAATCCTAGATACAAAACATTCATCCAATCGATTGGCTAATGTATTTGTCCAACAATTGAAGAACCTTTTAGAGTCTGACAAGCAGGTTCAAGTTTTCCATAACGCCATATTTGACCTTAGTTTCTTATCTATCAGACTAGGTATCAAGGCTAGGGATGTCAGAGATACTATGATAATAGGGAAAATGCTAAATGCTGGTATAGGTTTAGCTCGTCCCAATAGCTTAGCAGCATTGTGTAAACAGTTTCTGGGAAAAGCCCCAGACAAAAGCCATCAAACTGATGACTGGTCTGTTAATGAGTTAAGTAACTCACAGTACTTATACGCTGCTAACGACGTTATCTACACAGAAAAGCTTTATTACAAGATGCTTAAGGAAGTAAACAGTGTTGCTGACATTGATTTTACTGGCAGACCTACACAATACTCATTTAAGGATACTGTAATTACTGAGTGTAACGTTATTCCCGCGTTTGTAGACATTATATCCACAGGACAACCAATTGATTTAGACTACGCAAGAGATGTTTTACGTCAGTATAAAGAAGCCAGTGCTGATTTGTACGAACCTGTTGCTATTAAGTTGGGGATACCCTACACTGCCCAACCTGCTAAAATGTTAGAGGCAATAAAAAAGGTATATGGGTTAAGCGTTAAAGACAACGATGGTGTAGAAACGACTAGTTCAGATGCACTTTTCCTAACTTATTGCTCAAGTGGGGAGGAAGACTTACTAAGACTTTCACTAACACGCTCCCTAGCTAAGACAATTACTACGTTAGAGAACTTGATAAGTAGTGCGGAGCAGTGTAAAGGTTATGCTCGCGGAGGTTACACTTCACTAGGTGACACAGCAAGTGGTCGCTCGACTTGCAAAGGTAAGGGAAAAAATAGTAACTGGGAGACCTTAAACCTACAAAATATCCCGAATCACGTCAGACATCCACTACTTGAAAAGTATAACCTTCCTAAAATCAGAAGTGTGATTAAGCATCCTCAAGATGATGTTATGGCAATTTATGACTTATCAGCATCCCACGCTCGTTATGCTGCAGCGTTATCTGGAGATATAAGTTTAGTAGAGGTTATGGAACTTAAAGACCCCCACTCTTTCCTTACACTTAAACTGGCAAGCCTTGTCGGACATGATTGGGATATGGATTATTACAATAACAGTAAAGACACCGATAAAGCGGTTAAAGAGATTCGGAGTGTTAGTAAAACCGCACTGTATACGCAGTTTAATGGGGGAGGTGCATCCACATTCTATGGTAACTTGCTTAAAGCATTTCAGAAGGTAAGCTTTGATTTATGTGTGAAGGCACAAGATGCACTAGCTGAAGGTTTTCCAGGTTATACTTCCTGGGCAAATAGTTCTAAGTGGACCGTGGCGAATGGTAAGACTATTGTAGAAACAGAATACGGTAATTTCGTACAGTATCAATGCCCTAGTGGTCGCTTGTATCACGTAAAGGTTCACGATAGGGTAAGCAAAGCTGGCAGAGCCTACAAATCAGTAAAAACTGGAGAAGTCACAAGTTCGTGCTTAATCTCAATCGAAGCCTACGCTATGAAGAAAGCACTCACAGAGATTTATGAATACAAACTAGCCCACAAAGATAAACCCTATCAGATAAACTCATTTACCCATGACGACGTTAGTGTTAGCGATTTTACTTCAGAGCAAAAGTTTCTCCAGTATACTTACAACCGTATAGCCTATTGGTTCACTCAAACGCTTGGGGACTTAGTACCAAGCACAATGGCTGAAGACGATGGTAAATGGAAGAAAAGTAGGGTAGCAACCTACGCCGATAAGTAGCTAGTGTGACAGTTAGGTTAGTGTCCACTCATTAACCTAACTAACCTAGTCTGAGGTTATCTTAGATTTATAAACCAACTAACTAGCCTAGTAGCTAGGGGATTAAGACAAATGAGTGATTTAGTTAAAGCGATTCGTACAACAATGATGTTGGGTAGTATTAAGTTGGATGTATACCAACTACCCGATGGTAGTTATGGAATAAGTAAAGCTCAAACTTGTGAAGTAGTTAATTTAGATAGAAAACAGCTATCGCAATTGTTGAAAAAAAATATCCTGAAAGCCATAGCTGGTAAAGGCTCGTCGCTATCGGAACAGGTAGTCAAAATGAGCTATGAATGTAACAATGCTAAAGTAGACTTAATACCTTTAGAGATGGCTACTTTAATCTGGATGGCAAGTGGTAGTGAAGTAGGTAAAGCATTAGCTTATTCTTGTGTTTTGGAATCACTGGAGAGAAGAGCGGATGAGGCATTTTGGTTAAAACGTACTGAAGAAGAATGGAACAAAAGGTTAGAAAACGGCTATCGGAATTGTTGGAAAAAAATAGCCTGAAAGCCATAGCTGGTAAAGGCTCGTAGGTAACTCATTAGTAACACTTATAGGTATTCACCATGAGACATTAACCAAAATAATAGCATCAGAAGGGGTCTCTAACTATGTGTCAGAATTCCCTGAAGTTCTTACTGAGGGAGGCTCTCAAGGGGTCTCTAATTTGATACTTGCTGAGGACGCTTACGATATTATTGATACTTATATTTCAGTAGCTAGTGTGACAGTTAGGTTAGTGTCCACTCATTAACCTAACTAACCTAGGCAGAAGTTATCTTAGATTTATAAACCAACTAACTAGCCAAGTAGCTAGGAGATAAAAACAATGTCAAAACTTACAATATACAAAAACCCAACAACCGGCGTCACAGCTTATGTCTCTGAAGATGGCAGAGCCTTCTATACAGCTAACCTATTAGCGGAACTTATAGGTATACCTGCATACACACTAACGAGAGCATCGTGGTTTAAAGGGGTCACTAACTATGTGTCAGAATTCCCTGAAGTTCTTACTGAGGGAGGCTCTAAAGAGGTCTCTAACTTGATACTTGCTGAGGATGCTTACGATATTATTGATACTTATATTTCAGTAGCTAGAACAGATTGTACTCAAGCTAAGCAGCTTTTAAGGGCAATGGGTAAAGCAGGTGCTACTGCCTACGCCTACCACTTGTGTGGTTTTAGTATGCAGAAACAAGCTAAAATGCCCACAACTAATGAGATGGCTAGGGCATTACTAAATGAGCAAATATTCCGTACAGCTCAATCAGAGTATGATGGGCATGTTGTATCAAGACATGTTGACGACAAGAGATACCAGCTAAACCCCAAATCTTCTCAAACAGATTTAATGGGTAGTATCTACGCTATTGCTAGATTGGGTTTGGAGCAAGATAGTAGTCTACAATATACTCACCTACAAAACACAGTAGTTAAACAGTACCGTCAAACTCAAATAGCAAGAGAGGGTATAGAATCAATACCCGAAGGATTGTTAACTCAAACAGAGAAAAAGCAGTTAGCGAAGTTAGGTAAGGCTTGTAATGCCAAGCATTTACTCGAAGCAAACCCCTCATCCAAGGAAAGTGAGCTACCAAACAAATTGGAAGGTATTACACTAGTTAGTAACCGAGCTGCTTAATTAGGAGTTTATTAGCTATTCCCTCTAGAATCGAATTTTAGAGGGGTATTTTTTGGTAAATGACTATTCATACTCTTAGGAAGTAAACTCCTCTAATTTGCCTCTCCAAATCTCGCTAATCACATTTTCGAGTTTGGAGTGGATATTGCCTCTAAAGGTTATACGTGAATAATAGATAGTTTACTACTTTATAATTTATAAACCTTAAAAGCTATACGTATACTATATAATAAACAAATGTCATAGTATATTTAACAGTTTAATATAGTTTATAGTGTAGGTTACTTAGATAATTAACGTGAAGGGTATACGTATACTATATAATAAACAAATGTCATAGTATATTTAACGGTTTA
>JACCDW011921272.1_pt1 | contig 23534 bp, 23 predicted proteins | sample 7449781 | NCBI WGS metagenome assembly JACCDW01 (sample SAMN15323449, study PRJNA562643) | freshwater metagenome | isolation source: river surface water | place: USA:Blue River Watershed | collected 2017-08-18
CTCTCTGCGCAGTCACACTGAATATGACTGCGAGGCGAAGCTGTATCGGGTGACCTTTCTGTCGGGGCACTCGGAGCGCATGACGCAAGGAGCGGTGCTGTTTGCGGGACCGGGCGATGGCCTATGGAAGCCGGTGCAGCCCGAAACCCTTGGTGAGCTCAGCATGGACATGGCCTGCGAAGATCCGGACGAGGACGACGACGCGCGGTGAGCAGCGCGATAACCGGCATCGGTGAGCGGAGCGACATTTGGTAAAGTGTTTCCCTTCGCAGCTCATCTCCCGAAAGGCCGTATGCAATCCAGCTCAGCGCGCTCCGTGGTCGGCATCATCGGCGGCAGCGGCATCTACGACATTGACGGTCTCGAAGACCGTCAGTGGGTGAAGGCCGGCTCATCGTTCGGCGAACCCTCTGACGAGATCCTGTGTGGCACGCTGCACGGACAGGCGATGGCCTTCCTGCCGCGCCACGGACGCGGTCACAAGATTCCTCCGTCAGAAGTCAATTACCGCGCCAATATCGATGCACTGAAGCGGCTCGGTGTCACCGATCTGATTTCCTTGTCGGCGGTCGGCTCGCTGAAAGACAATCTTGCGCCGGGCACCTTCGTCATCGTCGACCAGTTCATCGACCGTACCTTCGCACGCGACAAATCTTTTTTTGGTAGCGGGTTGGTCGCCCATGTATCGATGGCCCATCCGGTCTGTTCGCGACTCGGCGACTGGCTGCAGCAGGCAGCTCAGCACGCCGGCATGGACGCGGTACGCGGCGGCACCTATCTGGCGATGGAAGGTCCGCAGTTCTCGAGCCTGGCTGAATCGAATCTGTACCGTCAATGGGCCTGCGATGTGATCGGCATGACCAATATGCCAGAAGCCAAACTCGCGCGTGAAGCCGAGATCTGTTATGCCAGCGTCGCGATGGTGACTGATTATGATTGCTGGCATCCGGATCACGCGCATGTCACGGTAGATCAGATCATCGGTGTATTAATGGCGAATGCTGATAAGGGACGTGCCTTGGTCAAACAGGTCGTGCCACTGCTGAAGTCGGATACGCAGGCCGCCGGATGTGCGTGCCGAAGCGCGCTGCAACACGCGCTGATCACCGCGCCGGACGCGCGGGATCCGGCGATGATCGAAAAATTATCGGCGGTCGCCGGAAGGATGCTGAAACCATGAGCGTGCTGCTGCGTGAACAAATCGTCGCTGCCTGCAAGCGGCTGGAGAGTAGCGGACTGAACCGCGGCACCTCGGGCAATGTCAGCTGCCGTGAAAATGATCACTTTCTGATCACGCCGACCGGCGTGCCGGTCGAGGAGATCACGCCATCGAAAATTGTTGCGGTGGGTTTTGATGGCAAGGTCAATGGCATAGGAAAGCCTTCCAGCGAATGGCAATTTCACTGTGACATTCTGCAGGCGAGGCCCGAAATTCACGCAGTCGTGCACACGCATGCGCCGCATGCGACTGCCCTTGCCTGCCTGCGCGAGGACATTCCGCCTTTCCATTACATGATAGCGATGGCCGGAGGCGACACGATACGTTGTGCGCCTTATGCGCTGTTCGGTACCGGTGAGCTGTCGCGCCATGCCGTCGATGCGCTGGCTGAGCGCAAAGCTTGCCTGCTGGCGAATCACGGCATGATCACGCTTGGTCGTGATCTCGATGAAGCGATGGCAGTCGCCATCGAAGTTGAATCACTGTGCCAGCAATATCTGCTTGCGCGACAGGTCGGACAGCCGGCGCTGTTGTCGGATGACGAAATGCGACAGGTGATCGACCGCTTCAAAACCTATGGCAGAAATGCCGCCGAGACGAACAAACAATGAATATCCGATCGCTGATCCGCACCATCCCCGACTACCCGAAGCCGGGCATACAGTTTCGCGACATCACCACGCTGCTGAAAGATCCGCAGGGCTTCCGTTTCACCATCGACCAGCTGGTCGATCGCTACCGCGATCACAAGATCACGAAGGTCGTCGGCACCGAAGCACGCGGCTTCCTGTTCGGCGCGCCGCTGGCTTACGCACTCGGTGTCGGCTTCGTGCCGGTACGTAAGCAAGGCAAGCTACCGGGCAAGACCACCGGCCACGAATACGCATTGGAGTACGGGCATGATCGCATTGAGATGCATGACGATGCGATCTCTGCCGGTGATCAGGTGCTGGTCATTGACGACTTGCTCGCCACCGGTGGCACGGCGCAGGCGACCGTGATGCTGGTGCGAGGTCTGGGTGGCACGGTGGTCGAATGCGCATTCGTCGTCGACCTGCCCGACCTCGGCGGTCGTACGAAGCTGGAGAAGATGGGCCTGACGGTGTTCACGCTGTGCGAATTCGACGGCGACTGAGATGACGACTTCCGACACAGGTGCGGTGGTCACGCTGCGCTGGCGGGATGCGCCCGAGTATGGTTGTCTGGAGATGATCGACCAGACGCGGCTGCCAGCGTCATTCGACTACCTGTCGTATGACTCAGCAGCCGGGGTCGCTGAAGGCATACGCACGATGGTGGTCCGCGGCGCACCGGCCATCGGTGTGGCTGCTGCGTATGGCATCGCGCTGGAAGCCTTGCGCATTCAGTCATCTGCACGCGAAGCCTTCGGTGCTGCACTCGATGCAGGCTTTGCGGTACTAGCCGCAAGCCGCCCCACTGCCGTTAACCTGTTCTGGGCATTGGATCGCATGCGACGCTGCCTTACCGCACACTCCGGCAGCGCGCCGTCAGCGATCGCCGAAGCGCTGCTGGCCGAGGCTAAAGCGATTCATTCCGAAGATATTCGCATCAACCAGCAGATGGGTGCGCATGGCGCGGCGCTGCTGAGCGACGGCGCGCGCGTGCTCACGCACTGTAATGCCGGCGCGCTGGCAACCGCCGGTCATGGCACCGCGCTCGGCGTGATCCGCTCAGCCGTTGCTGCCGGCAAGCGAATCAGCGTGATCGCTGACGAGACCCGCCCTTTCCTGCAAGGCGCGCGGCTGACTGCATGGGAGATGGTGCAGGAAAATATTCCTGTGACGCTAATCACTGACAACATGGCCGGCCATCTGATGGCGCAAGGCGACATTGATGCCGTGATTGTCGGTACCGACCGCGTCGCTGCGAATGGGGATGTCGCTAACAAGATCGGCACCTATATGGTGGCGGTGCTGGCGGCACGGCACGGCATTCCGTTTTATGTCGCCTGCCCGCTGTCGACGATCGACCTGTCGGTCGAGAGCGGCCATCAGATACCGATCGAAGAACGTGCTGCGTCCGAAGTTACCGGCTTCAGGGAAACCCAATGGGCAGCGCCGGGGGTGACAGTACGCAATCCCTCGTTTGATGTCACACCGGCCGATCTGGTGACGGCACTGATCACCGAAAAAGGCGTGGTGAGCGCGCCGGACCGCGACAAGCTGCGCGCATTGTTTTCCTGAGTGGGATCTTCAGGTACGGAAGTGATGCGCTGGTCAGGCGCTGCTGCTGTGCGACTCGAAGAACACCCGATCAAGCAACTTCGGGACTTTCTCCGGCGGCACCGGCGGCGAGATCAGGTAGCCCTGCAGCTGATCGCAACCCATGCGACGCAACAACTGCAGCTGCTCCTCCGTCTCCACGCCTTCGGCAACAACGGAAATATTCAGGCTGCGTCCGATCGAGACCATCGTCTCGCACAGCGCATTGGCCTGCGTATCCTTGCCAAGGCGACGCACGAAGGACTGATCAATCTTCAGCACATCGATGTCAAGACTCTGCAGTTTCGACAGCGATGAATAGCCGGTGCCGAAGTCGTCGATCTCCAGCTCAATGCCCATCGCGCGCAGCTTGCGCAGCTCGGCCTGCGCGACGCCGTCTTCATCCAGCATGCTCGATTCGGTCAGCTCAATCGAAATCGCCGACGACGGCAAGGCATGCGCCTCCAGCGAGGACGCCAGCGTATGGCGCAAACCTTCGCCCTTGAGCTGCAGCGCCGACACATTGATAGACACCGTCGGTACAGCGGCATGATCACTGCGCCAGATGGCCAGTTGTGCGCAAACCTTTTGGATCACACGCTCACCGATCGGCACGATCAATCCGGTCTGCTCGGCCACCGCGATGAATTCAATCGGCGCCAGCAAACCGCGATCCGGATGTCGCCAGCGGATCAGGGCCTCCATACCGGCCACGCTGCCGCGCTTCGCATCGGCACGAGGCTGATAATAAATAACAAATTCGTCGCGCCGTATCGCCAGTTCCAGCGCATGTTCGATGGAAATTCGCTCGCGAATCTTTTGCGCGAAAGACTCGTCATAGTGGCGGAATTGCGCCTTACCGGCCGACTTCGCCTCGTACATGGCAATATCCGCAGCAAGCATTAAAGCATCAAGATCGCGGCCGTCGTCCGGAAACAGGCTGATGCCGACCGAGGCCCTGAGATTAAACGCACGCCATGCGCTGCCGGCACTCATGTGCCCGATGGCCGCGATCAGACGGTCCGCGACCTGCTCCGCCTGAACCACCGCGTCCTCACTCAAATCGTCGAGCAGCACCGTGAACTCATCACCACCAACACGCGCCAGCGACTCGTCCTGATTGAGCGTATCGCGCAGCGTGGCGGCGATCGCGACCAGCACATCATCACCGGCGCGATGACCGAGCGTGTCATTGATATGTTTGAAATTATCGAGGTCGATATACAGTAGCGCAATTTTCTTACCGGCCCGCTCGGCCTTGCTGAGCAGGCCCGGCAAGTATTCATTCAACCAGTGCCGGTTGGGCAGGCTGGTCAGTGCGTCGGTGCGAGCCATGGTCGCCAGCGTCTCAGCCTGCTGCCGCGCGTCGGACACATCGCGCACTGTGACGGCGATGCCGGCGCCCGAACGCACGCCGCGGCGCTGAAACCAGCCCGGCACATGTTGATGTTCGTACAGCACATGGAATTCATCTTCAAGAAATCCATTCGTCAGTACCTGTGAGCAGAAATGACGCAGGACGACCAGATCATGCCCGTCGAACAGTTGGGTCAGGGTATGACCGATCAGATCCGCGCGCGCGCGACGCAGCATCTCGGCCGCGCGCTCGTTGCAATCTTCTATGATCCACTCGTCGGAATCCGGCCCCAGCGGACGGATCATGTAGAAGGCTTCGCGCGCCGCATCCACCGCGAGGCGGAAGGTAGCCTGTACCTGGGCCTCATGCTGGCGCTGGCGCGCATTGCGGATCTGCATGACCGCACCAAACAGACTCGAGGCCAGCAGTAGCAGGCTGACCATCGACGCAATCATCAGATAGGTCGAACGGGTCGGCTCGTATGGGACGAGCGCATTGGCCACGCTCGATGCCTCGACCAGCAGCAGCGGATAACCATCGACACGGGTCCAGCTGACCATCCGTGCCTGACGATCGATGAATTGCTCGGGCGGCTCCAACCGCGATCCCTGCTCGCCCTGAAAGCTCATCTGCGCGCCTAAAAAGGACGCGCGGCCTCCGCCGCCGCTCCGGCTGGCAAGCGTGCCGCCATCCACGAAGCGCGCTGACACCGAGTCGCCGACGGGCAGATGCATCAGATCGGGGAAAGCCACCAGATAGCCTGCCTCGACCGCGATCAGCACTGCCCCGGCGAACGAGCCATCGCGACGATTCACACGACGTGAGAAACGAACAATCTGCTTACCGGAAAATCCTCCGCGTCCCTCGACCGGCGGCGATATCAGCAGACGCGCATCAGCGGTCTGTCGCGTGCGGATAAAAAAGTCGAGATCACCCAGATAGGTACCGCGCGGAAGATTACGCGTGCTGGTCAGCGCATAGCCTTTTGCGTCCAGCGCCACCGGATACAGCGATTTGCGATATACGCCGCGACGGTATTGCTCCTCAAGATCGAGCGGCGTCGCATGGCGCTCCCACTGATACTTGATCACCATCGACAACTGGTCGACCTGCGACACCACACGCAACAGCTGCTCGGCATGCGTACGCGCGCGATACTCGGTATCGATTCTGAGCTGTTCAATCAGCTGCTGCTCGTCGCGCTCGATCTTCAGCATGGCTGTGGTCCACACCAGCGTCAGCAGCAGTACACATACCGAACCCCAGGCGACACCGATTCTCAGGGAGACCTGACGTAGCGCGGTATCGGACTGGCGCAGCCAATTCTGCATGGCGTGGAAGGATCCGTCGCAAGCGCGATGCACAGCAGTACGCGCCGCTTGGGATTAGGAGAAATTCGAGGTGTTTCTATTATGCAAGAGGAGCTCTGAATATCAAAGTTCCCACAGAGAAACATTTTGATGCGATCAAGGCTGGCCGCAGCGCGATCGCTGCAAATAAAAACGGCGCGGATCACCGCGCCGTTATTGAGCTAGCCTGTCATCATTTCCAGAGCGCGCATTTAGATTCGGCCTTGGTCATAAAAGCCTGTTCGCCCGGGATCAGCTGTACCACTTTGTAGTAATCCCAGGGATATTTTGACTCGGCCGGCGACTTCACCTGCATCAGCGTCATGTCATGCACCATGCGGCCGTCCGGACGAACCTCACCGTTCTTCGCAAACATGTCATTGATCCGGGTTGACTTCATCTTCGCCATCAGCTTGTCGCCGTCATCGGTGCCAGTCGCCTTGACCGCATTCAGATAGAAGGTGGCAGCGGAATAATCGGCAGCGTGCAACATGGACGGCGCCTTCTTGTTACGCGCCGTGAACTTCTTTGCCCATGCGCGTGTTTCGTCATTGGTATCCCAGTACCAGCCATCGGTCAGGTACATACCCTGCGCAATCGGCAGCCCGACCGCATGCACGTCATTGACGAACATCAGCAGTCCGGCGAGCTTCATCTTTTTATTGATACCGAACTCATTGGCCGCCTTGATCGAATTCACGGTATCGCCACCGGCGTTCGCCAGACCGAGTACCTGCGCCTTCGATGCCTGCGCTTGCAGCAGGAAGGACGAAAAATCCGATGCCGACAACGGATGCCGCACCGAGCCCACGACGCGACCACCATTCGCTTTGACGACCTGCGCACCATCACTTTCGAGGGACATGCCGAATACGTAATCAGCAGTCAGGAAGAACCAGTCCTTGTTGCCCTGTTTCGTCAGCGCAGCTGCAGTGCCACGCGCCATCGATGCCGTGTCGTAAGCGTAATGGATCGTGTACGGCGTGCACTCTTCGTTGGTCAGACGTGAGCTGCCCGCACCGATTGCGATGAAGGGTTTTTTCTTTTCGGCAGCGACCTTGGCCATGGCAAGATTGGTCGCAGAGTTGGTGCCACCGATCAGCATGTCGACGCCTTGCTGATCAAACCATTCGCGCGCGCGCGACGCGGCGATGTCCGCCTTGTTCTGGTGGTCAGCCGAAACAAATTCGATTTTCTTGCCGTTGACCGTACCGCCGAAATCGGCGATGGCCATCTTGATCGCGTCGGCGCCGGCCGGGCCATCAATATCCGCATACAGACCGGACATGTCGGTGATGAAACCTATCTTGACCGTGTCATTCGACACCTGCGCCAATGCGACGGGTGACATGAGCGACGCCAGGGTCGCGGCCAGTGAGAGCATCCTGATTTTCAATGGGTTCTCCTTTTATTCTTAATGGGTGGACTTCGGGTGGTCATCCTCAAGCCGCCAAATCTTAGCATGACCCCTTCCACGCAAGATCCGGCTGACAAGGTGCGGAAATCTTCGCCCGGCCAGGTATCGGGCGACCACGATTTGCGCAGCATGCAGCAGAGGCGATCGCCGACCTGGATCAAATGCATGAACTTGTTCGAAGGCGCCTTGCCTACCCACTACCGCCGGCGCCGGATACAGGATGGCGGCGATCTGACGCATCCTCAATGGCAATTCAGGAGATGACGATGGAAACGAATTACCCCAGCAGCGCCAGCGAAACGACCGGACTGCACAAGGAGAGGGAGTCCGGCGCGTCGATCGGCGCCGGCGGCACGACAGGCGGCAAGGCAACGCGCATGCGCGATGAGCTGTCCAATCTGAAAAGCGACCTCGATGCTCTGATGTCCCATGCATCGACACTGAACGACTTTGAATTACGCGAAGCGCGTGACCGCATCCTTGCGCGCTTTTCATCGATGCGCTACGCGGCGCGCGGCATTGCGGATCAGGCCGGGCGCCAGTTCAGTCAGGGACGTGACCTCACTGCCGACTATGTACGTGAGAAGCCCATCCAGTCCGTCGCCATCGCAGCTACTGTCGGCCTGCTGCTCGGCGCGCTGATGCGGCGCGGCTGAGATACCCGGGGAGCTTCTTGTGTTCGAGACACTGAAGAAGTCCAGACAATTGTCCCTGATCGTCCTCGATCGTCTGGGTGATTATCTCGCCTTGCTGCGTCTGGAAATGAAGATGCAGGGACGCGAGATCGGTATCCAGATCGCCGGCTTCGCGGCAGCGGCGCTCTGCGCGGTATTCGCGCTGCTGTTTCTCGGCATCGCCATCATTATCAGTTTCTGGGACAGCGACTACCGCGCGCTGGCCGCGTGGATCGTGGTCGCGCTGTATGCGCTTGGCGTGTTTGCCGGATTGTCGCTGGCACGCAGTCATGCAGGCAAGGTCAACGCGCTGGGCACGCTGCGCGATGAGATTCGGCGCGACGCCGCACTGGTCAGGGAAAGTTTATGAAGGCTTCGCTGGAAGACGAGCGCCGCAAGCTACTTGAGCAGATCGAAGCCAGTCGCGCGGTGTACCGGCGCATGCTGTCCGGCGAGCCGGTATCGACCGCGTCCCGTACCCTGCCACACGGCGGCCTTGCGCCGCGACAGGGATACGGCGCCCGCAGAAGCGAGCGTGTGCTGCATTGGATGTCGGAACATCCGCTATGGGTCGCCGGCGCTGTCGTGCTGCTTGTGTTGTTGGCGCCGCGTGTGGTGAATGCACGCCGGCGCGTGGCACGCGTAGCCGTGTCACATCTGCACCGCGACCCGGATCATCCTCGCCGGGGCGGCTCGCTGCGCGCTCTGTTGACCACGACTGCGGTGCTGCTGCGCCATCCGGCACAGTTGCGCGCCGCCGAGCGTATCGCACAGTCCGCGTGGCGGTGGTTGCAGCGTCGCCGTGGTATTGCCTCCGCAATACCGGCAACGGGCATCCGGACAGACCGCTTTCATTGAACCATACGCTAACCAGGAGACCTCATGAAACGACTGATCCCATGGACCGGCATGCTGGCGCTCTGCGTCTTCATGGCCGCTTGCAACACGATGCGCGGTTTCGGACAGGATGTGCAGCGCGGTGGCGAGAAAGTTGAAGGCGCGGCGACCAGCACCCAGAAAAAAATGTGAGTACGCGTCACCTCATGGCAATAGATGGCATCTCATGAGTAGGTGTAATACACCAGCCTCACCAGCGCCGAATCGAAGTACAACGCCTGCCACGGGATCACGACCGGTGCCTTGCCGCTCTGCGGCAGCACGATCACGTAGCGCAGCTGACGGCTGCGTACATCCACCAGTACGGACTTGACCCTGCCCATCATCTGACCGGTGGCGGTCACGACCGGACAGGCGCGCAGCAACTCGGTCGCCGACGACTGGCCTGCATTCATGCAGGCAAATCGTTTGCGCTGCGCCTTCACGGCGCCGCTGCTGCCCTCGAAATTTTTCAGCATGAAGCTCCCCTGTCGAGTTGAATTCGACTCTGTGCCCGGCAACGGAGTTCACGCATGACCAACGCGGTCAGGTACGACCAAGATCCGTTCGCGCGGTGGCCGCTTCTGCCTCACCCGACTCTGTCCAGGTCGTCCGACGCGCGCCGATCGCTCCCAGAGCACCGCCGATCACGGACAACAGCAAGGACAAAGCGACAGCACCGAACACCACCCAGGCTGCGGTACTGGCGCCTCTGATCGCGCGATCGGCCGCTGCGCGTCCCTGTGGTGACGCCTGCTCCGGCGCACCGGACAGAATCAGCGCCTGATCGACAATATTGGAGGCGCGATCTCGCCGCACGCCCATGTTGCTGCTCATGTAGTCGATAGCCTGATCACGCTGACCGCTGGCGATGTATTGCTGCAGAGTGCGCATCGACGCTTCGCTTACATTGGTGCCGAGCTGACGATTCAGCAGAGCGGTCAGTCCGCCCGGACTGGCACCGCTTTGCGCCATGGCACTGGCAACCTGACCGATGCCGGAGAACAGCGCCGATACCAGGGAACCGCCGGCAGAGGTGGCCAGCACGACAAACAGCAGGGTCGTGACTGCCCAGGAGACGATACCGTGCAGGATGCCGTCCGTCTTGCGTTTCAGACCCGACATGCGACCGGCCACATAGGCACCGGTCATCGCCGAGATCAGCATCGAGGCGCCGGCCCAGACCAGCGCACCGGTGCCCGGCGCCTCACCCTGCTGCACGCTGGTCATCGACAGTCCGCTGGCAATGCCCAGCAAGGTCAGCACCAGTTGCACTGAAATGCCGACCGCAACGCCGGCCAGTACTGCACCCCAGCGTATCGACGGGAACAACGGACGCCGGATAATATTTTCCTGCGAAATCAGGGTGCCGCCGGGGTAGTTGGCGCCTGTGTCGAGGTGAATGGTGGCCATCTGCGATCTCCTTGCTTCCATGGGCTCAGCCGGTTGGAGTGCGGCTGACGCGAATCCTCCTCCCGATTTGGCAGGCATCAAAACACTGCCGCAGCGTGATACCGATCAGTTGCCTACAGCTTGCTGAGCACGCCGTTGGTGATCTTTACCCGGTCACCACTCTTGATCACTGGTGGTGCTTCCTGCGCGAAGGATTGCGTGGTGCCGTCATCCATCTGTATCGTGACTTTGTAGATTTCACCGGTATTGCGCCGCTTTTCCATTTCGTGCCCGACATAGGCGCCGCCGGCCGCGCCAGCCGCCGTCGCGACCGTGCGCCCGGTGCCGCCACCGACCTGATGCCCGACGATGCCGCCGACAGCCGCACCGGCCAGTGTGCCCAGGCCAATGCCCTGTGAGCGCGGCACCACGTCCACTGACTGTATCGTGCCGGTGCCATTCACGTTCGATGCGATCGGCTGCGCTCCGGTCGAACCACCAAACAGATCACCCCCCAGATTCTGACAACCAGCGCCCAGCGCCGCTGCAAACATCACGGGCAGCCACCCTCTACCTGTCTTCATCAATCTCTCCTCGAAAGAAATCCATCCACCGCCGAGCTGCATGGCATGTTCGACCCATTGCAGTGGCTACACGCCCTTGACGTGTTGACTTTCGACTGTGACGAATGCGATTTGGTGCCGCCGACAAAAATGCTAATTCAGCAGATGATTGTCGCCGGTAGAAAGACCGATACGTGACTCACCCAGCATGACCTTGGCCGATAGCGCTGCACGCTCTTCGTTGCCATAGCCTTCGAGACGGTTGTAGAGCGTCTTCAGACTGATACCAAGCAGATCGGCGGCGCGCTTTTTCACACCACCACACAAATCGAGGGTGGCAAAGATCAGCTTGCGGTCCACGTCGGCCAGCGAGCTGCCGACCGGCACCGCCAGCGTCAGTGCAGTCGCCATCGTTTGCGCAGGGCCAGCGGCAAGCAGCTCGGTATCAATCAGCTCGTCAGCCAGGATGTAGGCGCGCTGTATGACATTACGCAACTCGCGTACATTGCCGGGCCAGTGGTAATTAGCGAGCATCGACAAGCTTCGCGCAGACAGTGTCTTCGCGCTGCCATGCGCCGCATTCAGGTCATCGAGGAAGTGGCCGGCCAGCAGCGCGATATCATCGCCGCGCTCGCGTAACGGCGGAATCTTCAGCGGAAAAACATTCAACCGATGGAACAGATCCAGTCGCAGCTTGCCCTCGGCAATCGCCGCCTGCGGATCGCGATTGGTCGCGGCAATGATGCGTACTTCCGTGTGCAGCTCCTGATTGCTGCCGATACGCATGAAAGAACCTGTCTCGAGCACACGCAGCAGCTTCACCTGCAGCTCAATCGGCATTTCCACGACTTCATCAAGAAACAAGGTGCCGCCGGATGCGCGTTCGAAGTAACCCTTGTGCTGACGCTCCGCGCCGGTGAAGCTGCCTTTTTCGTGGCCAAAGATTTCGCTCTCGATCAGCTGCGGCGAGATGGCTCCGCAATTCACCGGAAGAAAAGGCTGCCGTTGACGTCGCGACTGCGCATGAATATTCTGTGCGACCAGCTCCTTCCCAGTGCCACTCTCGCCGAGCAGGAGCACGGTCGCCTCGGTCGGTGCGACGCGTGCCAGATGCTCGCGCAGTATCTTCATCACGACCGATTCGCCGAGCAGCTCACCCACACCGAAGCTGCGGGGTAGGTCACCGCGCAGCTTCGGTCGACTCGACGCAAGCAAGTGCTGGATGCGCTGCCGGTCAGGTGGCAACATCAGATAATCACGAGCACCGCGCCGGATAGCCTGCACAGCCTGTTCGACATCGGGTCGCGCGGCCATAATCGCCAGTGCAACAGCATCGTCATCAGCAAATGCATCAAGCAGATCGATGCCTCTGCCATCCGGTAGTTCCTGAGTAGCGAATATCCAGTCGGGCGGCTGCAATCCCGACAGCATGATGGCCTGCTTTAACTGGTCCGTCACGGTGACGGTACAACCCTCGTCGCCGACCCAGTCACGCAATGTCGATGCGATGTCAGGATCATCAGCAACGATCATTACGTGGAACATGGCATCGTTTCACGAGAGCGACCCACGCCCGAAGGCAGCGCCGGTTGATGAGGCGGGTTGTCGCCCGAGACGGCAGCCATCCCCGATCCGCGCGGCATTCGATATCTTATTTCGTCGACGAGCCGCCGGATTCCGAACCGCCCGATGGACCAGAAGGATTCGTGCTACCCGGCCTGCTCTTTTCTGAACGGCTGCTGCCACGTGACATATCGCTGCCGGACTGTGAGCCGCCAGCGCTGCTGCCGCTGGTTCCGCTGGTTCCACTGCCACTTTCTCCGCTGCGCTGGCATGCAGTCAGCGAGCCCAGCGCCATGAGCGGCACGAAGAGCAGTGCCAGCCATCGTCTCGTCGGTGTTTTCATCAGTGTTGTCATCGCAATGCTCATCAGCTTGTTCCTCCGGGTGGAATAAAAAATTCGCTGCTCAGGCTGCGTCGATGTTTACTTTGTCGCGCCAGAGCTGCTGCCGGTACCGGTCGAGCTACCCGAGTTACCGGGCATGCTGCCGCTCTCAGTCCCGGCGCCGGTGGTGCCATAGCTCATGCCGCCACCAGAGGCTCCCGGGCTTGCACCAGAGCTTGTGCCACCCGTCGATGAGCCCGAGGTTCCGCCCGGCGAGGTACCCGACGTACCCGATGTGCTTCCCGGTGCCGACGCACCGCCCGACGTACCACCGGGCGATGGTCCCTCGGTGCCACTCTTTGGAGTTGACGGCGCCGCGCCGGGAGTTTGTGAAGACTCGGCGGGTGGCGTCGGTGTGGCTGGTGCTGCAGGACTTGGTGTCGTACTGCTGGGTGAGCTGCTCGTTGCTCCGCCGGTGCCGGTGCCTTGTTCGCCGCCTCCACCGCCACCGCGGTTGCAGGCCGCGACGCTCAGGGTCAGCAAGCTCAGCAGGATCAGCGTCCGTGAAGCATGCAGGGTCAGATTCATTGCCATTCCTTTCAACTCAGGATGATGTCATTGCCTTACGTCTTGACTGGAGCGTGCTGCATAAGTTTCAACACCGTCGGGCGCGGTCTGCGTCTCAGCAAAAGTCCATGAGCAGAACGGCCGGCAGAGCTTCGTGATAGTGCACCGCTGCGAATAGCTGCCTTTGATATCGGGCAGGGCGACGGGCATTGCCTGCTGCAGTTTTGACCTGCCGCTGTCCAAACGCTGTTTGCGACAGACTTTCCCCATGTCCGATACCAAGCCTCTAAAGCGCTTTGAGCTGCTATATGGCAGCTCACCACCGATGGAGACGATGTATCGCCAATTGCAGCGGGTTGCCGGCACGAATGCGACCGTGCTGCTGGAAGGAGAAAGCGGTACCGGAAAAGAATTGATTGCGCGGACTATTCACTTGCGTAGCCTGCGTTCGGGATGCCAGTTCGTCGCGGTCAATTGCGGGGCGATTCCGGCCCATCTGATCGAGGCCGCTTTATTCGGCCATGAACGTGGCAGCTTTACCGGCGCGCTGAAGCGGCAGACTGGCTACTTCGAACATGCCAGCGGCGGCACCCTGTTCCTCGACGAGATCACCGAGATGCCCTGCGATATGCAGGTCAAGCTACTACGGGTACTGGAAAGCGGATGTTTTCTGCGCATCGGTGGCAGCGAGTCAGTGACGGTGAATGTGCGTGTCGTCGCATCGACTAATCGCCCGCTGCATCTGGCGGTGCAGCAGGGGTGTTTGCGTCAGGATCTGATGTACCGGCTTGCGGTGTTTCCGTTACGCGTGCCACCACTACGCGAGCGAGGCGCTGATATCGAACTGCTGGCGCAGCATTTTCTGCAACTACTCAATACAGAAGCGGGAACGCACAAGCAGCTATCGATACATTCGCTTGAACGCTTGCGCCGCTATCCCTGGCCCGGCAATGTGCGGGAGCTAAAGAATCTGATTCATCGTGCTTATATTCTGTCATCTGTCACGATCGATATCGACGAGCCGTCATGCGAGTCGCGTTCGCAATCTGTACTCGCCAACGGTACGCTGAACCTGCCAGTCGGCACGCCACTCGCCGATGCGCAGCGGGATCTGATCATCGCAACGCTGCAGCACTACTGCGGCAACAAGCGGCTAACCGCATCGGCGCTGGGTATCAGTGTGAAGACGCTCTATAACCGCTTGAGGGAATACTGAGACGGGAAAGATGGCGAGAAACATCGTGGATGGGTGGCAGCGAAAACAGCGGCTTTCAATCATCGTCACTTTCAGGCATCGGAAAACACCCGAAACGTTCGAAGCTATCGCTCAACCGGCCAAAGGCAAAGCGCGGGCGGCCTGCAATAGCAGCTGCGGATCGTTGCAGGCCAAGACTTTCGAGTCCGACATCTTCTGCCGGAATTCGCGCGCACCGCGCAAGCCCATCATTAAGCCAAGCATGTGACGCACAATGGAATTCATGCGCGGTCCGCCGGTCGCCACTTGCGCCGCGATGTACGGCAGCATCGCCTCGACGATCTGCAGGCGAGTCTGATCGAAGGGTGCCTCGCCGTAATAGCGCTCATCGAACGCCGACAGCAGCCACGGGTTGTGATACGCCTCGCGACCAATCATCACACCATCCAGATGCTTCAGATGTTCGTCGATGTCTTCGAGAGTGCGTATGCCGCCGTTGACGATGATCTCCAGCTGCGGGAAGTCTTTCTTCAGCTGATACGCATAGTCATACTTCAGCGGTGGGATCTCACGATTTTCTTTGGGCGACAGGCCCTTCAGGATCGCGTTACGCGCATGGACGATGAAGGTCTTGCAACCGGCATCTGCGACGGTACCCACAAAATCACGTACAAAATCGTAGGACTCGACATCATTGATGCCCACGCGATGCTTGACGGTGACATCGATATCCACCGCGTCGCGCATCGCCTTCACGCCATCGGCGACCAGCGTGGGCTCAGCCATCAGACAGGCGCCGAACGCACCACGCTGCACGCGTTCGGACGGACAGCCGCAATTCAGGTTGATCTCATCATAGCCCCACTGCTGACCCAGCTTCGCACACTGTGCGAGTTCGGCCGGTTCGCTGCCGCCGAGCTGCAGCGCGACCGGATGCTCTTCTTCATTGAAGTCGAGCTGCCGCGGTGCATCGCCATGAATGACCGAACCGGTGGTCACCATCTCGGTGTACAGCCAGGTATGCCGGGTCAATTTGCGGTGAAAATAACGGCAATGACGATCGGTCCAGTCGAGCATGGGCGCGACGGACAGACGGCGTGGCGGGAGGCTGGCTGGATGGCTCACGGAATCAGAGGCTGTTCAATGCAGACTGGATTTTACCGGCTTGTGGCAAACCGTCTTTCGACATAAGAAAAGGCGCCCGAAGACGCCTTTGGTTACGGGCGAGTACCTCGGCTTACGCCGCTTCCTCACGCGAAGCTCGCTTGCGCTCATGCTCTTTCAGGTAGCGCTTACGAAGACGAATGCTCTTCGGCGTGATCTCGACCAGTTCATCATCCTCGATAAACTCCACCGCATATTCCAGCGATAGTTCGATCGGCGGCACCAGACGCACGGCTTCGTCGGTACCCGACGCGCGCACGTTGGTCAGCTGCTTGCCCTTGATCGGGTTGACCACCAGATCGTTGTCGCGCGAATGAATGCCGATGATCATGCCCTCGTACACCGCATCGTTGTGGCTGACGAACATACGTCCGCGATCCTGCAGCTTCCACAATGCATAGGCAACGGCCGCGCCGTCATCCTGCGAGATCAGCACGCCGTTACGGCGACCGGCGAGTTCGCCTTTGTTCGGATCCACCGCACCATAGACGTCGAATACGTGACTCATCAGGCCGGTTCCGCGCGTGAGTGTCATGAATTCGCCTTGGAAACCGATCAGGCCACGTGCCGGAATGCGGTACTCAAGACGAACACGTCCCTTGCCGTCCGGCTGCATATCCTGCAGATCACCACGACGACGGCCCAGCTCTTCCATCACGCCGCCCTGATGCGACTCTTCGACGTCAACCGTGAGATTCTCGAATGGCTCGTGACGCACGCCATCGACCATCTTGTACACCACACGAGGACGCGACACCGCGAGCTCAAAGCCTTCGCGGCGCATGTTTTCCAGCAGGATGGTCAGGTGCAGTTCGCCACGACCCGACACTTCGAAAATCGTATCGTCATCTGTCGGCGCCACACGCAAAGCGACGTTCGCCTTCAGCTCGCGCTCCAGGCGCTCGCGCAGCTGGCGGCTGGTAACAAACTTGCCCTCACGACCCGCGAGCGGCGACGTATTGACCATGAAGTTCATCGTCAGTGTCGGCTCGTCGACGGTCAGCATCGGCAGTGCATCGGGCTTGTCGAGCGCGCACAGCGTCGAACCGATGCCGATATCTTCAATACCATTGATCAGCACGATGTCACCGGCCATGGCTTCGGCGACCACCTCGCGCTCCAGACCTCTGAATTTCAATACCTGATTAATACGACCCTTGATCGGTGTTGAATCCGGACCATTCAGGATCAGCACGTCCTGGAGCGACTTCACCCGGCCACGGCTGATACGGCCGATGCCGATCTTGCCCACATAAGACGAGTAATCCAGCGACGAGATCTGCAGCTGCAGCGGACCATCATAGTCATCATCGCGAACCGGCACGTGCTTCAGGATCGAATCAAACAGTGGCGTCATGTCGCCTTCGCGCACTTCCGAATCCAGGCTGGCATAGCCATTCAGTGCGGAAGCAAACACCACCGGGAAGTCGAGTTGCTCTTCGGTCGCGCCGAGCTTATCGAACAGCTCGAAGGTTGCATTGATCACCCATTCCGGACGCGCGCCCGGACGGTCGATCTTGTTCACGACGACGATAGGCTTCAAGCCCAGCGCAAGCGCCTTGCGGGTCACGAAGCGAGTCTGCGGCATCGGGCCTTCGACTGCATCGACCAGCAGCAGCACCGAATCCACCATCGACAGCACGCGCTCGACTTCACCACCGAAGTCGGCATGGCCTGGGGTATCGACGATGTTGATGTGCGTACCTTTGTATTCCACCGCGCAGTTCTTCGCGAGAATGGTGATGCCCCGCTCTTTCTCGAGGTCGTTCGAGTCCATCACTCGGGTATCAACCTGCTGGTTCTCACGGAAAGTGCCGGACTGACGCAGCAGCTGGTCCACCAGCGTGGTTTTGCCGTGGTCAACGTGGGCGATGATGGCGATGTTGCGCAAGGCGCGTTGGGTAGTAGTCATGGGATCCTGTTGCAGTGCAAGACGAATTCGGTAAACCCGAGAGTTTAACACGCGGGTATCGATAGATTATGAAAAATCCTGAAATTTCAATGGCTTGGAATATTGGCCACCAGCCGCTCGGGCGCCAGCAGCGCGCCGTGGGTGAGTATTGCCGTGCCCAGCAGCGAAGACCGGTGGTAGACACGGACGCGACCGTCGTCGCAGGGAGCAGCCATTCCGGCGCGGTTCAGCGCAATACGCTGGCCCTGTCGGAAGCGGCTCGCCAGATCATCATCGAGTTGTACGCTTGGAAATTTTGCCAATAGGGCATCAACCGGCAGCAATTGCGCCACGCGATCCGCCTCGGCTGATGCGGCGAGCTCGTCCAGCGTCATCGCGCGCGACAGCAACAGCGTATCGATGCCGGTTCGGCGCAGCGAGGTCAGGTGCGCGCCGCAGCCAAGCGCCGCGCCGATATCTTCACCCAGCACGCGCACATAGGTGCCCTTGCTACAGGTAACGCGCAGCTTCAGCTGTGACGGCGCGCATTCCAGCAGCTCCAGCGCATGAATCATGACATCGCGGGCTTCGCGCTCCAGCGTGATGCCCTCGCGTGCGTATTCGTACAGCGGCTTGCCCTCGCGCTTGAGCGCCGAATGCATCGGTGGCACCTGCCGCAGGGGGCCGCGAAATTTCGCCAGCGTGGCCTCCACCTGCTCACGGCTGACTTCAGCCGGCTTGGTCGCGACGACCTCACCTTCGGTGTCGCCGGTCGTTGTCGTCACGCCGAGTTGCACGGTCGCTTCATAGGTCTTGTCGGCATCGAGCAAGTCTTGCGCGAACTTGGTCGCTTCGCCAAAACACAGTGGCAACAGACCGGTCGCAAACGGATCCAGCGTGCCGGTGTGCCCCGCCTTTTCCGCATTCAATAACCATTTGGCCTTCGCCAGCGCCTGCGCGCTGCTCAGACCTGCAGGCTTGTCGAGCAACAGTACGCCGTGCACGGGCACGCGCTTGCGCTTGGCGGACTGGTTCATCGGAAAAGAAAAGGAATCAGGACTCGTCCGCGTCAGTCGCGCGGGTTGCGTTTGCTTCGTCGATCAGCTTCGACATCGCGGCTCCCCGTGACGGCGATTGGTCGTACGCGAAGTGCAGTTCAGGCAGGGTGTGAATATGCAGCCGACGACCGAGCTGCGCGCGCAGGAAACCGGAAGCCTTGCGCAGTCCGAGCAGCGTGTTTTGCACTGAGTCAGGGTCGTCGATCAGGGTGGTGAAGAAGACCTTCGCATGCGCATAGTCAGGCGTCAGCTGCACCTCAGTCAGCGTGATCATACCGACGCGCGGATCCTTCACTTCCATCGCGATCAGCTCAGCCAGATCTTTTTGAATCTGATCGGCGACGCGCAGACCGCGTCCGGGGATGGATTTACTGTGTTTGGCCATGAATCAGTGTGTGAAGGCTTACCCCATTCGAAAGCCGTAGCGAGCGATACACGTCCGGTCTGAAATACACATCACACGAAATGTACGATGCGCATCTCAGAACCGGACTCGCCATGCCGCAGGTTCGCGGAGGGAAAATTACAGTGTACGAGCGACTTCCTGGACTTCGAAGACTTCCAGCTGATCGCCTTCCTGAATGTCGTTGAAGTTCTTCAGCGACAGACCGCACTCGAAGCCGGACTTCACTTCCTTCACGTCGTCCTTGAAACGCTTCAGCGAATCGAGCTCACCGGTCCAGATCACCACGTTATTACGCAGCAGTCGCACGTTCGAGCTGCGCTTGACCATGCCATCAAGCACATAGCAGCCCGCGATCGAACCAATCTTACTGACGTGGAAGACCTGACGAATCTCGACCAGACCGATATTGCTTTCGCGCTTCTCCGGCGTCAGCATGCCACCCAGTGCTGCCTTGATCTCGTCGATCGCGTCGTAAATGATGTTGTAGTAGCGGATGTCGATACCAGAGGCCTCAGCCAGCTTGCGCGCTGATGCGTCGGCGCGCACATTGAAGCCGAGGATGACTGCCTTCGACGCCAGCGCAAGGTTGACATCGGATTCGCTGATGCCACCAACCGCGCCGTGGACCACCTGCACGCGTACTTCGGAAGTCGACAGCTTCTGCAGCGACGTGACCAGTGCTTCCTGCGAACCCTGCACATCGGCCTTGACGATCAACGGCAGGTTCTTCACCTCGCCCTCGGCCATCTGCTCGAACATGTTCTCCAGCTTCGCAGCCTGCTGCTTCGCCAGCTTCACATCGCGATACTTGCCCTGCCTGAACAGCGCGATTTCGCGCGCCTTGCGCTCGTCGCTCAGCACCATCACTTCTTCGCCGGCTGCCGGTACTTCCGTCAGACCCTGAATCTCGACCGGAATCGACGGACCAGCCTCATTGATCGCCTTACCGTTTTCGTCGAGCATCGCGCGCACGCGACCGTAGGACGAACCCGCCAGCACGATATCGCCGCGCTTCAGCGTACCGCTCTGGATCATGATGGTGGCGACCGGACCGCGGCCTTTGTCGAGCTTCGCTTCGATCACGAGACCCTTGGCCGGAGCATCGACCGGCGCCTGCAGTTCCAGCACCTCGGCCTGCAGTAACACGTTCTCGAGCAGCGTATCGATGCCCTCGCCGGTCTTCGCCGACACCGGAATGAACGGCGATTCACCGCCATAGGCTTCCGGTACCACCTGCTCAGCTACCAGCTCCTGCGTGACGCGATCCGGGTTCGCACCCTGCTTGTCAATCTTGTTGATCGCAACCACCAGCGGCACACCGGCTGCCTTCGCATGCGCGATCGCTTCCTTCGTTTGCGGCATCACGCCGTCATCCGCTGCGACCACCAGAATGACAATGTCGGTTGCCTTCGCACCGCGTGCACGCATCGCGGTAAACGCTTCATGGCCCGGCGTATCGAGGAAGGTGATCATGCCGCGCGGCGTCTCGACGTGATACGCGCCGATATGCTGCGTGATACCACCGGCTTCACCGGAGGCCACTTTCGCACGACGAATATAGTCGAGCAGCGAGGTCTTGCCGTGGTCGACGTGACCCATCACGGTGACGACCGGCGCGCGTGGCTTGAGTTCGGCATCCACATGCTCCACACCCAGATCGAGCAAGGCTTCCGGATCGTCGAGCTTGGCCGCGTGTGCGATGTGGCCCATCTCTTCAACCACGATCATCGCAGTTTCCTGATCGAGTACCTGGTTAATCGTGACCATCTGGCCGAGCTTCATCAGCTGCTTGATCACCTCGGCAGCCTTGACCGCCATCTTGTGCGCGAGCTCAGCGACTGTGATGGTTTCCGGCACGTGCACTTCGCGCACGATAGCCTCGGTTGGCTGCTGGAAATTCGTCTCGCGATCATCATGATGCGAGTTGCGGCGTCCGCGCGGACCCGCGCGCCAGCCGTCACGGCCGCCGGACGGTGCGCCGCGTGTCTTCAGACCGCCAGCGCTGCGCTTCTTTTCATCCTGCCAGGTCGACGACACATTCGCGGACTTGATCGATTTCTTGTCACCAGGCTTCTTGTCATCCTTTTTGTCGCCGGGCTTGGCCGCCGTGGTGGCCGGGCGATGCAGCGTGCCTTCGGCGCGTGCAGCCGGCGCGGGCGCCGGTTCCGGCGCCTTGATGACCTTGCGCGGCTGCGACATCATCAGCTTGATTTGCGCAACCTCATCGGCCACCGCCTTGCGGGCGCGGTCGGCATCGGCAGCGCGCACAGCAGCTTCCTGCTCACGCTTGGCCAGCTCAGCCTTGGCTTCGTCGGATCGGGCTTCCGATGCGGCGGCAGCGACCGCGACATCGTTTGCGCGCTCGCGCTCGCGCGCCTGCTCGGCAGCGCGCTCAGCTTCCATGCGCGCCAGTTGCTCCTGTTTTTCGCGCAGATCAGCTTCCTGACGCGCAATCAGTTCGGCCTGACGACGTGCATCGTCAGCACGACGTGCCAATTCGGCTTCATCGATCACGGACACGGGCTCGACGGCGACCGCCTCTTCCGGCGTTGCGACAGGCGCGTCGTCGCGCTTGACGAAGGTGCGCTTCTTGCGGACTTCAACCTGAATCGTGCGTGATTTACCGCTGGAATCGGCCTGCTTGATCTCGGTGGTTTCCTTGCGCGTCAGCGTGATCTTCTTTTTCTCGCCTTCGCCGGAGGCACCATGCACCTTACGCAGGTGACCGAGCAGCTTGTCCTTGTCGTCTTTGGACAAGGTGTCTTCGGCCGAACTCTTTTCAACACCGGCATCGCGCAACTGCTTGAGCAGCACGTCAGCCGGCATCTTCAGCTCGGTTGCAAACTGGGCTACGTTGTTACTGGCCATTCAATCCTCTTTTCTCGTGACGCGTTTCGATGGTGTGCAGGCCTGTTTACTTGCTCTCGGCAAGGCTCCACACACGCGCCTGCAGCGCCTTCGCGTGATCGTCATATTTAGCGTCGATCAGGCGCATCTCATCGTCCGTCACGTCCTTGAATTCTTCATCGATCAGCTGGCGCGCACGGTCGGAAGACAGCGCGAGAATCGCGCCGAACTCGTCGTACGCAAGGCCCGCAAACTGCTCCAGCGTCTTTACGCCGGCCAGCCCGAGCTTGCCAGCCGTGTTGCGATCCATGTCCTCAAGATTGAGCAGCGCATCTTCCATGCCCTCGAGACCTTCCTCAGACGCAATCGCCTCGGTCACCAGCGCGTCGCGCGCGCGATTGCGCAGCTCGTTCACCGTGTCTTCGTCGAACGCGTCGATCTCGAGCATTTCCTGAATCGGCACGTAAGCGATCTCTTCGAGGGTAGCGAAACCTTCCTGCGCGAGGATGTCGGCGACTTCCTCGTCAACGTCCAGTTTTTCCATGAACAAAGTACGGATCGTCGCGGTCTCGGAGGCAGCCTTGTCGGCTGATTCCTCAGCGGTCATGATGTTGATCTGCCAGCCGGTCAGCTCAGATGCCAGACGCACGTTCTGACCGCCGCGACCAATCGCGATCGCGAGGTTTTCCTCGTCGACCACCACGTCCATCGCATGCTTGTCTTCGTCAACGACGATCGATGACACATTTGCCGGCGCCAACGCACCGATGACGAACTGCGCCGGGTCATCCGACCACAGCACGATGTCGACGCGCTCGCCGCCCAGTTCACCGGTCACGCTCTGCACACGCGAACCGCGCATGCCAACGCAAGTGCCGATAGGATCGATACGCTTGTCGCTGGTGTATACAGCGATCTTCGCGCGCACGCCTGAGTCACGCGCGGCGGATTTGATTTCCAACAGCCCCTGCTCGATCTCGGGAACCTCCAGCTCGAACAGCTTCATGATGAATTCCGGCGCGGTACGCGACAGGATCACTTGCGGACCACGTGCATTGCGGTCAATGCGCAGGATGTATGCACGCACGCGATCGCCGATGCGCAGATTTTCCTTCGGAATCATCTGGTCACGCGGCAGACGCGCTTCAATCTTGCCGGATTCGACGATGGCATCACCACGCTCCATGCGCTTGATGGAACCGGTCACCAGCGCATCGCCGCGTGCCAGGAAATCAGCGAGAATCTGCTCGCGCTCGGCATCGCGAATACGCTGCAGCACGACCTGCTTGGTGTCCTGCGCAAAGCGGCGACCGAAATCAACCGACTCGATCGGCTCTTCGATGTAGTCGTCAACTTCGATGTCATCAATCTGCTCTTTGGCTTCAAACAGCAGGATTTCCTGGTCGGGCAGCTGCAGGCCAGCCTCGTCCGGCACCACGTGCCAGCGGCGGA
>JACCDW010298263.1_pt1 | contig 23527 bp, 24 predicted proteins | sample 7449781 | NCBI WGS metagenome assembly JACCDW01 (sample SAMN15323449, study PRJNA562643) | freshwater metagenome | isolation source: river surface water | place: USA:Blue River Watershed | collected 2017-08-18
AGAGGCAGGCCCCCCACCCCCTTTAACCATGGCTTAACCTTCCACGGATCTGGCCACCTCCCACCAGAATCCGGAGGCAGCGGCCGACAAAATGGCCAGTTCGGGCAGATACCAAGACACCCCAAGGCTGAGTCCGGCACATCCGGCCGCAGCCATGGCCGCAAGAAGCGCCCACGGACTACGCATGGACGGCGACTGGCCGCCACGCCAGCTCCAGTTCCAGCCGTTCCCGCAGCGCTCCCAGGGTATCCAGACCCCGGGCCACCGCCCCGGCCGATTCCCCACAATGAACGCAGCGTCCCCGGGCGGCCTCATAATCCGCCCGGTTTGTGTCTTCCCCGCAGCTCCGACAATGAATCAATGTTTCCATGGTTCCTCCTTTTTTCTTGCATGATGGTAAGTGGGGTAGGACATTAGGAGTCCTATGAAGAAAAAAGATCTCTCTTTGCCGGGCGGTCACAGCCGCCCTCCCTTGGAACGGATGCAGCGGCTACACGATCTCCTCACGAACGAACGTCCCGTGAACTGCCAGCAATTGGGCCGGGAATTCGAGGTTTCCTACAAGACGATCCAGCGCGATCTGGACTTCATGCGCGACCGGTTGAATCTGCCGATCGAGTACGATGCCGCGAAATACACGTTCCGGTACGCCGAGCCCGTTGAGGCCTTTCCCTTGCTCCAGGTCAGCGAAGGGGAGATTCTGGCCCTGTTCGTCGCCCAAAAGGTCCTGGCCCAGTACCGTGGCACTCCTTTTGAAAAGACGCTGGCGAGTGCCTTTCAAAAACTGACCGGCGCATTGAAGGAGGAGGTCACCTTCAACCTCGGCGAGTGGGGCGCCGACTATTCCTTTCGCGTGACGGGGGCATCCGCCGCCGACGTGGAAACCTTCCGCCTGCTGGCCCGGGCGATTGTCCAGCGGCAGGAAGTGTCGTTTGCCTACCGTTCCTTAAGGGCCTCGACCCCTGAGACACGGACTGTCCACCCCTATCATTTGGCCAATGTCGACAATGCCTGGTATCTCCTCGCCCATGACCCGCAACGCGGGCAACTGCGCACCTTTGCCCTCGCCCGGATCCGCCTTCCCCGGGCCACTGGCAAAACCTTCGACCGTCCCCGGAACTTTTCCGCAGAAAAGGAGTTGAAGACAGGCTTCGGCGTCTTCGGGGGCACTGGAAAACATCGGGTACGAGTCCGCTTTGACGCCTTTGCCGCCCGGCTAGTGAGGGAACGGGACTGGCATCCCAGCCAAAAAATCCGGGATTTGCGGGGTGGCGAAATCGAACTTGAAATGACCCTCGGTGCCCTGGAAGAAATCGAACGCTGGATCCTCAGCTGGGGAGAACATGCCAAGGTTCTCGAACCCAAAAACCTGGTCGATTCTGTCCGTCAACGGATCCTGCGAACGAGCAAGGGCTACCGATAGTTTTTACGATTAAATATATATATTGTATTGAATCATTTTTTTTATCTATATATTGTGTTGAAAACTGCCTCCTCATATGAATTGAGGTGGTGGAAAAGACTTTTCGTTGTCCATTCCCGGGCCGATGGAGTGTGTCCAAGCGGTGGTGCTTTTTTGGCATTTTCCTGTTAGCCGGGCTCGGGTGTGGGGAAGTCACCGCCCAGACATTTCAGCCAGCGGTCTCCCAGCAAGCGGTGACTGATGCTGCAGCCCAGCAAGAAAGAGATCGTCAAAAACAGCAGGCCTTGGGCGGGAAGCCCAGCGAGGAGGAGCCCGCCCAAGCCACCGCCGTGGCGGAAGATCTCGGTTCCGTCCAACTTTTGCGGGAACAGCCAGCCCTACCTTTCGCGAGACTACGAGCCGATCAGACCTACAGTTGGCTCTCCAACGCGAATTACGCCGAATCCTCCGCTAACGTGGTGGCAGCTTGGCAGGCCGTCTCATCGCTGGAAGCGGCCTGGGCTCCCACCTTCACCACCATGCCTGGGTACGACACCTTTTTTCCGGAAGCGGGTGTGCGCGCCTCGTTTTTCAACTACTTCAGCCAGGAGGAGCCTTCCCAAACCAACAACTCCCTCGGTAACTATGACGTGGGCCTAGCCCAGGATTTCGTCCTCGCCAACCTGTTCCTGCGGGGCACCCGCCAAGTCACCGACGAACTGAGTGTGGGCCTCTCCTTCGACTACTACGGCTACTTTTATCTCAACACCCCCGAGGACCGATCCACCGTCACCGGCACCGTCGATACGGACAGCAACTTTCTCAACGAATACGCTTTTGCCTACTCAGCCAACTACTTTCATCCTTTCACCGACCAACACGCCGTGGCGGTCAATTGGCGGGCTTCTTACGTTTTCGCCGATCCCACCTACTACACCCGGACCGATAACACCCTCACCGGCTCTTATTTTGTTTCGCTTTCCGATAAGATCAGCCTCAGCCCTTTTGCCTCTTACCGGCTGGCTTACTACACCGATGCGCAAAGCGCACCGCCCGGCTTTGACGGCGACAACAACACGCAGAACGGTTTCTACCGGCGCCTCGATCAGCAGTACACGCTCGGGCTGGGCCTGACCTTCGCCCTCACCCCGGAACTCACCACCGGTCTCAACTTCAACTACTCCAAAAGCGACAGTACGAGCCGCATTGTGGAGACTGGGGACTTCACGAACCTGACCGCCGGCGCCAACTGGTCCATGACCTATAAATTTTCCGACAAGGAGTTTGTCGTCGCCGAGCCGTCCGCCTGCCTCGGCCCCTACGTTCGCACGGACCTCGGCTTCGGTTTCGTCAACAACTTGACCAGCTCCCAAACGCTTTCCGGAACCGTCCTGCCGGGCGTCACCGGAACCCTCTCGAACCCCTCCCTCTCCGTGAATCCCGGGGTAAAGTTCGACGTTTCCCCAGGCTATAACTTCAACGACTGGCTGGGGGCGGAGTTCACCGCCGGAATTCTTTACAACGGGCTCGACAGCCTGAGCGGAAGCGGCACCGTCACCACCGCCGAGGGCACGGAAATCGTGGGCAGCGGCGGCCTAAGCCTGACGGGGCGCTACCTGCAGGTCCCGGCTCTCGTTTCCGCGGTCTTCCGCTGGCCGGGCCAAGGCCGCTGGAAACCTTTTCTCTCTACCGGATTCGGCATGGCCTACTCCCAGCTCCAGATCACCCAGATCGACGACTCCCAGACCTCCGACGAAATGGCCCAACAGTTCTCCCCCGCCTTTCAGGTGGGCACAGGCTTCCTTTGGCAGGTTTCGGACACGGTGGACTTCGATGTCATGTACAAGCTCCTCGGCTTGGTCAGCCCGGAATACTCCTCCCTCCAGCCCGGCGTGGTGCTCTCCAACTCGTTTCAATTCGGCATCAACATCCGGTTTTAGCGCGGGCCCCATTCTCCGCCTCTTGGGCACAGGAGAAACTTCGGGGCCGGGTGGAGTCTTCTTCGACTAAATTATGTCTTCATCCGCTTTTTTCTCTTAAACTGTCCTTTCATGACATCTTCCGCCCTGACCGCCCGCGTGGTCATGCTCAACTCCCGTCTGCGGGGTGGCGGCACCGATACCCAGTGTCTGGCTCTCGCCCACGGCTTGGCCGCCCAAGGTTGGGAGGTCGATTTGGCCGGCCCGGAATCGGCAAATCTTTCCTCCCAAGCCCCCTCCCTCCAGTCCCTTCCGAAATTCCGTCCACTCCAAGTTCTGGCCCTGGCCGGAATTCTGCGCCGTTCGCGCGCCCGGATTGTCCATGCCCACCACGGGGATGACTACTGGACCGCCCTCTTGGCGGCGCGACTGGTGCAGCCCAAACCCTTGGTCGTCTTTTCCCGCCACCTCGCCAAAAGCCCCCGCTCGCCCCTCAGTCGCAAACATCTGTTCGCCCAAGCGGATGCCGTCATTGCCGTTTCCCGATTTGTGGCCGAGGTGCTGACCCGGGGCCACCGGGATCCGGCCTCTCCGGTGGCCGAACGCCACCACCGCCCCCCCTGTCGGATCGATTCACGAAAACTTCACGTCATCCATACCGGGATCGACACCGAATTTTTTCGCCCCCGGGACCGGGCCTTCACCGAGGCCGCCCGCCGCACGCTGGGCCTCGCTTCCGGCGAAACTGTTTTCGGCGTGGTCGGAGGCTTCGACCTGCCCGTCGGCAAAGGACAACGGGTTTTTCTGCGGGCCGCCCGGGATGTGGTCCGGCGACTACCCAAATCAAAATTTCTCCTCGCGGGCACCGGTACCATGGCCGACATTTTGGCCGAGGATATCCGGCACCACGGTCTCGCAGGCCGGGCCATGCTCATCGGCCACCACGCCGACCCTGTCGCCCTCCACCATGCGCTCGATATCCTGGTGCACCCGCAAATCGCCACGGAAGCTTTTCCCTCGGTGGTGCTGGAAGCTCATGCCTGTGGCCGCCCAGTCATCGCTTCCCGCCTCGACGGGATTCCGGAGGCATGGGGCCTTGCCGGTTTGGGGCATCTGATCCCCGCCAACGACCCGGGAGAACTGGCCGCCACCATGATCGGACAAGCGGAACACCCCGCTCCCACCGAGCCGGAGCGTGCCGCCGCTCATGCCCACGTCGAAAACGAGGCCTCCCTCCCCGTCCAAGCCCGTAAGGTTGCGGATCTGTACCGCCGCCTCATGGCGAAGTAGGGCGTTAACTATTTGCTTTTCCCGCCTTCCCCTTTCCCCTTGCCCCCATCCTCGGCTTGAGCCTTGTTGGATTTTCCCTCAATCTTTTCGCTCATGCCGATCCACGACTCCATTCTCGGTACCGTCGGAAGAACACCTCTGGTGAAACTCCAACGGGTCACCGCCGGCCTGCCTGCCACCCTCGCCCTCAAGTGCGAGTTTTTTAACCCACTCGGCAGCGTCAAAGACCGGATCGGCGCGGCGATGATCGCGGCCGGGGAAAAGGAGGGCAAACTCACGCCCAAGACCACCATCATCGAACCCACCTCGGGCAACACCGGCATCGCTCTGGCCTTCGTGGCCGCCGCCAAGGGATACCGGCTGATCCTCACGATGCCGGAGAGCATGAGCCTCGAGCGCCGCACCCTTCTCGCCCTGCTCGGGGCCAAACTGGAACTCACCCCCGCCACGGAGGGGATGAAGGGGGCCATTGCCCGGGCCGAGGCCTTGGCCAAAGAAATTCCCGACTCCTGGATCCCGCAGCAGTTTAAAAATCCCGCCAACCCGGCGATTCACCGCCAAACCACCGCCGAGGAAATCTGGAGCGATACGGACGGCAAAGTGGACATGCTGGTCTCCGCCGTCGGCACCGGGGGCACCATTACCGGCGTGGCGGAGGTGATCAAATCCCGCAAAAAATCTTTCCGTGCCATCGCCGTCGAACCCAAGGACTCCCCCGTCATCTCTCAGACCCGCTCCGGCCAACCGGTCAAACCCGGTCCGCACAAAATTCAGGGCACCGGGGCCGGTTTTGTGCCGGACAACCTTCATCTCGATGTGGTGGATGAAGTTCTCACGGTTTCCAATGACGACGCCTTCGCCATGGCCCGCCGAATCTGCAAGGAGGAGGGCATACTCGTCGGAATTTCCACCGGAGCCAACGTCCACGCCGCCATCGAGGTGGCCAAGCGGCCGGAGAATAAAGGCAAATTGATCGTGACGATCGGCTGCAGCACCGGCGAACGCTATCTCACCACCGCCCTGGCGGAAGAGGCTCGCCGTCTGGTCGGCGGCTAAGCCCCATGGCGAAGGCGAAAAAGAAAGCCGCCGGGCGACCACCCCAAAAAATCTCCGCCTACTCCACTTCCGCCCTGGCCCCGCAAGTTCTGGAACAGGCCGCGCAGGGATGGCTTCAGTCCTCGGGGGCCGCTACGCCAGCGCCCAGCCTCAGTCCGGCCCAGGGCGATCGTCGTCTGGCGGATGCTTTGACGGAAACATTGCGCGAACTTCGCAGTGAGATTTCCGAATTACGCTCCCGCCTCGATCGTCTGGAAAATCGTTAGAAACGGACTGGCCGGAAGCCGTCCAGCAATCCACCTCCGAATCTACAACGACAGCAACAATCTTAGTACATTCTCCCAGCGCCGCTCCTCGGCGGCCGCAAGCGCTTGGCGGTCTTTTTCCGGTAGTTCGGTCTCTCTCTCGATGGCCGAAATTCTTTCCTGATGCTCCCGCAGCGCCGCGCGGTAGCGCCGCTCCTGCTGGGGGGAGAGCTCCGCGACCGTATACCCGTCCGGAAACTTGATCACCACCGGCTTGGTCCTGTCCCGATTTTCCCAGTCAAAAAAAGAACCCAAAGGCCGGGCGGCAACATACTCTGTCGGTTCTCCCACGAGAATGTCGTAGGAGCGGGCGGCAGACTCCTTGCCGGCCCCGGCCGTGAAGGGGAGGCTGGCGGCGAAAGTCGTTCCGGTAAGCGGAAGCATCCCCAGGCTCATCGGTCGGACAAAAAAGAGATCAGCAAACGAGTACATCGTCAGGTCCGGCTCAAAATAGTCCGAGGGCGGCACGGCCCGACCCCAGGAGGCCATCCCCCAAAGAAGCACTAAACTCAGACCACGTTTCATCCCTGCAAGGGTGTTGGGCCTGAAATCCGGGGTCAACGACTCCGGGGAGTGCCCCGTGAACCATCTGGGGACAAGCGGGAAGAAAGCCATGCCAGGCACTCCACGTGAGCTGTGCGGGGAAAAAGGTCCACTGGCTGAAACCATTCTGCTTTCCAAAACTCTCCCAGAGCAGCAATGTCCCGGGCCAAGGCTGGTGGATCGCAGGAGAGATACAGGATTCCCAGCCAAGGACGCGCCTGCGCCAAGAGCCTCCGGGCATCGGGACTCAGCCCGCCCCGGGGCGGATTGACCAGACAAACCGCGGGACCGCTGCCCAGCCTCCCCAACGCATTCTCCATCTCGTCCTCAAACCGTCCCTCGAGCAGGTCGGCCCCCGACACCTCTTTCCGAAACACCCCCACCGCCGCCGGATGGGATTCCACGGCGACAACTTTTTTTCCCGCCGCCACCAGGGATCCGGAAAAGAACCCCGTGCCGGCGTATCCCTCCAAAACGGTTTTCACCTCCGCGGGCACCGCCTCCACGACCAGCTTCTTCAACGGCTCCGCCAACGGTCGGTTCGACTGGTAAAACGCCTCCCCCCTCACCTCGTCCGCCCGAACCGAATAGTGCGGCCGGGGCCGGGCCCGGGAGCGGAGGTGGGTCAGCTTGTCGTTCACATCCGTCGCCGCCAGCAGACATTTCGGCACATCCACGAGGGTGCGCCCGTCCACCGCCAAAAAACCCACCTTCCCGTCGTGGTTATGCACGGTAATGCGATTCCGGTAGCCGTAGTCCGGGCCCGTCAGGATCGGCCGGATGACCGGATCGGCGATTTTTCCAATCCTCTTTAGCGCGGCCTCAATTTGGGCCGTCTTAATCCGCGTCTCGGCCGGATAGTTCAGGTGCTGGGTCGCACAACCCCCGCAGGTTCCAAACAGCGGACACGGCGGCGTGACGCGGTCCGGCGACGGCGTCAGGACTTCCAGGAGCTTGGCCCGCGCAAAGGTCTTGTGGATTTCGGTCAGGACCACCCGCACCTTTTCCCCCGGAGCCGTGAAAGGAACGAACACCACCTGCCCCTCGTGGCGGGCTACGCCATCGCCCCCGTAGGCGATCTCGGTGATGCTGAGTTCGATCGGCCCGGAGCCGGCCGGGGCCGGACGTTTCAGTACCAGTTATCCTTTAGATCGGCCGGCGGAACGGGCTCCACCTGGCCGGTGTCGTGTGCCGGCATCTTCATCGACTTCGTCGGAATATAGAAAGTGCCAATCTCAATCGCACCCACTCCGGTATCCATAATCACGCGGGAGACCCCTTGGGCAATCCCCACCGTGTAGGCGTACGTCGGGCCTTTTTCCTGCAACAGTTCGTAGTTGGAGTCCAAAAGCTCGGAGACGGCCAGCGTCACATTGGCGACTCCCCGACCCAGCTTCTCCATCATGGTGGGCTTGGGAGGGAGACGGAGATCGGCCCAGGACAAGGCGGGAAACGTGAGAGCAAAGGTCAGCAGCAGGAATCTTTTCATGGCTTATTTCTGACACCGCTTCCCCCGGTGGCAAGGGAGGGCCCGGGCTTAGGGAGAATAATTTGTGAATGCCGTCGGGGATTCCGCCTGCCGCCGGAAATAGCCAATCACCCCGTCCGCCACCAAATCCGCGTACTCCCGGAAAACATTCCCGCGATTCTTCCCGGCCACCGGCCTTGCCCCCTCATACTCCCCTGCCTGAATCCAACGGTACATCTCCCGGTCGTTCATGTAGGGGCCCTCCACAAAAACCACTGGACCATCAAACATCCGGTTGGCGATCAAGTTGCGATACCAGACATAAGGGCTCGCTCCGCTGGTATGGGAGTATCCCGAGCCGGCGTAACTTTCCGGCCGGAAACCCCAACCCTCACGGAACCGCTCCCCAATCGCCGCCCCCACTCCCAACTCCAGGGGCGTCGATCCCTCGAGCAACTTGCGCATGAGATGAAATTTTTGGTCATCATAGGCCAGCTCGTCGGCGGTGTAGGAGCCGTGGGCAAAAAGCACCAACCGGTTGGCGGAGGTCAGCCGCACCTTGCCCCCGGGCCACGGGGCAGCGTTGAAATGGATGCAGAGGGTCAGGTCCGGCTGCAGCTGCTCGTTGAGCCGGCGTGCCCGGGCCTGAATTTCGGCCGAGCGGTAAAAGAGAAGCTCCGCATTCCAGCGAATCAGCCGGTTGGCGGAAGTACGCGGCAGCCGCGCACCGCGGGATCCCTGCAAGAGATAGGAAATCGCTTCGGGATACAGGTCGGCCGGGCGCAAAGGCGTGGTCGGCTCATGACCATCATGCGTCCAAACCACCCGCGCACCGGCCTCTTTCAGCCGCTGTTCCAAAATGCGGCACACCTTTAGGTTTAATTCTCCCTCCACCACCGGCTGATCCCGGCCAATCCGGAATGTCCGCTCCTCAATGTCCGCCCAGTCCCCCCCGATATGTCCGGGGTCGAGGCAAACCACTTTCCCGGCCAGCGGCCGGGCAGAGTCCCCCGTCCCAAGGGAAGCCGCCGGCGGCAGCATGACTGCACCTTTTGCCGCAAACGTCAGCCGGTAAAGCGGCTGGGTCCGGGCTGGGTCCCGGAACAGGGTCACCCCGCCCTCGTCCCAAAGCAGATAGGGACGCAACGCTCCGCTGGGATCAAATGTCCGGGCCAGACGATCCTCAAACTCCTCCCGGGTCAGCTTACCCTGTCCGGCATCCAGTAACCGCCACTCCGGCGCCTCGGACACCGGGGAAAAAAGCAGCGCCTCCTCCCCGACCACCCGAAACGCGATGCCAGAAAAGCCCAAAAGCCAACAAAGAGAAAAAAGCCGGCGCATCAGGAGGATAATCATGAACGGCAAAAAACGTGAGGCAAGGTTGCGGACAGCTTGAGATGAACAACCCTGACCCTTACTCTTTCGGGATGGACGCCCCGTCAAACTCCTCCGCCGGGCCCACCCGCGATCGCTGGATCGCCCTGGCTTCCCTCGGGCTCGCCGCTCTCCTCGCAGCCGGCTGGATCACCCGCGAGCGACAGTTGGCTACGGACTTGGCCGAGGCCCGGGAAGACCTTCGCCAGGCGATGCACCGTCTTCAGACCCTCACAGCTTCCACCGATCAGATCCGCACCGCCTACCTGCAGCGCCGATCCGAGCTCGAAGCCGCCCGCAAGAAAATCGACCAGCTCGCCCAGCGCCAGGAAGAGCGCAAGCGGGAATCGGCCGATTCGGGCGTAAAGAAAACCAAGGAGGAGCCCACGGCGAAACCAACGGCGGATCCGGCTGCGCTTTTCCAAACCATCACCTCCCTCAAACTCCCTTCCTGGACGGCGGTGCAAAAGGGGGATGGGATGGTTCGCATTCTTCCCGGAGTCGCCGCCCCCGCAGGCAACGAAGGCTATGCCGCCTTTGGAGGCCTGGCCCGAACCTTGGCCGAAGCCGATCCGGAAATGATCATGGAACTCCGGGCCAGAGCCGAGCCCGGTCCGGATGCTCTCGACACGGCCCAAGACCGCGCCAAGCGCCTGGCCCATGCGGCGGAGCGTTCTCTCAAAACGGATTTCTCCCGGGTACGCATCGTGGCCGAGGTGGCCAAAGGTCCCCGGATGGAGTGGCGACTGACGCCAACCGCGGCCCCGGTTCCCAAAGCCCAGCCAGTCAAACCATGAGCCTCGTGCTGGTCGACGGACACTACTACGCCTACCGCTCATTCTATGCCATCGCTCAGCTGACGAACTCCAAAGGCGAACCGACCAACGCCGCCTTTGGCTTCACCTCGGCCCTGCTCCGGATGGCGGACGACCTCAAACCCGGCCGGGGAGCCGTCATTTTTGACGGGGGCGTGCCGCAAGAACGACTCGAGACGCATCCGGAATACAAGGCCAACCGCAAGGAAACCCCGGAAGCCCTCGAAAAACAGATCCCCATCCTCTACGAGGTCGCCCAGGCCCTTGGCTGGAAAACCATTTCCATCGAAGGCGAGGAGGCGGATGACGTCATCGCCTCCTACTGCCGAGCCGCCGACGGCGAGTCGTGCATCGTCGCAACCAATGACAAGGACTTGATGGTGCTCGCCGCCCGTGGCGCAAAAATCTACCAACCCAAGTCCGAGGGCTTCGAACTCCTCGGCCCGTCGGAAGTGGAAACCAAATGGGGCGTTCCCCCGGACAAGGTGCCGGAACTCCTCGCTCTCACCGGCGACGCCTCGGATAACTTCCCGGGCATTCCCGGGGTCGGCCCCAAGACCGCCGCCAAGTGGATCACCGAATTCGGTACGGCGGAAGGTGTCCTGGCCGCCACGGATCAAATCAAGCCGGAGCGGTTTCGTCCCATTCTTCGGGAATCCGCCGAGATCGTCCGGCGCAACCGCAAGATGGTCGAGCTGCGCACCGGACTTGCGCTCCCCGTGCCCCTCGGCGATCTGGAGATTGCCCCCGACCCGCAAAAGCAGGTCGACCTCTTTCGCCGTCTTGAGTTCAAGCGCTTTACGCGCGAAGCGGAGGCCCGGCTCGCCGCCCAAAAACCAAAACAGCCCGACCTTTTTTCCTAAAGCGTGAAGCCCATCGTCGAAAATCTCTACGTACACGTCCCGTTCTGCACGCACCTTTGCCCATACTGCGACTTCCCCAAGGAGCGGCTGGCCGGCAATCGGATGCGCGACTTCCTCGCCGGCCTGCGCGCGGAGTGGTCCGCCGCCCGCGAGGAGTTCGACCTCCGCCCGCGGCACGTTTTTTTCGGCGGAGGCACTCCGACCGCCCTCTCCCCCGCCCTAATGGAGCAACTTCTCGCCGTGGCCCCTTGGGGCGAGGCCGAGGAGTGGAGTGTGGAGGCCAACCCGGACGGCTTCGGTGAAACCAAAGCCCGCCAACTGGCCGAGGCGGGCGTTACCCGGCTTAGCCTCGGCGTGCAGGCCTTTCGCCCCCAGGACTTGGCCTGGTTGGGACGTAAGCATGACCGGGTTGACATTCGCCAGGCCGTGCAGAGCGCCCGCCTCGCCGGCATTCGCAGCCTGAACCTAGATCTGATCTACGGGCTACCCGACCAAGGACCGGTGGAATGGCAGGAGACGATGGCCGAGGCCTGCGCGCTGCAGCCGGACAGTATTTCCGCTTACGCTATCACGCCGGAAGAGGGCACCGAGCTGGCGCAGCGCATCGCCCGGGGGGAGTGGAGTCCCGACGAGGACCGTGAAGCCGTTCTTTTTCTTCTCACCTGCCGTTTTCTCGAGGCCCGGGACTACGCGAGCTACGAAGTTTCCAACTTCTCCCGCCCTGGCCACGAATGCCGCCATCACCAGTCGGTCTGGTCCGGGGAGGACTACCTCGGTCTCGGGCCGGGCGCCGTTTCCACCGTTGCCGGCCGCCGCTGGCGGAATCTGCGTGATACCGGCTCTTATGCGCAAAGCTGGCTCCTGGGCTCCGGCCCGCGCCGGCAGGAAGAAGAAGAGAGGGATCCCTCCCAGATCCGCACCGAGCGGATTCTGCTCGGGCTGCGCACCCGGGCCGGGCTGGCGGAGCAGGGTCTCCCCGGACGCGAGGAGTGGTTGGAGGCGCTGGTGCGAAAAGGTTGGGCCCGCCGCGAAGGCGGACGCTTTCACCTCACTGCCCGGGGGCGCCTCCGCGCCGACGAAGTGGCCGCGATCCTGACCTAGGCATGGAGCCCGTTATCGCCACGCGCGGTCTGCGCAAGGTCTACCGCGTTTTTGAAAAGGAACCCGGGCTGGCCGGGGCGATGCGGGCGCTTTTTTCCCGCCGATCCCGCGAGGTCGTGGCGGTTGAAGGTGTGGACCTGGAGATCGGCGCCGGGGAGTTGGTGGGCTTCCTCGGGCCCAACGGCGCCGGCAAAACGACCACTCTCAAGATGCTCTCCGGCCTGCTTCACCCCAGTGCCGGCTCGGCAAGGGTGCTGGGCTTTGTGCCATGGGAACGGGAAACGGAGTTCCGCCGCCAAATCTCCCTGCTGCTCGGCCAGAAGAATCAGCTGACGTGGGATCTGCCGGCGCGGGAAAGTTTCGAGCTCAACCGCGCCATTTACGGCATCGACCGGACCACCGCTTGGCGGACCATTGACGAACTCGCCTCCCTGCTCGAGGTCACCGGGCTGATGGGCAAACCGGTCCGGGAGCTCTCTCTGGGGGAGCGGACCAAGATGGAGCTGATTGCCGCCCTGCTGCACCAGCCGAAAGTCCTTTTTCTCGACGAACCGACGCTGGGACTCGACATCGTCTCCCAGCACCGGATCCGGGATTTTCTTCGGTGTGTGGTCGCGGAGAAAAAGATCACCACCATCCTGACAAGCCACTACCTGCAGGACATCGAGGCCCTCTGCCGGCGGGTGGTGATCATCGACCACGGCCGCATCATCCACGACGGCTCCCTCGCCGCGGTTGGCCGGGAGTTTTCCAACCACAAACAGATTGAGCTGCGCTTTTCCGGCCGCGCGCCGGAGCTGCGGGGCGCGGAGTGGGGCGAGGTTGCCGGACGCGACGAGGCCGCCATCCGCCTACGGGTGGCTCCGGGACGCGTGACTGAGATCAGTCGCCGCGCACTGGACCTGCCCGGCCTGGAGGACATCCGCATCGAATCCATTCCCGTCGAAGAGGTCATCCGGAAACTGTTCACGCGCTAAAACCGCAGCCCGGATCTCATTTTTGGCTATTGGGTCCCGCTCCGCGGCAGCGAGTTCATGGCGTCCGCTCTGGGCGAGACAGGCTCGATCAGGAAGGGGAAAGCGCCTAGAAAGAGGAGATGTTCCTGACTTTGTTGCTTGTGCTGTTTGTTGCCGGGATGTTGGGCGGCCTGGCGGCCCTTCTTTTGAAGCGGCGGGGCGCCAAGACCTCTTGGCTCTGTTTGGGGGGAACCTTTGCGGGCGGGGCTTTTCTCGCCTCAGCCTTCTTTGAGTTGATCCCGGAGGCGGTGTGCGATTTGGGTTGGTTGAAAGCTTCGCTCTTGGGTGGAGGTCTGGTCCTGGCCCTGGCATGGCTGGATCGTCGGGCTCATCACGCCCATGCAGAGATTCATGGCCATCATCCCCATGGCGGCTCTGCCTCCTCCGCCTATGTACTGGGCGGAATGCTCGGCCTCCACTCCCTGCTGGAGGGGCTGGCCCTGGGCTCGATCCAATCGGGCGCAGTCCAGCAGGCCCTCGCGGTGGCTATTTTAATGCACAAAGCGACCGACACCTTTGCCCTCGCGGTGACCATGGGACGGAACGGCAAGGCTGCGGGAATGATTGTGGGGGCTACCCTTCTCCTTAGCCTGGCGACCCCGGCCGGGGCGTGGCTGGCCTCTTTGGCGGATCTTTCCGGCGCCCACCGGCTCCACGGCATGCTGGCCGCCGCCACGGCGGGAACCTTTTTGTATCTCGCCTACTCCGACCTCCTCGTGCCGGAGCTAAAGGAAAAAGAGGGAAGACTTTGGAAAATCGTGGCGGCCGTGGCGGGTTTTATTCTGATTGCGGCCGTGGCACAGCAGCACTCCCATTAATTCAGGGCTCCGTCGGGGCCAACTCACCGCCGTCTTTGCCTCTCCCACTTTTCCCAACCGTGGCAGTGGAGGGATTTGAACCCCCGACCCAAGGCTTATGAGTCCCTTGCTCTACCAGGCTGAGCTACACTGCCGGAAATTGTTGTTCTAGCCTCCGAACTTTTCCCCGCCAAGCCCCCACAGGGCTTGGGATCGGACCCAGGGAGGGCTACGATTTGCCCGTGAGCATGCGCGAACAGGAGGCCCGCCGCGCCCGCCTGAAAGGACGGCTGGCCTTGGGGCTTGGACTGCTGGTCCTCCTCATGTTGATCGGCATGGCCTCCCTGCCCGCCTACCGGGCCCTGAAATGTTGGCGGGCCGATCAGTTGATGAACGGCGCGGAAAAATCCGTGGAACGGGGATCCCTGGTCGCGGCGTACCAGTCCGCCCGTTCCGCCTATGGCCTGGATCCGAATAATCTGCGCGCCCTGCGCATGCTGGCCGAAATGTACGAGGGCACGGGCGCGCGGGAGGCCTTGGCTTATCGGCGCTCCGTCGCCGAAAGCGCCGAAGCCACCGGGCAGGATCGCGCCGCCTACCTCCGCGTCCTGATCCGGGCCGGACGGCTGGATCTGGCAGACGAATTTGTACGGAAGATGGGCGTGACCGGGCGGGCCGATCCGGTCGTGGCCGCCCTGATCGGGGACCTCCTGCGCATGCGTGGCCAACCTGAAGAGGCACGGGCGGTGGAGGATCTCGCCGCCGCCAGCAGCGTTCTGGGGGAGAAAACGACCGCGGAACTGATCCAGGCCCGGGGTCGGCTGGAATCGCCGGATCCGGCGGAGCGTGCCCAAGCCCGGGCCACGCTTCTACGGATCGGCACCAGCAAGGTTCCGGAAGCGCGGGATGCTCTCCGGCTTCTCGCGGCAGCTCCGGACCGGACGGAAAAAGAGACGCGGGAAATCATCCGCCTCTTGGAAGCCAATCCCCTCAACCCCGCCGCCGACTTCTTTCTGGCCAAGACGCTGACGCTGGAACTTCGTCCGGATTGGCGGGGCGCGGTGCTCGAGGAGGCACGCAAGCTCTGGTCCGGCGGCACCGAGGAACAGCGCACGGCCCTGGCGGAATTTTTAATGCGCCATGGGGACGCTGAAGGGGTTTTGGATCTGCCGGTCACACGCCAGGGCCGGGCCTTCCTTCTGCGTCTGGACGCCTTGGCCCGGCTGGGACGCTGGCCCACGATCCGGGAAGAGCTGGTGCTGGCCTCCGCGGAAAAGAACGCCTTGGATCCGTTTTTCATCGAGGTGTTCCAAGCCCGGGTTGCCCAGGAGATGCGGGAAATTTCCATGGCGGACGTGCGGTGGAAGCAGGCCATGAGCAAGGCGGCGGGAAACCCGCAGAAGCTCGAGTTTTTGGCCAACTTCGCGGAAAAGTCCGGCAACCTTCCCATGGCCGCCGAGGCCTACCGCTCGATGGTAAAGTTTCCCGCGGCGGCGGTGCCGGGCTATCTCGGCCTGATCCGCATCGCCGAAAAACGCGCCGATATGCGGCAGCTGCGCGATGTCATCGGCGAACTCTCCCGGCAACTGCCGGAGGATCCCGCACCCAAGAACGATCTCGCTTACCTCAACCTACTCTTTAACGAGAGGATCGATGACTCCCTCCAGATTTCCCGGGACCTGGTCTCCGCTTTGCCCGATCGGGCTGCCTACCGCACCACCTTGGCCCTCGCCTACCTGCGTAAAAACGAATCCCAAAAGGCGCTCGCCGCCTACGACGAGACGAAGATCGACTGGTCAGCCGCTCTCCCCGGCTGGCAGGCGGTCCGAGCCGCGGTGCTTGCCGCCAACGGACGGGAAGAAGAGGCCCGCCGGCTGGCCGCCTCCATCAACTGGGATCGGTTGAAACCCCAGGAAAGGGATTTGGTCCGAACCCTGCGCGCACCCCGTAGCTGAGTTTTTCTGTGCGATTCTTTTGCTTTGGTTTTCTGGTTTTTCTGGGTCTGGCCTCCCTCGGCGCCCCAACCCCGTCCACCCACACGGTCCAGACGGGGGAAACCGTTTATGCCATCGCCAAAAAATACGGCATCACCACGGACGCGATTCTTCAGGCCAATCCGGACCTCAACCCCTCGCGAATCCACGCGGGGGACAAAATCCGGCTGCCCAGCGCGAAACCCCTAACCTCTCCCGCCGCCCCGAAGGCACCGACCGTCAGTTCTAATCCTCCTGTTCCTACAACAGCCAAGCCCAAGGAATGGGTCCGCGTCGAAAAAGGGGACACCCTGTCCAAAATTGCGCGGAAAGAAGGAATCCGCTTGGAGGATTTGCGGAAATGGAACCGGATCGACGGCCACACCATTCGCCCCGGGGATCTGCTCCGCATCCGCGCACCTTCGACCAACACCTTGGTCTCCACCAACCCGGCCACGCCAAAAACGTCGGCCCCACCCAAAGCTCCCCCAGTCCAAAAACCGGCCGAGCCGGACGACCGCTTTATCGCCCCCGTCCGCCGCCAGATTGACGCACCCAAGGACCGCCTGCGCGACTGGGAGTACATCGTCGTTCACCACAGCGGGACCAGCGGAGGCAACGCCAAGATTTTCGACTACTACCACTCCGAGGAGCGCGGCATGGAAAACGGCATGGCCTACCACTTCGTGATCGGCAATGGGACGGATTCCGGCGATGGCCAGATCGAGGTGGGCCGACGCTGGCTGCGGCAACTGCAGGGCGGACACCTCGCCAGCGAGACGCTCAACGAGATTTCCATCGGGATTTGCCTGGTGGGTGACTTTAGCCGCAACCGCCTCGGCCCGCGCCAAACCGCCTCCCTCATCGAGCTGGTGCAGTACCTGCGAAAGCTCGTGCCGGAAACCCGCCTCAAGTTCCGGCTCCACCGCGAAATAAACACCCGCCCCACCGAGTGCCCGGGGCGGCTCTTCCCAGGCAAGGCCCTCCACGAAATCCTGCGTTAACCGGCCACCGGCTGGAATCCCACCCAAATCTTCCGCGACCTCGGCCCGTCAAACTCCGCGAAATACACCGTCTGCCAGGTTCCAAACTTGAGTTTCCCTTTCTCCATTGGCCACGCGAAGTGGTTCCCCAACATCGCCGCCTTAAGGTGCGCGGCCGAGTTACCTTCCGCATGGCGGTACTCCCGGCTTTCCCACGGAACCGCCCGCTCCAGCGCCGCCGCGAGGTCCCGCCGCACGTCCGGATCCGCCCCTTCCTGGATCGTGACCGCCGCCGTGGTATGCGGGATAAAGACGTGCAGCAATCCGTCCCGCCAGCCGCGCCGGGCGGCGGCCTCCTCCAATAGTTGTGTCATCGGCACAAATTCGGTATGGCTCCGTGTGCCCATGACGATTTCTTCCCAAGGACCAGCCATATGATCGTGGTAACAGGTGGGACGGGTTTTGTCGGTCGCGAAATCTGCCGCCAACTGGCGGCCCAAGGCGTGCCCGTTCGCGCCGTCGCCCGGCACTCCCCTGCCGATTCCCTGCCCGCAGGTGTCTCTTTCTTCCCGGCCGACGTCACCCGGGCCATTTCCCTTCGGGAGGCAATGGAAGGAGCCCAGGCAGTCATTCACTGCGTCGGCATCATCCGGGAAAAGGGGGACGCCACTTTTGACCGGATCCACCGGCATGCCACGGCGGAAACGGTCGCTGCCGCCCACCGCGCCCGCGTGCCGCGCTTTCTTCTCCTGACGGCGCTTGGTACCCGCCCGACCGCCTCGTCCCGCTATCACCGCACCAAATGGGCCGCGGAGGAGATCGTCCGGCAGAGCGGTCTGGCCTACACCATCCTGCGGCCCTCGCTCGTCTACGGCCCAGGCGACCAGTTCACCAACTTTCTCGCCTCTTGGATGCGTCCGCCCCTTTCCTGGCTGACCGGAGGCTTCCTCGGCATTCCCGGCGGCGCTTCGGTCCAACTCTGTCCTGCTTCCGTCAGTGAAGTGGCGGAAGCCGTCACCCGCTCCCTCGGCCAAGACCGGGCCTTGGGCCAAGCCTTCGATCTCGCGGGGCCGGCCGTGTCCCTCAAGGACCTTTCCCTGGAAATCGCACGGGCGATGGGCCTTCACCCGACTTGGGTTGAGCAACCGCCCGATGTTCTTCTCGGCATGGCTCCGTGGCTCTGGCTGCGGGCCTCCAAGCCGGTCCTCCACCCGGTCCCGCTGCCGCTCTGCCGGATCGCGGCCGCGGTGGCGGAACGGCTACTGCCGAATCCCCCGCTCACCACAGACCAAGTGGCCATGCTAGAGGAGGGCCAGTTTGGGGATGCCACACCCGCCGCCGAAATTCTCGGTTTCCGCCCCGGCCCGCTATCCGCCGGCCTGGCCGCCTATCTCGCCCCGCGCGCGGGAGGCATCGCCGACCGCCGCCCATGAGCGAAGCCGCCCGCACCGGCCGGATCCGCCGGGTGCTCCTCACGGCGCTGGCCGTCAACGTGCTGTTGGCCCTGATCAAATTCGGGGTTGGTTGGAACCTGGGGAGCCTCAGCGTTCTTTCCGACGCCATTCACTCCCTGCTGGACGGAGGAGCCAGCGTCATCGCCCTCATCGGTATCACCGCCGCCGCCCGGCCCCCCGATGCCAACCACCCCTATGGTCACCGGAAATATGAAATCCTCGCCACCCTCATCGTGGCCGGCCTGCTTTTTCTCAGCGCCTGGGAGATTCTCGGCGCCGCCGTTGGGCGGCTGCTTCGTCAGGCCGCCCCGCCCACTTTTAGCACTTGGGGCGTGGCCCTGCTCGGCCTCGGTATCGTGGCCAACCTGTTTCTCTCCCGCTGGGAGCGGCGCGCGGGCCTGGAAGTCTCCAGCCCGCTCCTGCTCGCCGACGCAGCCCACACCCGCACGGATGTCTTCTCCTCCACCTTGGCCATCGCCGCGGTCGCCGGCAGCCAGCTCGGCCTCCCCTGGCTGGATCCGCTCTTTGCCATTGGCATCGTCGTCCTCCTCGCCCGTGCCATTTATGAAATTCTCATTGAAGGCGTGCGGGTCGTTTCCGACGCCACCCGGCTTGATCCCGAACAGATCCGCCTGGTGGCCGAAGGCGTCGAAGGCGTCCGCGGGGCCCATGCCATCCGCTCCCACGGCATGACCAATGACATCCACATCGATCTCCACATCCAGGTCGAGGAGCAGCTCACCACCCGGCAGGTCTACGAGATTGAGAATCAGGTGACCGAAGCCTTGCGGAAAAATTTCTCCGGGGTGACCCACGTGGCCCTTCGCCACGAGCCCCGCGGCACTCCTCCCGAGCCGAATGCCTGACCTTTCGCGGACCCGCGCCCATCTCGAGGAGGGACTCGAGAAAAATCTTTGGACCGGTTACAGCCTCGCGGTTCGCCAAAGCCACGGGGAAAAACAGATCGCCGAGGGCGATGTACCCGATCCCGGATCGGCCGTGCCCTGGTTTTCCGCCGGGAAGCCCATCACGGCCGTCGGCGCCCTCCGTCTTTTGGAATCCTGCCCGGCCTTGGGGCCAAACTCCCTGTCGACGACCTTCCCGGAACTGGCCGGATCCCATGCCGGCACCCTCACTTTGGATCAAATTCTCACGCACCAAACCGGGCTGCGTGTCGCCGAGACGGATCTGCGCGGGACCCCGGAAAAGATTCTGCGTTTTTTCGCCAAGCTCACCCCGAAAGATTGCAAACTTGCTCCAAACCAGGCGGCCTACGATCCGGCCGGCGGGTGGTGGCTTCTCGGACAGTGGATCCAGCGGCACACCGGCAAGCCTTGGGCGGACTATTTGGAAAAAGATCTGCTTCAGCCGGCGGGACTCGGAGAACTGAAATTTCACGGCCCTGCCGTTCCCATCCGGGAGCGACGGGCCGGCCAATGGGTCCAAGGGGAACCCGGCATGGGCCCCGGCGCGGGAATGGTTGGGCCGGCCGGTCAGCTTGCGCTTTTTTATGAAAAACTGCTGGCCGGCGATTTTCTCTCCTCCCTCTCCAAAGAGAAAATGGTGCGGCCCACCCGAGAAGGGAAGTTGGACGCCACGTTTGGCCAAATCGTTGATTTTGGTTTGGGCGTCATGCTCCACCGGAGTTCCCATGACCCGGCCACCGTCCCTTACGGATTCGGCTCCCTGGCCGGCCAGGGAGCTTTCGGACACGGCGGGGCCCGCTCCTCCATCGCCTTCGCCGATCCCACGGCGGGTTTTACGGCAGCCGTTTTTCTCAACGGCCGCGTTCCGGAAACGGAGCATCAGCCCCGCATGTGCACTCTCTTGGATCTGCTCCGATCCGAACTCGCTTAACCAAGCCTCTCCCCTACTTTGACCGTCATGGCCCCAGGGCGGATGGCGTGGCTCGATGTGACCAAGGGGTGGGCGATTTTGTGGGTGGTGTATTTCCACTCCTTTACCTGCTGGATCAAGCCTCCCTCGCCCATCGGTGAAAATTTCCTCCGGGATGTCGGCCGGCCGGAAACCTGGACCGGGGCTCTCTCCTTCTTCGAGGGCATGGGTCGGATCATCGGCATCGGCTTGTCCCAACTTGGCTTTCATGCGGTAGGGCTGTTTCTGGTCGCCAGCGGGTTCGTCCTCGCTCAATCCGCCATGCGGACGGCCCAGAAAGGCGGCGTGCCGTGGGGAAGCTGGATCGGCAGCCGCCTCGCCCGCCTGTACCCCATGTACTGGTTTGCCCACCTCGTCTATTTGCTCAGCCCCTTTGTGGCGCGACTCGAGCCGGTGGATTGGCGGTTGGGAGTGAGCTTGAGCGGATTCCGTTTCCTTTGGATCGACTGGAATTTTTTCTACCTGAACGCTGCCTGGTGGTACTTCTGCCTCATCATCCAGCTTTTCGCTCTGTTTCCTTTTCTGTTTTGGGCCTTGCGCAAGTGGGGCGCCCTGCCTTTTTTTCTAGTCGCGGTGCTGATCGGGTTCGCCGCCCGCTACGTCATGCTCTATGTCCACCCCGTCAGCGGCCAGTACGTGCTGGGCGGATGCGGCCTGAGCCGGATGCCGGAGTTCGCCTTCGGCATGGTCCTCGGCGCCCTGTATGCAAAGGATTCTGAAAATTTTGAAAAATGGCTCCTGCGTGGCCCTGGCTTTTTGGCCGGATTCCTTCTCTATCCGCTGGCCTTGCAGGTGTATCACCTGCCCAAAGGCTATGTGGCGGCGGATCTCCTGACGGGCGTCGCCTGTTTTTTGGTGGTGGCCGGAGCCTCCGGCTTTTGGGCCAGAATTCCCCATCTCGGCCGATGGCTCGCTATGGCGGGAACTTTTTCCTACGGCATCTATTTGGTCCACCAGCCTTATGCCATTCACTTCGCCTCCTTCCTGAAGGGTCAGCCCGCCGGGCTAGCGGTGCCGCAACTTCTGTTGCTCGCCGTGGGTCTGGCCCTCTGGGGCGGTGGCCTGGAGAAAATTCTCGGGCGCTGGCTGAGCGGTCCGGTTGCCCCCAAGCCGGCGCGCCCCTAGAACTTTTGGATGCGGATCTCTCTTCGGCGCAAATTTGATTTCGAAGCGGCCCAGCACCTGCCCTCCTTCCCGGAGGGCCACAAATGCCGCCGGATGCACGGCCATAGCTTCGGTCTGGAGGTCGTCGTGACCGGGGAGGTTGATTCAAAAACGGGACTTTATTACGACCACGGCAAACTGGCGGAGGCGGTCCGGCCGGTTTTGGAAAAGCTCGACCACAGCTGCCTCAACGAAATCCCGGGACTGGAAAATCCCACGCTGGAACTCATGGCCAAATGGTTCTGGGACCGGTTGGCCCCCAAACTTCCCGGCCTTTCCGAAATCACCCTGCATGAGACCGCCCGGGCCTCGTGTACCTACCGCGGAGACTGAACTTGAAAGCCCGCTCCTTCCTGACCATCGGCTTGGTTGGCCCGGACCGCACCGGAGCCATTGCCGCCGTCACGCAGCACCTATTTCGCATGGGTGCCAATATCGAGTCCCTGGAAGAACAGGTCGCCCGCGGAAAATTTCGCATGACCCTGCTGGCTTCCTGGCCGACCGAAAAGATTCAGGGCCCGGCAATTCGGCGCGGCTTGGAGCAGGTTGCACAAAGCCTCCGGATGAAGCTGACCCTGCGAATCGCCGATGACGGTCGGGCACGGCGAAAACTGGCTCTGCTGGTGTCCAAGGAACCCCACGTGCTGGAAGCCATCCTGCGGGACTGGAAACGTGGCCGTCTCCGGGCCGATCCGGTGCTGGTCGCGGGCAACCATCCCCAGTTGGGGAAAATCGCCCGCCGCCACGGCCTGCCTTTCCGCCATGTCGACTACCGCGACCGCACCCATGCCGAGCAGGCCCTGCAGGAGCAGTTGGAGAAGGCCGGGGCCGAACTCATCGTGCTAGCCCGCTTCATGAAGATTCTTTCCCCGGACTTCGTCTGGCATTGGAAAAACCGGATCCTGAATATTCATCCCTCTCTTCTGCCTGCTTTCCCCGGCGCTTCGGCCTACCGTCAGGCCTACGACAAGGGGGTGAAAATTGTCGGCGTCACCGCCCATTTCGTGACCCCGGATTTGGACCAAGGCCCCATTCTATGTCAGGACGTCCTCCGGCTTCGCCCGGATGAGCCGCTGGAAAGCATCATTACGCGGGGCCAAAAACTGGAGTCGGCCTGCCTCTTGCGGGCCTTGAAACTTTGCCTAAGCCGCCAGCTGGACGTTCACTGGGGTCGGGTTCACGGCGTTTAATCACCACGCCTCCAGCCGTCCGAAAATCTGCGGGATCAACCGGGCGGGGTGATTCTTTCTGTTCCCAACAACCAGGAAATGGCGTTGAAGAAATAAGGGGAATATCCATCTTGTAAGGGATGAGAAAAAATTCGTCAGGAACGGCAGGAAAGTCGGCGCGGAAATTCAAGTTTGAGGAAAAAGGTGATGCTTCCGAGCGCTGCTTAAAGCGGACCATTGCCCTCTGTGCTGTCGCTCTTTGCGGGGTTTTGCTGTTCTGGGTTTCCCCCAAGAAATCCCCTGTCGCCAAATCTCCCGCTGCATCCCAAGCCGCGGGCAAATCTCCGGTCACCTCTTTTGATCGGCAGTCCATCTCCTCAAAAAATCGTTAGTCATCTTGACCTCTGACCCCAAAGGGCGAAAAATTGGGCTGCAAGCTATTGCCTTTTAGGGGGTTGCATGCCCTCTGACCCCAAAGACAAAAAAGACCGCATCTTTTCCTAAAATCCATGGTCTAATCCTATATGGTTATGGCCACCTTGCCCGCCTCGGCTTGGGACAAAGAAAAGGCTGGGCTGCTGTTACAGCGGGCCGGTTTTGGGGGGACGCCAGAGGAGGTGGAAGCCTTGGCCGCCCTGCAACCGTGGCAGGCAGCAGACTCCATGTTGGGTTCCCCGGATCTGGCCAAGGCAGAACTGCCTCCCTCCCTTTTCCAACCCACTCTGCAGGATAAGCTCAGGACCGAAAGAAACCGCCTCAACCTCCTAGAACCCAAGGCCCAGGAACAAAAAAGGCAGGAGATTTTTCGGGTCGTCCGGGCAGAGCAGGAAAAGCGCCTGACCGATCTGCGGGGCTGGTGGCTCCAGCGCATGGCCGACCCGGCCATGGCCGCACGGGAAAAATTGGTCCTGTTTCTTCACGGCCATTTCGCCACGAGCG
>JACCDW011080809.1_pt1 | contig 23526 bp, 17 predicted proteins | sample 7449781 | NCBI WGS metagenome assembly JACCDW01 (sample SAMN15323449, study PRJNA562643) | freshwater metagenome | isolation source: river surface water | place: USA:Blue River Watershed | collected 2017-08-18
CCGTTAAAGTCAATTGGCCAAACAAGGCGTTTCCGATACCATCAATCGCCGCACCCTCCGCCATATTTTTCGCGCCTTCTGGATTCACGACCACACCGCAGTCCAAGGCCGATGTTACCTGATCCACAATCACCTGTCCGTCTTTCACGCGTAAATCGATTACCTGTGCCGCATAAGAATTATGACAGAAATACGCTGAAACACCACGTTTCTTCGTTGCATTTTCCGGTTTTCCCCAGCCTGATTTATCACGTACTAACTCCAACACACCCATGTAACGCGCTGCATCATAATCGTTGCTTTTGCCTACTGGATTGTCTTTGGCACGCTGCAATAGTTCCAAACGGAACGCTATCGGATCCTTGCCCATATACTCCGAAATCTCATCCAAAAACGACTGCTCAGCCGCCGCATTGAAATTTGAACGCGGAGCACGGAAGGCTCCAATGGTCACATTCGAAGGGATAGACCAGCTCTCCGCTACATAATTATCCAGGGCCCCTGCAGGAAAACGATTCGCATGCAATGGCGATTCAGGAACGCCTCCGCCCTTGATGTGCATGGCTGTTAATCGTTTGTTCTCATCGAACGCCGCACGATAGGTCATTTGGTAAGTTGGTCGGTAAATCCCCCCACTCACATCATCTTCCCGTGAATAAATCAATTTAATCGGCGCCTTCGTTTGCTTCGAAATCAAAACAGCTTCCACCATGTAGTGGCCATAAGCCCGACGGCCAAAGCCGCCACCCATACGGGCCAACTCAATCTCAATGTTTTCCTTTGGAATTCCTAAACGCGCAGCTACCGTATTCGCCACCATATCGGGTCCTTGAATCGGGCCTAAAATACGAACCTTATCTCCCTGCACATGCGCAAAAGTATTCGTGGGCTCCATAATATTATGCGCTAAAAACGGTGCTTTATAAGTCCGCTCGATCACATGCTTCGCCTCCGCAAAGGCCTTCTCTGGATCACCATCCTTGCGCTCCACACGGCCCGGTTTTTTATCCATTTCGAGCATGTCGGCATAATGCTTCTTGGTGCTTTCCAAACCCGCTGGCACGATCGTATCACGACCGCCCGCTCCCAATTCCTTGGTCTCTGGCGCATTTTCCCAAACCACTTTCAGCGCCTTGCGCGCATTCATCACGTCCCAGGTATTCTTTCCTACCACGGCAATTACCTCATTGAAGGAACGTGTATCAAACATGGCCAATTTCTGCGTAGGCTCATATACCTGAATCGAGAATATATCCACAATGCCAGGCATTTTCTTCGCCACTGTCGCATCAAAAGACTTCAAGCGCATCCCAAAAGCAGGTGGGCGCTCTGTCATCGCAATGAGCATACCAGGCACTTGGTAATCCATCCCAAATAAGGCTTCGCCCCTCACAATCTTTGGCCCCTCCACGTTTTTTTGTGGCGTACCTAATAGTTTGAAGTTTTTATTCCCCTTTAAAACAAAGTCTTTCGGAATGGGCAATTTCGATGCTGCCGTGGCAAAGGATCCATAAGTCGCCGACTTCCCGCTGAAAGAATTCATGACCATTCCATTCGCTGTCGTTAATTCTGCAACCGGCACATTCCACTCCTGACTCGCAGCAGTCAAAATCATTTGACGCGCAGAAGCTCCCGCGGTTCGCAATAATTTCCATGCTTGACGAATCGACTGACTTCCGCCTGTAAATTGGCGATTGTATAAGGCCAAACTGTAATTCGCCTGCTCCACCTGCACCGCCTTGAAGTCAACATCCAATTCCTCTGCGATCAGCATCGGAAGGGAGGTCATGACGTTTTGGCCAAATTCAGGATTGGGGGAAAATATCTTCACCACATTGTCTGGGGTGATTTTAATATAACTCGTTAATTGCTCCCACGTAGGTTCCGCATGCAGTGCCTTCAAGGTTTCCTCCGACTTCGCTGATGCAAACCAGGAAATTCCTAACATGAAGCCTCCGCCTGATAAGGATGACACTTTTAAAAACGAGCGTCTGCTGTAATTTGATTCGGTCTTTTTCATCTTATTTCGAGGCTGCTGCTTGTTGGATGGCTTTTTTGATACGGGTATACGTTCCGCACCGACAAATATTGCCGGACATAAAATTCTCAATATCTTCTTCGGTGGGTTTCGGCGTGTTCTGCAACAAAGCCGCAGCGCTCATAATCTGGCCAGATTGGCAATAGCCGCATTGAGCGACATCGACGTCCAGCCATGCTTTTTGTACCGGATGGTCCCCTTTCGCTGCTAAACCCTCAATCGTCGTGATTTCTTGTTTCGCCAAAGCCGAAATAGGCAATTGACATGAACGAACGGCATTCCCATCCAGGTGAACCGTACATGCACCACAGGTTCCAACGCCACAACCATACTTGGTCCCTTTCATGTCCAAAATATCCCGAAGCACCCATAGTAAGGGCATGTTTTCGTCCACCTCTACGGTGTGGGATTTCTTATTGATGCGAACTGTGAATTTCTTGATCATAGTCTTAAGTATTTAACGCAATTTATATCTTTCTGTTTTCCAATAATTATAAGAATCAAACATTTGGGTTAATCGATGGTTCGCGAGCCCAACCACTTCACCATGACAGGATCTCGGTGGTCGAAAAAGCTACTAGTCTGGGTGTCTAAGCTTTGGATTTGTTGCATCTCGGCATCGCCCAATTGAAAATCAAACACGTCAAAATTTTGAACCATTCTTTCCCGATTGACCGTTTTGGGAATCACGACAATATCTCGCTGAATCAACCAACGCAACACGACTTGGGCCACCGACTTGCCATGCGCATTCGCTATGGTTGTTAAAATCGCATTTTCAAATAAACCATTTTTTCCTTCCGCAAAGGGTGCCCAAGATTCGATTTGAATGTTATTTTCTCCCAAAAAGGCTTGATTTGCTATCTGTTGCTGAAATGGATGCGTTTCCACTTGATTTACTGCAGGAACGATCTCGGTATGATTCATTAAGTCGATTACCCGATCCGGATGAAAATTACTCACCCCAATCGCCCGAATTCTTCCTTCCTTATACAATTTTTCCATCGCTCGCCACTCACCAAATACATCACCATAGGGCTGATGAATCAAATATAAATCCAAGTAATCCAGCCCTAATTTCTGTATCGATTGCTCGAACGCTTTCAAGGTTCCTTCAAAGCCGTTTCCTTGAATCCACAATTTAGTCGTGATAAATAAGTCTTCACGAACGATTCCTGATGCTTTAATTGCCTTCCCTACAGCCTCCTCATTTCCATAGGATGCGGCCGTATCGATGGAACGATATCCCACTTCAATTGCATCTAATACACTTCTTTCGCATGCCGCTGCATCCGCAATTTGGAAAACTCCAAAGCCCAATATGGGCATCTTAACTTCGTTATTTAAGGTAATTTGTTTCATCGAGTTACTTGTTAATAAGGTGCTCATTTAAAAAAAGAATCACCTGCTCTTTATATTCATCAATATCATACATCTTCCCAAAATGAGGAGCCCCTGGCACGATGATTAATTCTTGCTTTACTCCTGAAATGCGCAACCAAGAACTCAACAGCTTTGATTGTCGATTCGTTACAATTTGATCCTTTTCGCCATGAAAAATAAGGAAAGGGGGATCATTTTTATCTACATAACTGACTGGGCTAGCCGCCCTAGCTAAGTCGGGACGCGCAACAGGGCTATCCCCTAATAACAAAGCCTCTGGGGCCTTCGGATCTTCGCTGCTTCCAAGACTTGTCAATTCGGAAGGGCCATAATAATCTACAACTGCTTTAATGGAAAAACGCTGCACCTTTCCATCGGCATAAAATGCCGGCACCTCTTGGTTATTGGCCAATCCCACTAAAGAAGCCAAATGCCCTCCGGCCGAAAAACCCATGATGGCCATTCGAGTAGGATCTAATTGGCAATTCCCCGCCTCCCTGACGATGAATGACATCGCTTGATAACAATCTTGAATTTGTGCTGGGAAACGAGCCTGCGTTGCAAAACGATAATCAATTGAAACCACGGCAATGCCTTGTTGGAGTATGGCCGAAATCGTATTTCCCATGTAACCAATATCCGCATATTTATCGTTGACAATCCAACCACCCCCATGAATTAAGATCAACACGGGTATCTTTCCAAGGGTTTTCTGAGGCATATAAATGTCCAACAAGTGCTTTTGAAGTGTATCCTTGGCGTAGGCAACATTTTCATGCACACGTATTCCTTCGGGCAATAAATGCATGACCGGGTTTACTTTTTGAGCAAATGCATTTGATAAAATGCCTAAAAACAGAAATACGCAAATAACCTTTTTCATAAGCCCTTAATTCAAATTACGATACTGTAATGGCGTATTACCCACCCGTTGTTTAAACAACCGCGTAAAATGTTGTGGGTATTTGAACCCTAATTCATATGCGATCTCGTTCACTGTTTTCTCCCCATCAAAGACAAGTTCTTTAGCCACATCAATTAATTTGTTTTGGATCATTTCTTTCACGGATTGTCCCGTTTCTTTTTTGATCAAATCACCAAAATAGTTTGGCGACAAATGTAATTGCTCGGCAAAATAAGCGACAGATGGCAAGCCCAAGGTTTGCGGCTGATCCGACAAGAAATAGAGATTCAATAGATCCTCGAATCGAGCGACTACTCCTTGGTTTACATGTTCACGCGATATAAACTGCCGATCATAGAAACGTTCACAGTAGTTCAAAAACAGTTCGATATTCGACGTTATTAATTTCTTGCTATGTTTGTCCATGCTTTGAGTCAACTCAAAAGCTATTTTCGAAAAGCAATCCAACACCACTTGTCGTTCCGCATCCGAAATGTGCAAAGCCTCATTGGACTGATAACTGAAAAAATGATACGTCGCTAATGCTTTTCCTAAAGAGGTTCCGTGTACAAGATCCGGATGAAACACAAGACCATAACCTTTGGGCTGATACATCGGAGCCGGAATCTCAAATTCCGAAACTTGACCCGGCGCAAAAAACACCAAAGTTCCCGCCTGATAATCGTAGGTATGTCTTCCATACACAATGTCCCCGCACTTAATGTCCTTTAAGAAGATACAATAAAGTCCATAATTGAATTTGATTCGTGTAATCTCCTCTCCCCATGAACGAGGAGCGGCTTTGGAATAATCTATCACGCTCACTAATGGGTGGAGTGTGGGGTGATTATTGTCCGCATTATACCGACTAATGGAGTCGACGGAATAGGTCTTGACCATGGTTAAAAGCTTTGAATCGAAATTTAAACAAATTCACCTCATGATTAGACGCTTGCAGTAAAAATGGTAGAAAATGCAGTAATATATCTACCTAGTTTCCCTCTAAATCAGAGGAGATTTGTAGAATCAATAAACCTTGTCGATTCATGCAAAAATTACGAACATTGAAATGGGCCATTTTATTCTTTGCCCCATTTTTCATACATGCCCAAAATGCCCCATTAGTCACTACTCAGTCCGGAATTGTCCGCGGAACCACAGAAGGAGACATCGCTATTTTTAAAGGTATTCCCTTTGCGGCATCACCCACCGGCGAATTTCGTTGGCGTCCACCACAGCCTGTTACTCCTTGGCAAGGAGAACGCGATGCAACAACATTCTGCAAAGACTGTGGACAGGCTGGATTCTCTGCTGCGGGTCGTGAAAAAATGTCGGCTAACTCCGCTGAAGATTGCCTTGCCTTGAATATTTGGACTGCTGCATCTGCTAAAAAAGGCAGTAAAATGCCCGTGATGGTTTGGATACACGGAGGTGCATTCATGTTTGGAAGCGGGGCCAACCCTGAAAATGCCGGTACATCATTCGTGAAACAGGGAGTTCTTCTCGTAACGATCAACTACCGGATGGGCCGTTTAGGCTTTTTCGCTCATCCCGCATTAAGCAAAGAATTTCCAAATGAACCCAAAGGTAACTATGCTTATATGGACCAAATCGCAGCCCTTCGCTGGATACAATCGAACATTGCCAACTTTGGTGGTGATCCGAAGAACGTAACCATTTTTGGAGAATCGGCCGGTGGTGTTTCTGTTCAATCCCTATTAACGATTCCATCAGCAAATGGGCTATTCCAAAAAGCCATCATTGAATCCGGTGGAGGAAGAGATGGCGTGCTTACTGGTAGACCGATCGATCAAGATGGTGACAAAAATTACCCTATTGCAGCAGATAAAATTGGAGTAAATTTTTCAAAAAAACACGGCATTGAAGGAGAAGACGCTGCGGCTTTAGCCAAATTGCGTGCCCTACCAGCGGCTGATATCATCGATGGAGGAGAAGAATTTATTGGAGGTCAAGGCGGAACCCCTATTTATTCCGGTCCGATTTTAGATGGGAAATTGGTCGTTGAAACGGCGGAAAGCGCCTACAAGGCAGGCCGACAAAATAAGGCCTCTATCATCATTGGATCAAATAGCGCGGAAGTACCCGCAGGTTTTGTCAATGCGACATCGAAAGAAGCATTGTACAAGCTATTTCCTGCCGTTGAATCTGAGTTAAAGGCTGCCTATGATCCCGATGGAACGGTGGAATTTGCAAAAATGCTAAGCTATGTGAACACAGATAAAGTATGGGCAGAGCCCGCTCGGTTCACGGCACGTGCGCTTGAAAAACAAAATACACCAGCCTACATATACCTATTCTCATTTGTATCTGAAAAGATGAAACAACGGATGCGTTTTGGGGCGGCACATGCCTCAGAAATAGGCTACGTATTTAATACTTTGCGAAACCGTGATGGTTCACCCGTAGCCGAAGAGGATTTAAAAGTTGCCACTCAAATGCATGCGTATTGGGCTAATTTTGCCAAAACCGGCAATCCTAATGGAGCAGGTTTAGCTGTTTGGCCAAAATATTCGAGTAAAACGAATGAAATCCTAGAAATTCAAGCAGATGGAAAGGCGGTAGGAAAAAAAGAACCGAACGAAGCTCGCTTAAATGTCATCGAAAAAAACGCAGAACTAAAAAATTAATCCCATGAAAAATCTTCTTTTAACTCTTTGCCTATTAACCCTTGGATTGTCAAATGTACTTGCCCAATCCAGCCCAGAACAAGAATTGATCCAATTATCCAATGACAAATGGCAATGGATGTCGGACAAGAATGTAGATAAATTAAAAGACCTTTTTGACGATAAGGCTAAATTTGTACACATGAGCGGCACCTGGAAAAAAGATGAGGAATTAGACATTATTAAGTCGGGCAGCATTTGGTACAAAAAAGCAACGGTAAAAGATACTGCGGTAGAAATTTTGGGTCAAACGGCCATCGTTTGGAATCGCATAACGCTTGATGCCGTAGTCCGCGAACATGTAGCGATAACAGAATTTACGGTGACAGAGGTCTATCAAAAACAAGAAAGCAGCTGGAAACTACTTGCCCTTACTTTCAGCAGTGTCCGTGATACCCACGAAATCAAACATTAACATGAATGAAAATGAATGTTATTTTAAAAACACCCAGCATGAAAATTGCACTCTCTCTCCTGTTATCTCTATTAATTAGCACCCCCTTGTTTCCTCAAAATTCAAGCCGTGCGCTAGTGGAAGGAAAGCGTTTATATCAAACAAATTGTTCAAATTGTCATGGAAATTCTGCTCAAGGAGCAACTAAAGCAGGATTTGACATTTCTATAATTACAGAACGTGGTGGGAAGCAGCCCCCTAACTTAACGGATGGTGTTTGGGATTATGGCTCAACTGATTCCGACATTTTAAAAGTAATAAAAGAAGGAAAGACAGCCAATATGATGCCTTCTTTTCAAGGGTCAATGACAGATTCACAAATTAAGCATGTTATTGCTTATGTTCGTACACTCGGTACAAGCCAAGATGTATCTAAATTAGATAACCTTAAAACCAATAATCTTAGCAGCTCCACGAACAGCTTAACACTTGAATTAACTGATTATTTAGAATTGCCTATGACAGGCGATAAGTCAAATGATCGAGTTACGGGCGTGATGGCTAGAGGAGGGGTACTCAGAGATGAACCGGGAAACCATACGCGTGCATTTATAAATGACTTAACTGGGCTACTTTACATATACGATAAGAAGTCAAAACAAATTGTCCCTTATTTAAATTTCAATGGTTCAGCAAGTCAACATGGATTATTCCCAAAATTCACATCTGCCATGGGATATGCTGCAGGTCTTGTCAACTTTGTTTTTGATCCTGAATACATGAAAAATGGGGTTTTCTATACCCTTCACATGGAAAATGCTATTTCAGCAGGAGAAACGGCAACTCCAAAATCTGATATAAATCCTGGATTAAATTTAGAGGGATATACAACAAGTACAGCATTAACACCCCCTATTGCAGCAAACCCAAGGGGAATAAGAGAAATGGTCATTATTGAATGGACTGATAAACAAATTGGAAATACAACATTTGAGGGAACAGCAAGAGAAGTACTACGAATGCAGCTTCCTGGTATTTTTCATCCATTAAATGAAATGATTTTTAATCCAACTGCCAAGAAAGGGGACACAGATTGGAAAGTGATGTACCTAGGAGTTGGTGATGCAGGAACAGGCGAAAGGCCAGGTCCCACACGATATTATGCTCAAAGATTAGATAATTATCAAGGCAAAATTCTGAGAATCATTCCTTCGTTGAATGAGCATAAATCAACCAGTACAATTAGTGCAAATGGTAGATATAGGATACCAAATGACAACCCATTTTTCAATGTACAAGGGGCAAAAAAAGAAATTTGGGCATATGGAATGCGTAATCCTCATCGTATGACTTGGTATGTTGATCCCCAAAAACCCAAGAAACCAACACTAATAGCGTTTAACATCGGTTTGATCACTTATGAGACAATCGCCATTATTAAAAAGGGGGCAAATTTTGGTTATCCATTGAGAGAAGGTAACCGTAGCATGTCAGAAAATAATACGATGGGGGAATTACCAAGCGAGGATATTTTACCTATCAAAGTCTCAGATTCAACCTCACTCGGGACAATTAAACCCAGTTATCCCGTTGCCCAATATCCACATGCGGCAGGGGGTGGCGATGCTATTGCCAATGGTATTATTTATAGAGGTAAGTTGATTCCAAGGTTAAAAGATTGCCTGGTGTTTGGCGATATTACCACGGGCAGGGTATGGTATTCCCCTATTAAAAAAATACTCCAAGCGGATGATCAAAATCCTATGACAGTTGCGCCTATTTATGAAATCAATACTGCTATTCGAAAATTATCAGAAGACACCTATAAAAAACGTGGTGGCTTAAGTAGTGGCCTACCTGGTCGTGGAGCAGTATCCGGAGCAGGTAGAGTTGATTTGAGAATTGCAGAAGATAGCGAAGGTGAATTATACTTTTTAACAAAAGGTGACGGGATGATTCGAAAAGCAATTCGTATAAAATAATTACAAAAAAGACATTAAGAAAATGAAAAAATACCTTTTCTTATTAGCGTTGATATTCTTAGGACTCAACAATTTATTCAGTCAAAAATCGCCTATCATGATTCAAGATCAAGGCAATTTTACCGTAGGAGGTTCAGTCATCACGACTCCGGGCACGTACGACCCCATAAAACGGGGTCCCGAAGGTCAAACTTTTCATGGAGATCACGCTTACATTACTTATCAAATCCCGGTAAAGGCCCGCAAACTACCCTTGGTTTTTTGGCATGGCATCGGACAATTTTCTAGAACTTGGACGACCACGCCAGATGGAAGAGAAGGGTTTAATAACATCTTTTTGCGTAAGCGATTTAGTGTTTATTTAATTGATCAGCCACGAAGAGGAAATGCGGGACGTAGTACCGTTAGTGCAACCATTTATCCCACACCCGACGAACAAATGTGGTGGGGAACCTTTCGCGTAGGTGTTGGGAATAATTATTATCCAGGCGTTCAATTTGCCCAAGATGCCGAAACCCGCAACCAATATTTTCGACAAATGACTCCTAATATTGGGGGCTTTGACACAGAAGTCATTACGAATGCTACCTCGAAATTATTTGATAAAATTGGCGACGGGATTCTTGTTACACATTCCCATTCAGGCGGATTTGGCTGGGCAACAGCGATCAAAAATCCCCACATCAAGGCAATTGCTTCCTATGAACCGGGTAGTGGATTCGTGTTCCCTACAGGTGAATTACCTGAACCAATAGCTAGTTCATCAGGCGTACTTACGGCGGTGGCAGTTTCTAAAGAGGATTTTTTGAAGTTGACCAAAATTCCGATTATCATCTATTATGGAGATTTTATCCCAGAAAAATATGATGAAAATCCAGGTGCCGATGGGTGGCGTGCGCGCCTCGAAATGGCTCGGAAGTGGCGGGATAAAGTGAATGCACATGGAGGAGATGTCACAGTAATCCACCTTCCTGAAATTGGAATAAAAGGTAATACACACTTTCCTTTTTCAGATTTAAACAACGTACAAATTGCCGAATTACTTGAAACGTTTTTCAAAAATAAAGGCTTAAATTAAGTCGTTAATTCGTTTAAAACACATCGCACATGAATCGCCGTACCTTCTTACAATCCTCGGCCTTGAGTGGAGGAGGCTTATTGTTAAGCTTCACTTTTCTGTCGAGTTTTAAAGAAAAAACTAGCTCAAGCACCCAAGAACTGAATGGTTTTGTCAAAATTACCTCGGACAACATCATCCAAATCATGTCCCCCAATCCTGAAGGGGGGCAAGGAGTAAAAACCTCCATGCCCATGATTGTTGCAGAAGAATTAGATGTGGATTGGAAACAGGTTCAGGTTATTCAAGCAGATTTAGATACCAAACACTTTACCAGACAATTCATCGGAGGGAGTCAAGCGATTCACCAGGGATGGAAACCGCTCCGACAAGCTGGTGCGACAGCACGCCAAATCTTGCGGGAAGCCGCCGCGAAACAATGGCAAGTAAATGTCAACGAGGTCACAACCGAAAAAGGAGTATTGTTCCACAAGACATCAGGCCGCTCAGCAACATATGGAGCGATGGCGGCAGCAGCGGCAGAAATTCCTATGCCGACGAAAGTAGAATTAAAAAAGGTAAGCGATTTTCAAATCATTGGAAAATCTAAAAAGAATGTTGACATCCGTAAGATTGTTACGGGTAAGCCCCTTTTTGGAATTGATACACAGGTAAAAGGAATGCTCTATGCGATGATCGTACATCCCCCAGCTTTTGGCTTACGACTTAAGCATATAGAGGAGGGTGCCGCGCATAAAATGCACGGGATCAAAGCCATTTTTCCGATTAAATTATTCAATGATGGTTACGAAAAAACCTTCTTTGACACGACTACCTTTCCAGAGGTCGTTGCCATCGTAGGTAACTCAACCTGGGAAGTGATGCAAGCTAAAAAGGCCCTGCAAGTGAGTTGGGAGCCCTTCGCTAGTTATTCACAGACGAGGGACATGCTGGGAAGAAAAGTAATCGAAAAAGTACCTAGCGGCCTAGAAAGTACGACCGAACAAATGGCGGCCATGCATGCGCGGATGCAACAGGCCGGAACGATGCGACGGAAAGACGGAGATATCGATACTGCATTTAAATCCGCAACAAAAGTCCTCGAGCGCACATATTATGGTCCCTATTTGGCACATAATTGCATGGAACCGATGAACTTCTTTGCCCACATACAAGGCGACAAGGTTTCTTTAGCTGGCCCATTACAAAAACCCGAATATACGGAGCAAGCCTTGGCAGCGCGTCTCGGTATTTCAGTGGAAAATATTGACATCAAAATGACTCGCTTAGGCGGAGGATTCGGTCGGCGATCATACGCCCACTGGCTTTTAGAGGCGGCTTTGATCTCCCAAAAAATGCAGGCCCCTGTGAAATTACAATACAGTCGGGAAGATGATATGACCGCTGGAATTTACCGTTCAACTTATACGGCGACGTATCGTGCGGCGTTGGATGCCAACAACCAATTAATAGGTTTTCATGTCAAGACCGGCGGAACCCCAGAGTCGCCTCTATATCCCAATCGCTTTCCTGCGGGAGCAGTCGATAATTACTTGGCAGAAGAATGGACGATAGATAGTAACATTACGGTTGGTTCGTTTCGAGCACCGCGCTCCAATTTCATGGCTGCTGCCGAACAATCTTTTTTAGACGAAGTAGCCGAGTTAGCCGGCAAAGATCCCTTTGATTTTCGTTTGGAGCTCTTAAAGCGGGCACAGACGAATCCAGTAGGGAAAAACAATGAATACGAGCCAGATCGATTTGCCAAAGTCCTCGAACTCGTGCGTGAAAAATCCCAATGGGACTCGAAAAAGAAATCAAAAAAACTGGGCTTATCAGCCTATTTCTGCCACGATTCCTATGCTGCTCATGTGCTCGAATTGCACATGCAAGACGGCAGTCCAGTCATCGAAAATGTCTGCTGTGCCATTGATTGTGGTATCGTCATTAATCCCGACGCCGCTAAAAACCTTTCAGAGGGCGGCATTATAGACGGTATTGGTGCGGCGATGTTCGGCAAGATGACGATTGAAAAAGGGGTGCCACAAAGTAGTAATTTCGATACCTATCGTATGATTCGACACAACGAAGCTCCTAAGAAAATCGATGTACATTTTGTGAAAAACGAAATAGATCCCACAGGTATGGGTGAGCCAGCTTACCCTCCCGTATTCGGGGCTTTGGCTAACGCCCTGTACCAAGCAACCGGGAAGCGTTTATACAAACAACCCTTTGCTGAGCAATTATAAGACACCTCCGATCACCAAATCGCTCGGATGCGACCGAACGTACGAGAAAGTTCACCTAGAAATTCTTTTGATACAACGCGTGTGTCGGGGATAATGCCCGAAAGACCGCGACAAATCTAGCTTATAACCACTTCTTCCGTCTAAACCAGACATAAATCAAGCCACTCAAGAGCAACATAAACCCAAGAAGTGCCGGATATCCCCAGCGCGCTCTCAGTTCAGGCATGTAGGCAAAATTCATCCCATAGACTCCTGCTAAAAAAGTAAGCGGCATAAAAAACACAGAAAAAATCGTCAAGACCTTGATCACATCATTCGTTTTCTGCGCCGAAATCGATAGATAAAAATTCACTAAATTGGATACATCCTCATGAATCTGATCATAGATATTCAATAACTTCAAGTGCAAATCGCGCGAATCTTGCAAGTCATCAATCTCGCTTTCAGGGAGCTTAATGGAACTCACGGCCTCTTGACTAAACAGCAACAGCTTCTTGCTCATCAAGGATTTGCGCTTGATTTGATATAATTCAGATAGCATCTGTGGAGTCAAATTCTGTGAAAACACCTTGCTCTCAAATTCATCCAACTCATTCGATAAGCGAACAGCAGGCGTCTCATACGAATGCAAAATATGCCAAAGCAATTTGGCCACGATGGATTCCACCAAATGGAATTGCCCCTCTTCGAAGAATCGTGTTCGAACTTCTTGTATAAACGCATGGGGGATCCGATGAACGGTAATCAATAATCCAGGCCGATAAAAAAACGCGATTTTCGTGGAAATGGATTGAATGGAAACGGATTGACCTACGCGAAAAGGAATCAACACACGCGTGATGATAAAATGCGTCCCTTCTATATCCTCGTGCTTTGGAAGGTGGTCGGGTTGTAAACAGGCCGATAACGCATATTGATTTAATCCGTAGGTTTTGCTCAGCTCGGTTAATTCATTCGTTGACGGACCGGTAACATCCACCCAGGTCAACTGCAGCGATTTGTTCTCAAATTTTTCTATTGCCATCCGGAAATTAAAAACGAATGATTAATACTAAACCCAAATCTAACCAATAATGTTGTTTATCCCCTTCGTTTTTATCAAAAGCATACATCGACTTCCGCAAACTAAAGCATTTATACATCATCGAATCCCGTGATCGGAAATGACCAGGTCTGTATGTCTAGGCCTTGGATTTATTATATCTTGGCAGTGTTCAATTGAAAATCAAACTCGGCAAATTCGTGATCATAAAAAAACCCATCCGTCAACTGACGGATGGGTTTTCCTTTTATTTCTCGACGGTAATTAAACCCGGAATCTCCACATTTTCATCCGCCTCAGCAGCATAATCTACTCCTTCAAAATCAAATCCGAAAAGCTGTAAAAAGTCCGTTTTATACCCTGACAAGTCTCCAATACTAGCTAAATTCTCCGTGGTTGCATTTGACCACAAGGCAGTCACTTCACCTTGCACGTCCTCGCGCATCTCCCAATCATCGATCCGAATGCGGCCTTTTTCATCGACTGGAATTGCCGCATTCGTGTATAAACGTTCGCTATAAAGTCGTTGAATTTGCTCGATACAGCCTTCGTGAATGCCTTTGGCCTTCATGATTTTGTATAACAATGAAATATATAAGGGAATCACCGGAATAGCTGAACTCGCTTGGGTAACTAAGGCTTTGTTCACAGAAACAAAGGCCTTTCCTCCGATTTTAGCCAAATCTGACGTAATCTTAAAGGCAGTCGCCTCTAAATGATCTTTCGCCATGCCAATCGTTCCTTTGCGGTAAACGGGCTCCGTAACGGCTGGCCCAATGTACGAATAGGCAACGGTCATGGCATTTTCTGCCAAAACTCCTGCTTGCATTAAGGCATTCATCCACATCTGCCAATCTTCACCACCCATTACGGCCACGGTGTTCGCGATATCTTCGTCATTACAAGGCGAAATGGAGATATCCGAAACGATTCCTGTATGAAAGTCAACTGTTTTGTTGGTATATGTATTCCCGATCGGCTTTAACACGGAACGATGCAACACACCCGTTGTTGGATGCTGACGAACGGGTGAAGCTAAACTATAAATCACTAAATCAATTTGACCTAAATCTGCTTTGATTAAATCAATGGTTTGAGTTTTCACTTCATTTGAAAAAGCATCACCATTGATACTTTTCGCATAAAGACCAGCTTTCTCTGCTTGCGTTTGAAATGCCAAACTGTTATAATAACCTGGCGAAGCTGTTTTTCCTTCTCCTGGAGCTTTTTCAAAGAATACTCCAATCGTCGACGCATTTGAACCAAAAGCACTGGTAATTCGTGACGCTAAACCAAAACCGGTTGATGCTCCTATGACCAAAACCTTTTTCGGACCAGCAATGGCTCCTTTTGATTTAACGTAGTTAATTTGATTTATTACGCTTTGCTCGCATCCTTTTGGATGTGATGTCAAACAGATAAACCCTCGCATTCTAGGTTCAATAATCATACGTGCTTTTTTTATTTTCACAAATATAGTTTAAAACTATGTTTTACGCTTTTTTGTCGATTCATTTTATTTTAAAAGTACACGTTTCCCCGTTTTGGCTGATTTACGTGCAGCTTCCAAAATCTCCACAACCACCTGGTTGATTTCGAATGAGGATAGGTCTTTTTGTGGTTTTACTCTCCCCTGAACAACCGCAGCTAAATACGGAAAAACATTCGACACGTCATGGGGCAATGGGTTTAAATCCAACATGCCTTCCTGCCCAAAACGATCCCCCGACACATAACGCATTTTACTGCTTTTATCCGCCACTAATATACCCCGAGTTCCATATACTTCTGTATCCTTCCGGTCGAAGGGCCAATTCCAAGATGCCTGAATAATTGCTTGGCAATCGGGATAGGTCAAAACAATACTTGCCTCGTCATCCACATGCGGATAGACATCCGGTTTTAATTGTTGGGTCACTGCCGTCACCGACAAAGGCCTTCTCCCATCCATCAACCAGGTCATGATATCAGCGCCATAACAACCAAAATCAATGATCGCTCCACCGCCATTCAGGACGGGATCCGTAAGCCAGTTTAAAAACTCTGGAGCACAACCTATTTCCTTGGGGCCACGGTGACCATCCAGGATGACTACTTTGCGAATTTTACCGAGTGCTTTTTCTTCTTTGACCAACTGCCAAAGCTTCGCGTGGGACGGATACCATGTGGTTTCAAAATTGGTCAATAGCTGAATCGGGTGTTTAGCAACCAGGGCCTTCATCTGATTCAAATGATCCATGTTGACCGCTAGGGGCTTTTCCACAATGACATGAATTCCTTTGGGAGCGCAAACTTTAACAACTTCAAGATGTTCATAAATGCTATTAAAAGCTGCGATGGCTTCTGGATTGGTTTTTGCGATGAGCGCCTCCAGCGAAGGGAACCACAAAGAATCTGGTAGGTTTTGTTTCTTCAATAGAGACAAGGCCAGCTCCTTATTAGGTTCGGCAAATCCCACGATGATAACATCGCCTTGGGGTTTCTTAATCGCCGTATATACCTGGCCCACATGTCCATGGGTCATACCGGCAATGCCGACCCGCAAGGGTTTGGCGTGAAAAATAAAGGGCAACAAAAGCAAGAAGAATAGCTTTTTCATGATTAGAGGATTAGAGCGGGAAATTATAAATTTTACCTTATATATTTGGCATGCAGCTCAACCTACGAAAAAGCCTCTTTGACTATGACCCATACTATCCTGCGTCTTGACATTTTCATTCATTAATGCCCTTCTTGGTCACCCCTATTCATGAAAAAACTTGCTCCCAAACCCGGCGAAATAATTCTAGGTCACGGTTCTTTTCGATATAAGGTTATTCCCAATTGGGGGGTACTTGATGCTGGCAAAAATCCGGTGAACGACTGCCATGAGATGGTAGAAGATGCGAAAGGCCGACTCATTTTATTAACGAATGAGACCAAAAATAACGTGCTCATTTATGACAAATCCGGAAAGCTATTAGAAACCTGGGGGCATTCCTATCCCGGTGGCCACGGCCTAACAATCCTAAACGAAGGTGGCGAACAGTTTTTGTTAATCTGTGACACAGAACGACATCAAGTTATCAAAACTGACCTAAAAGGACGCGAAATCTTTAACATTGAATACCCCAAAGAGACGGGGACCTACGATGCACCAAACCAATTTTCACCCACTGAAACGGCCGTCAACCCCAACAATGGAGATATCTACGTGGCCGATGGATATGGCGCGAATTTCATTATGCAATACGACGCGAAGGGTAATTACATTCGCCATTTTGGAGGGAAAACAAGTGGCTACGCCGATGATAAATTCAATTGCTGCCACGGAATATTAGTGGACACGCGTGACGCCGCCAACCCGACCCTATTAATCACCGACCGCGTGAATAATTCCCTTAAACGATTTACCCTGGATGGAAAATTCATCACCCGCTACCATTACCCCGGTTCATATATTTGTCGGCCTGTCCTTCACGGCGACCACATCCTAGCTGCATGTTTCCGAAGCAGCTCCGAATCGCTCGTGGGCTCAGGATACATTCAGATTTTAGACAAAAATATGCAGGTTGTTTCAACACCAGGCGGTTCAGCACCCCAATACGAAAATGGTTTACTGCAGGCCCAATTCAAAGAAGATGAAAATCAGGTTTTCATTCATCCGCACGATGTATATGCTGACTCGGACGAAAACATCTATGTGCCGCAATGGGCGTCCAATAAAACGTATCCTATTAAATTAACCCGTATGTAAATAATCCTACATCTTCGCATCATTAGCGTCGCCGTGATGAACTTATTTGACGCAATAGCCGAAAGTGATTCTTATTTAAAATAATTCTAAATAGTGTTGCACAATTCAATTCCTCGACCTACATTTGTGCTCTATTTAAAATTAGTCTAAATAAATATTGTATGAAAAATTTCGGTTTTGGATTGTTATTATTGCTCTGTTTCCCCTCTATTGGCCAATTGGGTATAATTTCTGGCCAAATTAAATCTGCATCAAATGAAATGCTTCCTGGCGCAACCGTTGTACTTGTTGGTACGGTACGTGGCGTTGAAACGAATTCGACAGGAAATTATATCCTTAAAGGCTTGAAGCCTGGCCGATATACCGTTAAGGTAAGTTTTGTTGGCTATAAGCCCAGCCTACAAGAATTAACGTTAGGCGAGGGGGAGCAACGTGTTGCCAACTTTATCCTAAGTGATGTTTCAGAACTCAAAGGTGTTTCCGTGTATGCACAATCTGGCGTAAAAGGCAATGCATTTTTGCCACAGGTAAACGAATACACGATCACGGCCGGTAAAAAAAATGAGGTGATCGTTCTTGATAATTTACAAGCGAATTTAGCCATGAACAACTCCCGTCAAATCTTCTCAAGAACTCCTGGAATTTCCGTTTGGGAAAGCGATGGTTCGGGTATTCAACTCGGCGTAGCTTCCAGAGGACTTTCGCCAAATCGTTCTTGGGAATTCAATGTACGCATGGATGGCTACGACATCACCCCTGATCCAATGGGTTACCCAGAAGCATATTACACCCCTCCTATGGAAGTGGTCGATCGCATTGAGATCATCCGTGGTGCGAGTTCCTTGCAATATGGTCCTCAATTTGGTGGACTCATGAACTTCGTTCTTCGCAAACCAGACATTTCAACAAAATTGGTTGTTGAAAGCCAAAACACAACCGGAAACAATGGATTATTTAGCTCATTCAATTATGTAGGGGGTACATCTGGCCGACTAAGTTATACGACTTACTATCAAAAAAGGATGGGAAATGGATGGCGTCAAAACTCCTATTTTAACACCGACCACTCGCATGGTGAAATTTCATACGCCGTATCCAACAAATTAAAAGTGGGGGCACAAATGACCTACATGTATACCCAAAGCCAACAAGCCGGAGGATTAACGGATGCCGCCTTTGCTCAAGATGCCCAACAAAGCAAACGTTCGAGAAACTGGTTTAGCAACCCTTGGTTTATTTACGCATTGACTGCTGACTATGTAATTAATGCAGAGTCAAAAATTTCCTTTAAATATTTCGGAACTACTGCCGAACGAAATTCCGTCGGATATACAAAAGCTATCACGGAAATTGACCCGATGGGAAATAGACAAGTTGACCAAGATTATTATCAAACAAATGGAGCTGAAATGCGCTATTTAGTTAACTATCATTTGGGTTCGTGGAAGAATACATTAGCCTCTGGATTACGCTATTTTAAAGGTGAAATTAAACGGAAACAACTAGGAGTAGGTAATAATGGCAATGCGATGGATTTTGACATCCAAGGTTTGTTCACCCGGGACTTAGTCTTTCATAATACAAATTATGCTGCTTTTGCAGAAACCATTTTAAGGCCGTCGGATCCTCTACTCATCACATTGGGCGCACGATTGGAGCAAATCGACACACACATGATGGGACAATCCGGCCTGAGTTCGACAGGAACGCCTATCTCTGCAACCCCAAGTAGCCGGGGAAGATCATTTGTTCTGTTGGGTGCTGGTGCTGAATATAAAATTAGCCCAAACACAAAACTGTACAGCAATATTGCTCAAGCCTACCGTCCCGTATTAGCATCAGATTTATTGCCTCCGGCTACAACAGACGTCATCGACCCGAACCTAAAAGATGCCCAAGGATACAATGTTGACTTGGGTTATCGAGGCGAAGTAGGGAATTACCTAACCTTCGATGTTGATTATTTTTACCTCGATTACGACAATCGTGTTGGAACAATTTCTCGCACGAACACGGATGGCAAAATCTACCAATTTCGTACAAATTTGGGGCATTCCGTTTCAAAAGGTGTAGAAGCTTATGTTGAATTTAGCCCCACAACGGCTTGGTTAAAACACCAGCGATTTGGCAATGTTTCCCTATTTGCATCGGTCGCAGCTATCAATGCTCGCTATATGGACTTTAAAACGACTTCTGTCGTTGCTGGACAAATTGTTGAAGGTAACCTTGCTGGGAAACAAGTAGAAAATGCTCCTGAAAAAATTAATCGATATGGAATAACTTACTCGAAAAAGGGCTTATCGCTTAGTTGGCAAATTAGTGACATCGGTTCCGCATTCGCTGATGCAAGTAATACCGTTACGCCAAATGCCGCTGCTACCACGGGCTTTATCCCATCCTATCAAGTTCAGGATTTATCAGGATCTTATAAATTTAAAAAATACGCACAGCTTAAATTTGGCGTTAATAACTTAAGTGATGCACGTTATTTCACGCGACGTTCAGGCGGATACCCGGGTCCCGGAATCTTACCCGCTGATGGCCGTACCTGGTATGTGGGATTAAATTTGAAGTTCAGCAATTAATAAACCGGGCATTTCTTTGACATGGTGCAAAGAAATGCCCGAATTTTTATTTGTGTTGAAATTAAAAAACGATTTACCAATTAATCGGCCCCTTGCCTAAATACTTCTCGGCAATCGGCATATAATAGGATTTTAATTCCTCATAAACCGGAACTACGGGGGATTTGGTATATAAATCGTACTTATTAAAATCACGAATCCACTCCAAATATTGCTCGTCTTTGGCCGTCATAAATTGGCGGTAACTACCACCCGAATGCCAGGGGTAAAACGAGTGATATCGAATCATCGCCATGCCCGCTTCGGGAATTTGATTATCAGCATGATGCAACAATACCTGGTATAAATACTCATCATGTCCCCAGGCCAAATGTAAATTATCCAATCCGCAACCTGCTTCATAAACGCCTAATTCGGTATTATACCGCGGATCCTGCATATCGGGATTTAGGGCATTAAATTCTGGATAAACGCAGGAATCAGGAAGTTTGCATCCCACCGCAAACACGTCACCCACTAATCCCCATTGTTCCGCCTGTGAGGTTCCGTCTTCATCCGAACCATACAAGTACATCGCCTTACCCAAATCATGAATCAAGCCCACTAATTGCATCCAATCCGGTCGGCCATCTGCCCGTAATCCTTCAGCAGATTGCAACAGGTGAATGATGTTTGGGAGATTCAAATCAGGATCGGACACATCGACTAAGACATTTAATCGCTCCATCATTTCCCATAAATCCATGGGGTGATCAAAGGTCAAATACTTTTTCTTCATGCGCACAACATAGTCATAAGTCTGACGCGAACGCATTTTACGGTAATGCTCCTTCACGGCAGCCGTAATTTCCCCTTGTTCGTAATTTCGAAACTCGGATTTGTCTTTAGCAAGGATTTCCATAGGATGAATCTTTTAATAAAATACGGTATAAAGGGCAGCAACGATGCCCATAATTAAAATCGAAATAATGGCAAATTGACTACTCGTTTTAAAGTCGGCGCGTTCTACAGCCAAGCCTTTCGGATTGTGCACGCTGCTACGATCTGCCAACGAAATTAGGGCCATCAATGCGACCAAAATCAAATACACCCACATGGTTACATGCAAAAAGGGGATCGGATTTCCGCCAATAAATGTATGTAAATTCTTGAACAAAACCACGAGTGGAATGGAGGCCACGGCTGCCACAATCGCCGCTGTGGAAGTGGTGCGTTTCCAAAACAGGCCCAAAGAAAACAAGGCAAAAGCCCCTGGAGTTAGGTAGTTTGAATATTCCTGAATAAACTGATAGGCCTGCTCCAACTGGCGTAATTGAGGGGCAATGAGTAAGGCAATGCCAAAGGAGACCCAAATGGCGATCCGGCCGACCCAAACTGTTTGGGCTTCGGAGGCGTTCGGATTCAAGGATTTTTTATAAATGTCCAAGCTGAAAATCGTCGAGATGCTATTACTCTTCCCTGCCAAAGAAGCGACAATTGCAGCTGTTAAGGCCGCGAATGAAAGTCCTTTGAGACCCGCGGGCAAAAGGTTCATCAGCGTCGGATAAGAATGATCCGGTTTGACAATTCCCGTTAATGTCATTTCGCTTTGGAAGGAACCGTTTTGGTATAAGACATACATAGCAATCCCCGGAATGACACAAATTAACGGCATCAGCAACTTCAAAAATGCCGCAAATAAAATCCCGGATCGAGCCGTGGGTAAATCTGCCCCCAAGGTCCGCTGAACAATGTATTGATTACAACCCCAATAGTTCAGGTTATTTATCCACATCCCCCCAAACAAAATGGCAAAGCCCGGAAGCGCATCGTAATATTTATCCCCCTCCGAAAAAATCATGTGAAAATGGTCGTCGGCCTGCGTCCGCAATTCCTTTAATCCTCCCCAAACGCCTCCGCTGTGAAAGCGATCCGACACCATATCCAGCGCCAAGTAGGTCACAACTAATCCGCCCAAAATCAACACAATCACTTGAATAAAATCGGTGTAACCAATCACCTTCATGCCGCCCAAGGTGATAAAAATCGCGAACAAAGCCAGCCCCACCATGGCGTATAAAAAGGGAATGGTTGTGATGCTCTCAATCGCCAAAGCTCCTAAATACAAGATCGAGGTCAGGTTAACAAAAACATAGAGCAATAACCAGAAAACGGCCATTATCGTCGCCACGGTATTGTTATAGCGCTGCGCCAAGAACTGAGGCATCGTGTAAATCTTATTCTTCAAGAAAATGGGGACGAAGAAAATGGCGACGATGACTAAGGCAGCGGCCGACATCCATTCGTAGGATGAAATGGCCAAGCCGATGGCAAAGCCGGAGCCCGACATCCCAATGAAGTGCTCGGCAGAGATGTTAGAGGCTAATAAAGAGGCACCGATAGCCCACCAAGTCAGGGATCCTTCGGCAAGGAAAAAGTCCTTCGTGGATATTTCTGCCTTCTTTTTGCGCTGATAGACCCAATAGCCGTAGCTGGTCACGGAGATAAAATAGAGGAGAAATACGGCGTAATCCAGGGTTTGTAATTGCTTCATATTCAATCAATCAGCGAGCCCAATAGGGTTCAGTTTCTAAAGTCAATGATTCAATATTCCTACTAATTTCCGCTGCTTTGTTTATGGAAGACCACAGCAAATAACAATTCATTCCCGAATTCCCTCGAATGTTTGAGCTCCGAACGAAGAACAATTTGCCTCATGACAGGGACATCAATCGTCAACGATTGAGTTACATCGGAAAAAGCCTGCGGCATGATGATCGCTTTAGGATCTGAATAATATTCGAGACGACCGCTCATTCGAATATTGGCCTTCGGTTTCCAAGTTACATACGTGAGTCCCCCATTCCACCAATGACCCGACTCCATTCCCACATCTCCTCCAAGGGTCCAGAAGAATTGCTTCGATAAAGGCAACAGAATATAATGGTTAAAAAACATGCGAAAGCCCTTGCCTTCGTCTCCCCAAAAATGACTTGAATTAAACTTCCATCCAGTTGATCCACTGAAAGTCATTTGTGATCCCAAGGCCGGCTTATATTTTCCGATGTGTTGCCAACCTGTCAATGCCAATAGTCGGAAGGATAAATTGGGATTTGGCAAATAATTCCAAGTAATCCCTGTTTCATAATATGGAGAATTTTCAGCAATGTAACTTCTTGACAAACAGTCATTTTCACTATTTTTGGCAGATTCTACACCGATGTGAGAGGGTATTATTCCAAAGACGAGTTGATTGGTCGGATTTACCTGGATTTGCGCATTTAACTGGTAAATCTGCTTCCAATAATCGGGCTCTGAAGCCAAATTTTTTTGAACATAGGTCCCCAGCATCATGCCCGCTTGAATTGTCCAATTCCTTTTTTGCATTGAAAATTCGACTAAGCCTAGATTTAATGCGGGTTGATTTACGGTCGTATGATTATAGAATATTGGAGATTTAACATCAGTGGCTGAATGCGAATAATAGGTC
>JACCDW011916709.1_pt1 | contig 23524 bp, 29 predicted proteins | sample 7449781 | NCBI WGS metagenome assembly JACCDW01 (sample SAMN15323449, study PRJNA562643) | freshwater metagenome | isolation source: river surface water | place: USA:Blue River Watershed | collected 2017-08-18
GAAAATATAAATTTTATATCTTCAAGGCTTATTGAAAAAGGCTATGGAGTATCTAATTATTTTTCTAAACACCCAGAAGAAGATGTTATATCTTATATGATATGCACAAATAAAATTAATTTAGATACAAGGCATAAAATTACAATCCTCACTTATATTGACAGGGTAGATAATTATTTATTTAATTTTGTAAATAATATTAAAAATTCTTCATATCCAAAAGACAAAATACAATTGTTAATCATTATGAACAAATCATATCCAGAAATACAACAACATTTCCAAGGATTTGGTGTTCCAATACAAACAGATTATGTTTTTGTAGATGAAGAAGACAACAGAGCATGGAACGAGGGTTTAAAATACTATCTTAAAAATCACCAAAATCATGGCATGATTATATGGAGATCGAATTTAATTTGTGATTCAAACTTTATTGAAGCGATGGTTGTTTCAAATTGCCCTGTTTCGCAACCAATTGTTTGTTCTAAAACATACCCTGCTGTCAAAGCCAATAATCTTTTAAAGCATATCAACACAGCTATAAATGTAACACACGAAGATTTACCAAACTATTATTTTGTAGATTGGATTCAAGACGCGCCTATTTTTGCGATAAAATCAAAGTGGTATTCACTTTGGAAATTAGGTGGTTTCAAGGATATGAATCTTCAAACAAGTTTAGGTGTTGAAGGCTGGTTATTCAAGAACACAAGAAGCAAAGCTTATCTTGTAAAAAATACATCTGCTTGGACAGTTAATGATAATTCTGTAGCTTTTAAAGCGATAATTAATCATGGTAAGATTAAAATATACCAGAAGAGATTTTAAAAATTATATGTACAATATAATTAAATCTTTTGATCAAAGGAAAAATTAAAATGGAATCACAAGTAGATGAAGTTCAGGAATACCTGAACAGCCTCCCAGCTCTTACAGAAGAAGAGTACGAGGATCTTTTCGCACTTCGTAATCGTGTTGGTGAACTTCGCAATATGCGCTCTGACACTTTTGATGCAATTGACAATGCTAAGCAGCAGCTTCAGATGATCGAGAATCAGTTTGAGAATCTTCAGCATTCAATTCGCTCAACTCAGCAGCAATTTGAAATGAAGTTCAAGGAACTAATGTCAAAGTACAATGTAGCTGGTGGAAATATTTCTATTGCAGACACAGCTCCACACTACATTACTACATACGAGACATCTAACCAAGTAATGTAATAAAAAACCCCTCTTACGAGGGGTTTTTTAGTTTATAATCATATTTATCAAATGATCTGCTATGGTGAAGCAACAAGTGGCTGCTGGAGAATGTGAATTTAAAAAATGATAAGTATTTTTATGTTGTTTAAATATAAAATTTTTTTCTAATTCGCCTTTCTCATTGAGTAAAACAGATCTTACTCCATATGTATTTTTAATATACATATCCATTGTCAAACCAATATCTTCTAACTTCTTAGATTGACTTAGCATTGATTTAGGTGAGTTATTAAATAAATTTTTAATAAAATAATTTATATTCTTTAAAAAGAATTTAGATCTTCTTCGCAGATCTTTTATATTGTTTCCAATAGATTTACTATAAACAATTGGGAAAGCATCTGGCCCAAGCTTCACAGTCTTTTTAAATGTTGGTGTAATATGAACCCCTAGAAATGGTAGTTTTTTATCTGGCCCACTATAAATCATATGTGGATAATTCAAATCAAATTCATGATATCTTCCAATGATTTCGCAGGTTGTATATCTGTCATCTCCTGATATTTTTCTATAAATATCATTTGCGTGAATTCCAGTGAGATTTACCAATATATTGAAATTGATTTTTTCTCCATTTGTAAGTGACAATTCATTCTCATTAATCTTATCAGCTTTTAAATTGAAATAAAAATCAACTTTATCTTTACAATTTTCATATTGATGATTTGTTATTGCAAGATAATCTACAAGGCACACTTCGGGCAGTTTAATTGTAGAACCATCAAAAGTATGATTTAAATTATAGTTTTCACATCTATTGATAAGCTCTAATTCGTTTTCAGCTTTTGTCTTGATGCTTTTGCCAGTAAGTTTAATTGGCAAATCATGCTTTAAACAATAATCTACAACTCTTTGTTTGCCATCAAGACAAAATGCTAAAATATTTTGAGTATCACGATAAAAAATTCCAGAGTGCACCACTCCAGAATTCTTATTAGTTTGGACCAGCCCTGGGGCTGGTCCGACTTCTATGACACATACTTTAAGATTGGTATTTTTAACAAGCTTAGAAGCCAGAGTAACACCCATGATACCTGCTCCTAAAATACATACATCATAAATTTTATTCAAGACTAAATTCCTTCATCTCTTTGATTTGCTCAGGAAGCGATTTTTTAATTAAATTAAGTTTTACAGAATTAAGTGTTCTGTCACAAGCTTTGTTGGAATGAGTTGCATTTACTTTGATATTTAAATCATAAATATCACTTACCATTTGAACTAATTCTGCTTTTGTTACTGACTTTGGGCTGTATGCATGAACGGTACCTTTCCAGAATTCACCCGAAATAAGCATCGACTCAATAAGCTTTGCCCACTCTAAGCAAGTTATACCATTCCAAGAGTGGTCAATAAATCCATTGACAGTCTTATCTCTAGAGCTCTTAATCCACTCAACAAGAGATCTTGCTTGACCATATTCTTCACCAATTATAGATACTCTGATATTGGTAGCCTTGTTTGATTCACCAAGCGCTTTGGAAACACCATAAATGTCATCTACATCCATAGGATCTTCTTCTGTATAGGATCCTTTATCTCCAGAATATATACAATCAGTTGTAGCATGAATAAAATTAATTTTATATTTATCACAATAATCTGCCAAAATGTGTGGAAGAGCTGAATTAATAAAAATACTTTCATATTCTCCAACTACAGTAATTTGTGGCTTAATAATTCCAATACAATTGATAAGAACATCGCCATATTTAAAATTTTGTGAATCTAAAAATTTATTGACCATTGATTTGTTTGCACAGGCAAAATCAAAATCTTTTCTTGTAATCGGAACAACTTCGTAATTTGCCGATAAATATTTAGTTACATATCTGCCAAGCATTCCTGACGAGCCTAAAACTACAACTTTCATCTATAATCTTCCTCCCAAATATTCCACTTATCATATGCAAATCTAATGTCGTCGTTTAATGATGAGCTAAGATCAGAAGTTGAGAAAAATAAAATAATTGTATTTTCTTCAAGAGTCTTAAATCCATTTGCATATCCTGCTGGGATAAATAGTACTTTAGGTGAAGTAGAAGATAAAACAAATTTCTCAACAACTTGTGTTTCCATGTTTGCGGCGCCTACTAGAGCTGAACCAGATACCACATAAACATATTTGCCTTCATGCTGGTGACCATGCCAAGCCCGAATAAAACCTTGTCTATGATTTTGTACTTGATAAAATCTCTTTACATCTTTGAAATTAAAATCATTTACAAATCTGACACTTCCTCTGTCATCAACAGCTACACCGCCCGAGATAAGAAAAGGACTATCGGACATTGAGAACCTCCGAGTTGTTTTTAAGAAAAACGCCATTATGATAAATTTCAGCCTCTGGATTTTGGATTCTGTTTTCTTTCAAAATCTTTGCAAGAACAGTTACTTCTGTTTCTACTGTCTTTTCTGGCTTGTGTTTAAAATCTCTCAATGATTTTGAATTATCAACACGATAATTTCTAAAATCTTGGAAAGGAATATCGTTGAGCTCAAGTACGGTTCCTGGAATCAATTCAGCCACTCTTCGGCCAAGGTCTGCTAAGTGTACATTCTCTTGACCTAAGCAATAGATACCTGTATGTGTTGAGCTGCAAGCTTCTGTGATGTATTTTGCTACATCATATACAGAAATAATTGGGCGCCATTGTTCTCCTCCAAAGATACTTATCTTCTTATTTTTAATAGCTCTTAGAGTCAAAACATTGACCACTAAGTCTAATCTAATACGAGAAAATGGATCGCCAACACCGTATACTGTACCTAATCTAAAGATTAATCCACCGTAGTTTTGTACCCACTTTTCTGCTTTAAGTTTAGTAGAGGCATAGGCAGATAATGGGTTAGTAGAAGAATTTTCATTTAGCATACCTTCTTGAGCACCAAATACAGAACAAGTAGAAATAAAAATCAATCTCTTTCCTGGCTCAAGTGCAGATACAAAATTTTTAACAGCTAAATGATTAATATTTTCGGTATGCTCAAGATCAACTTGGCATGCAGCATCTCCAACAAGAGCTGCCAAATAAACAATAATGTCAAAATCTTTGGCGACTTCTGCAAGATGTTGAGTATTGCGAATGTCTCCAAAGACAAAATTGCAGGGTTTTAGATACCTTGATTCATAAAACAACCCATCAAATACAGTAACATCATAACCTTCTTGGGTTAAAAAGTCTACTGTCAATCCACCAATATAACCAGCTCCACCAATAACAAGTACTTTATTCATAATAATAAATTATACAAATCCCTTATTGTAATAATTTATTATCGTGCATGTTTCTTGGCTATTTGCAAATTATTTTGACTCTTTCAAAAATACTTCTAAATCCTCTGGGGTCCCTAGTCCCCACATTGAATTTACCTTAAAATTTATAATTTTTTTACCATCTTGTATTGCCTCATTGTACACAGGGCATACATAAAACTCATTATTGACTCTAATGTTATTGGATATCATTTGATTGGCATATTTAACAAAATCAGATCCTTTTTTCCAATAGTAAAACCCAACTGTTGCATTTTTTGATATAGGATTCTTCTCCGCTACTCTTAATACAAAATTATTATCATCAATTTCTGCAAATGACCATTTAGGGTGAGTCGCTTCAAAAGTTACAATCCCTCCATCTGCTTCAGATTCGTTCATTTTGTACATAAATTCATTACTATTCCAATTCACAAATTGATCTGAATTGGCAAATAATAAAGGGGCTTCATTATCAATGTATTTACTTGCTAGAAGAGCTGTACATGCTGCTCCTTCGGTCACACCTTCTGTTTCAACTATTTTACAACCGGGTGCTATTAAATTTAATAATGTGTCAAGATTGTATTTATAGCGATGTTGTTGCTGAACTACAAAAATATAATTTGCATCAATATTTAAGTTTTCAACTACCACCTGAATCATAGGCTTTTTATTTACTTCAATCAATGGCTTAGGAAAAGTGTAACCAGCTTTTTCAAATCTGCTGCCTGCACCAGCCATGGGTATTAAAATATTCAATTTTTTATCTGTCCATTTGGGTATAGTCATTTTCTTTGACTCCTTGAAACTTTCAATATTGCAAATTATATTTTTTAAATCAACATCGTCTGGGTTATTTACTCTCATTACATGTGCTCCACTCGAATTTGCAGCTTTCAATCCATGTGGTGAATCTTCAATTATTAAAGTTTCTTCAGGATAATATCCAAAATAAGACATAGCATTCCAATACATTTCAGGATGTGGTTTACTATTCGAAACATCTTGATTTGAAATTATTAAATCAAAAAAATCTATCACTTTCATTTTGGAAAGAGATTTATGAATTGTTTTTGATATACTGTTACTACAGCAAGCTAATTTATAATTAGATTCTTTGAGGTATTTTATGCAATCATAAATTTTCTGATTAAATAATAAATTATCAAGCATAGTTTCAGTATGAATTTGTTTGTATGACCATATTTGAGAATATAGATTAGAATTCAGATTTTTATTTTCAGTAAGCAACTCAAGCTTTTGCATAGTCTTAAGGCCATCGTATATACTTAGATGGTCAGACCAACTTATAATTAAATTTGTATCAATTTTAGACAATGCTAAATTAAATGCTTCAAAATGTATTTTTTTAGCATCAATTAAAACACCATCCAAATCAAATATTATTAATTTAATCAAGAACTCAATACTTTTTCAAATAGATCTGAATATTTTTTTGCAACTGCTTTGTATTCAAAAAAATTAGTGGCTCTATCCATACAGTATGATTGAAATTCATTATATTTTTCAACATTGTGCATTAGGTCATTCATGAGATTGCTATATTCGACATAAGCATGTACATCTTGCCTTCTGATAATATTGTCTTCTCTACCGATAACTTCACATTGTGCTTGGGGCCATGAAGAATCCCCTAAATGGGTTATAACAGGCTTGCCATGCATCATTGCTTCAGCTACAGTATTTCCAAATGTTTCGCCCAATTTATTACCATGGCAATACAGATCAAAAGTGTTATAAAATTTAGAAATTCTAACTTCATCAAGCGTTTGATCGATAGCAATAAAATTTTTTAAATTTAATTTAGCTGCGATTTCTTCTGTTGCTTTATTTATGCCCATTTGGATGAAATAAGCATTAGGATTTTCAACTTTTTTGTATGCCAAATATGCAATCGGTGTGAAAATTTCATTTGAAGCTCTAGAAATTTTACCAAAAACAAAAGCATCATTTGGTATTCCTAATTCTTCTCTCAAATCGTCATTTGTTAGTTTAGGCATGATAGGATTGAAAATTACAGAATGAGGTATTGTTAATTTCTTAAAATTTACAAGTGTTTGTGACGGAAATACGCGAAAGTCTGCTTTTGTATGTAATTCACCATGGAAATTTGTTTCAACAATTGGAAAATTATAAGAGCCTTGTTCAAAACCTGGTATTAACCATAAATCCTCTCCAGATCTATGGGAATTTAATATATCAATTCCATAATTATTAAAATCATTAATATCTTTGATATGATGTGATTCAAAATTTTTATAACTTTCAAATCTTGATAACATTTCATAGTTTGAATCCCATTGAGGCGATACTTTTGGAAATGACATATCTGTGTAAAAAATAACTACATCATGGCCTAGCTCTTTCAAGCCTTCAGCCAAATAATATGAAGATTTGTCTGCCCCGCCGATTCCAAAAGACACCATCATCCCGATTCTCATGTTTTCACCTGTTTAAGTTATTGATTTAAATTATACAGAAAGAGATTTTTAGTCACAATTCTAAGCTGTTTAATTGCAAAATAATTAATTTTTTTGTATATTATGTATTATGAATATTTTGATTCCTATGGCTGGTTTAGCTTCTAGATTCACAAATGAAGGATTTAAACTTCCTAAACCGTTGATCAAGGTTGATGGCCAAACACTAATTGAGCATACTATCAAAACTTTAGATTTGAATGGTAGATATATTTTTGTAACAAGAGACTTTGGAAATGAAGCACATAATACAGAATTGTCAAATTTACTGAAAGAAATATGTCCAGGCTGCGTTGAGATAAAATTAAATCATACAACTAAAGGCTCAGTTGAAACATGTATGCAGGCTTTGGAATATATAAATAATGATGATGAGCTTATCATTACAAATTGTGATCAAAGAACCGAATGGGAATCATCAGAATTCATTAATTTTATTAAAAACACAAATATAGACGGATGTGTTGTAACATATAGCTCAAATAATCCAAAAAATTCTTTTTGCCAAGTCGATTCAAATGATGATATAGTTCAAATAGTAGAAAAGAATCCAATTTCCAATATTGCATTGATCGGCTTGCATTATTGGAAAAAGGGCACTCATTTTGTTGATAGCGCCAAGCTTCTAATGAAAGATTTAAGTGACTCACCAAAAGAACCATATGTTTCTGAAACTTACAACTATTTAATCAAATCAGGTTTGAAAATCAAGCCTTATCACCTTCACAACAATGAATATGTTGCATTGGGTACTCCAGAGGATCTTACAATTTACCAAGGCAGATTAAAAGAATATAGTGTTGATAAGCCTAAAACAATATTCTGTGATATTGATGGCACAATATTGAAACATGTACATAAATTTAGTGATATTTCTTTAGAGTCTCAGCCTGTTTTACAAGGTGTGATAAAAAAATTTAATGAGTGGGATTCTCAATGTCATAGAATTATTTTATGTACAGCTCGAAAAGAATCAGCGCGCGAAATTACAGAGAGACAATTAAAAAATATTGGCATTGCCTGGGATCAACTTGTCATGGGATGCACTAATGGTGACAGATTATTGATAAATGATAAATTATCAAAGAAATCAAAAGATCGCGCCCTTGGTATTAATGTTATTACTAATGAAGGCTTTGATGATATTGATTGGGAGAATTTTGGATTGTGAAAGTATTAAAGCTGAAAGACATGAAATCAGGTTGGTTTGTAGGAAACTTCGAACCCACAGCCTTCAAAACAGAAGACTTTGAAGTAAATTATAGAGTACACAAAGCTGGTGAAGAATGGGATTATCACTATCATACAACGGTTACCGAAATTAATCTACTCATTAAGGGCAAGATGACAATGCAAAACACAACATTGGTTTCAGGTGATATTTTTATAATCGAACCCTATGAAGTGACAGATCCTGAGTTTTTAGAAGATTGCGCGGTGGTTTGTGTTAAAACACCATCTGCAAACGATAAAATAGTATTTAAAACATGATTTACATATCACATAGAGGCAATATATCAGGAATTATCACTGAATTAGAAAATTCACCAAATTATATATTACAAGCTTTAAATCATGGGTATCATGTCGAAATTGATTTATGGGTAATTAATAATTTATTATATCTTGGACATGATGAGCCACAATATCAGATAGAAGAATCATTTCTTGATAATAAATATTTTTATATACATTGTAAAAATAGTGAAGCATTATTGTTTATGAGCAAAAACAAAATGCATTCTGATTATTTTTGGCACCAAGACGACAAATATACGCTTACTTCAAAAAATAAAGTTTGGGTGCATCCTACCGCTGAATTATTTAAAGATTCCATATGTGTTTTACCTGAATTATCAAGAACTGAAAACTTATCAATGTGCTATGGAATATGCTCTGACTTCATAGAAAGATACAAAAATGCTTAGAGATACTTGTGAAATTTGTGGCTGCACTGATTTAGAACCAATTTACACGATTGAAAATATGCCTGTTAGAATCGGCACTTCAGATAATAAAAATTATAAATATTTTGACCTTACATATTCTCAATGTGCATTTTGCAACAATGTACAAATTTTAAATCTTGCCAATCCATTTGATGTTTACGAAGAAAATCACAATAAAAATATTGTTGGACAAACATGGGTAAAACACAATAAAGCTTTTGCAGAATTTGTTTTGAATGAAATAACACCAGATTGTAAAATATTTGAGATTGGTGATCCATCTGCAAAAATAGCATCTTTAATAATTGATAATACTAATATTTCGTCTTGGGATATTATTGAGCCACAAGCAGAACAAATTGATATTCCAAAAGTTAAAATTATAGATGGTTTCTTTGATAAAAATTTTATAAATGACACAAGTTATGATTTGATAATTTTATCTCATGTTTTTGAACATTTAACCAATTATGCAGATTTAATTCCAACAATGGATAAAGTTACAAAAAATACAGGAAAAGTTATTATTTCCATTCCAAATATGCAAAAGATTTTAGATACAAAATCTATGCCACCATTGCATATGACTTTTGAACATACAATTTTTTTGAACAGAACAAATGTCCAAGAATTATTCAAAAAATATAATTTTTCATTAAAATCTTTCGAAAAGTTTAATGATCATTCAGAATTTTATGTATTTGAAAAGAAAAATGATTTGAGTTATAATTTTAAAGATTTAATGCCAAAGGAATTATCAGATAAAATTAATGAAATCATCGAAGAAAAAAAGAATAAAATTAAATATTTTAATATTGAATTTAATAAAAATATTTATGATTCATATTTTATTTATGGTTCTCATGTTCATTCACAAATGTATTTAAATTTAGGCCTTGACGAATCTATTTTGAATGGTGTCTTGGATAATGATGTAGCTAAACACTATAGGTATCTATATGGGACGAATCTACAAGTTTCCCCCGTTGCTACATTGGAAGGCTTTAAAAAACCTTTAATATTATGTGATATGGGCGCTTATGATGATGAAATTAAAAAACAAATTAATCAAAATTATCCCGAGGCTACAATAATATAAAAATATCCCACTTTTCAGTGGGATATTACATTTATAATCCTTTGTCAATTCTTTCTAGATACATCAAAAATTGTGCTATTTTATTTTGTTTTAAATCTCTGGCATCAAAAAAAGTTTCAGAACCAATACAATATTTATAATTGAAATATTTTTTATTTTCATTAATATTTTCAATTTGATAATTTGGCAAATTCAATAAATGCTCTATACTTGTTCTTGATATATGGGACACTCCATATAAATTCATTACATCTGTCAGCCCATGCCCTATGTTTTGATTATTTAAAAGCTTTTTGGCAATATTGTGATAGTACAATTCTTCTTTCATTGGATATCGACCATAAATAGGTCGATCATCTTCATAAATATTTGGATAGAATTGTTTTACATTCTTTAATATTTCATTAAATAATTCTTTTTTATAATAAGAGCCTTCCCAAATCCCCGAAGTATGTTCGGTGATATTCATATGTTGAGATATGGCATGATATATTTCATCTGCTGTTGTGATGAAAGAATGATGATCGCCTAAATCATAGTCGACAAACCCAGCGAGGTTTCCTGAGGTTTCTATTCTGTTTAACATTCCTTCAAATAATGGTAAAGCACTTGAAGAATGAAGAATTACATAATCAAAATCTAATTTATCTTGCATGTATTCAAATGCATTATTCATCCCGCTGAATACATCATATCTAGATGAAAATATTCTAGTTGGATTGATATGTAAATTTTTATGATTAAAAATCTGATCTAAATCTAAATCATTTTCTTTATTTACACTTAAACAAATATGTAATTCAGGATAAAACTTAAAAAATGATTTAAGTTGAAAATTTAAAAATTCAATATGATTGTGCACTGGAATTATCATTAAAAACTTCATGGTAATTTCCCCCAATTGTTATTTTTTTTATAAGTTTGATTACTGCACAATGATTTATATAGTAATAAATTGCTATTTTGTGGAATTTTGGCGGCCAGATCATGGTCTATATGTAAAGCTACAGCTTCAAACCACTTATAATTTTGTATGTAAGGTTCAAGCCTATTTAAAAAATCTGTATCATCATAACCTGTGCCACGCATAAATGCTTGATTGAAGCCAGACATTTCATAATATAAATCTTTAGACATTGCAGTCAAGAAATTAAGCTTAGATGGCTTAATCTCTTCATGTAAATACCAAGAACCAAAATTGTTGTTATATGAATATCCATTACATCCTAGATTGATATAAAATTCATTTTTAAATAAATTAAATTCATTTAATTTATCTTGCACAGATAAATTCTCATTAAGCATAAGCGGTCTATAATCTTTATGAGTTAAACAAAATACAGAAAATAAGTAATAATCATAAGTTCCAAAATTGTTAAAATTATCGCATAGTTCAAAAATATTACAAGTATGGAATGTTTCTGGAGAGCTTAAGAGAAATATATCTCCAGTGGCATTTCTAGCTGCTACATTATAAGCTAAACTCGGATTAAATCCATATTTTTTATCAATTCTTGCATATACGATATTCAAGCTAGGGAAATCTTCACATACTGTTGGGAATTGATGTTTTTCTGCTGAGCAATCATCTACTAAAACAATCTCAAATGAATTATTATTACTATAAAAATATTCAAAGCTTTTCAAGCTATTATATAATAAATCTTTTCTGTTGTATGTTGGTAATAAAAGTGAAATTTTCATTTTAAGTATTCTATAACTTCGTCTATTGAATCTGAAAGTGGTATATCTGCTGTAAAGCCAAGTAAAACTTTTGCTTTAGTAACATCAGGTACTCTCTTTTGAACATCGTATTCAAATGGTTCATCTGATACATAACAAAAAGGCTTATTTGGATTAAATTTATTCCAAACCATTTCTGCTAATTCAAGTACTGAAGTTGGTTCAGCAATACTTATGTTGAAATCTTCATTTATTGCAGCTTCTGACTCAATAACAGCCCTGATTCCACGTCCTATATCTTTGCCGTTTGTATAGCACCTTATTTGGTCACCTGAGCCTAGTATATGTACCGGATCTTGACCAGATTTTATTTTATTAATTAAATCTGGCAAAACGTGCGAAAGCATAAGTTTTATATTTCCAGAAGAAACCTCTGAATCACCGATAGCTTTTTCTTCACCAACGCCAACACAATTAAATGGGCGAACAATTGTATATGGAAGCTTATATTGTTCCCATGCACCTTTGGCGAAATACTCAGATGCTAGTTTTTGAAATCCATAGGTAGAACTTGGGGGTGGAGCATTTAAAACTTCTGTTTCAGGAGTTGGGTAGAGTTCAGTATTTTCAAATACCATTGAAGAAGACAGCACAATAATTCTTTTCAAACCGTTGTTCATGTTTCTGATTGCAGCATCAAATGTTGCAGCAAGAATTCTTTCATTTGTAGCCATAAGATCATAAGCATATTTATGAAAATATGAAATCCCACCAATCATAGCTGCTCCAGCAACAATGAAATCTGGAGCTATACTATCTACCAAATATTGAAAATCTGGCGATAAAATATTCAAATTATAAAATTTAAAATTAGGATGCGAATCATGTGGCCTGACTAACTCTCCATATTTTTGGTAATTATCTACACCAATAACTTCATAATTATGTTTAAGTAGCTCATCACAAATATAACTTCCGATAAAACCCTGGCTTCCTGTTACTAATACTTTCATTATAATCCCAAGCTTTCAATTCTTTAATAAAATTATACAAAAAAATAAGCCTCAAAAGGCTTATTTTCTCATTCCTTCAAATACGGTAGTTATAAATTTATCATTTTCTTTATCAATGGTTTCAAATAATTTTAAATTTAAATTATACTTTTTAACCAATGCATCGAGTGCTTTAGTATCTTTGGGTAAACAAACTCCGCCATAGCCTCTGAAAGATTCATTTACATCCATATAAATGTCTTTGGCGGTCCCGCGCATCACAAAGGTGTCTTTTATCTTTGTATAATCAGCTCCTAAGACTTTGCAAATTTCATACATTTCATTTGCAAAAATAATTCTTAGTGCATTGAAAACATTAGAATAATACTTTAATAATTCAGCTTCGGTGGGCGATAATTGAGCAAATTGTTTTGGATATTTACCGTGGCTTTGAACAATTAAATCATAGACTTCTGGGCTGTGAGTTCCTACAGCCAAAACCTCGTGGTTTTCTGTAAAATCAGTAAATGCGCATCTTTCTCTCAAAAATTCGGGAACAAAACATATTTTATCACTATAATATTGCTCAATCAATGATTGAGTAGTTCCAGGTTCCACAGTGGATTTTATTGCTATAATTCCTTTGTAGTTTGAACAAATAAGAGCGTCTACAACATTCCTTACAATGTCTGTATTACATGAACCATCTGGATTAGAAGGAGTTGGTACACAAATATAAATAATTTCAGTATCAAGTAAATCTTGAAAATTAGACTCTACATATTTTGGGTCATGAAATTTTACTTTATGACCCAATTTTTCGAATCCATATTTACACGCAGATCCAATCACTCCAAGCCCAGCTATACCTATGATCATAGACTATTAACCAATTCTTTCCATTTGTTTATACACGATTGTTTATCAAAGCCTGCATCTAAGAAATATTGTCTTGGGTTGAATTCATGGTAGTTTTTAAATACATATTGAATTTCTTCCAAAATATTATCATTGATGATCTTTCTTCCCCATGATCCACTTGGTTTGTCAAAATAAACTCCTACATTTGTTGCAACCACTGGCAAATTGCAAGCAGCTGCCTCTATCCCAGCCAGATGCTGAGTCTCCATTAATGAAGAGCAAACTAGAAGTTTACATGAATTATAAATCTTAAGTATAGTCTCTTGGTCGACTCGATTGAAGACTTTGACCCTTGGATGCTCCATGGTGAAATCATCTTTCATTACTAAACAAAAATTATAATTTGTATTTTCAATCAGATTTAAAATCTTATCAAAACCTTTAGGGTATTGATTATTTGCTCCCACAAATAATATTGAATTTTCAAGAATACCTAACTCTTTTTCAAAACTTCTAATTGGTTTGAAAAAATCAAAATCAATACCAAGAGGAATTATTTTTGATGAAGTAAAAAATTTATTTTTATATAAACTTTTAGTGAAAGGAGAGTTAAATACCACAATATCAGAAAGTTTACAAACATAGATTTGTGTAGGATCCATTGTTGCATCTTGTAAAATACTTATTGTTTTGCATTTTAAGTTTAATGGACCAAAATAAGTAGCGTTCCTGATAATAAAATCAGGAACGCCTTCGATTTCAGCTTCTTGCTGAATCTTATTTACTAAAACATTAAATGGTGTATGTCCAAATGTTTTATCTTCTAATGGTAAATTTTCAAGTAGATCATGCCAAATCGTTTTGGTTCCAGGTATGCAAGTTAAAGTGTCATTAACTAGCCAGCCTTTCATATCAAGCTATCCTTTGGGCTATCTTTTTCACCTTCTTGAATATGATATACCATACTTTTGAATGGGGTTGCATGTTTTCTGCCAGTCAATTTTTCAAACTTGATGAAGAAATACGCATCGCCAGCAATAACTGTTCTACCGTTACAAGTTCCCACACCATTATTATAAATATTTCCTTCTGGATATAATCCAGCATTTAAAAATTGCTGTCTGTCAAATAAACAAGGCATATAAAGTCCGCCCAGCTCAATTGCTGGAGATTTATATTTTTCAACAAAATCAAGCCACCCGTCTTGATCAAATTCATCAGGATGTCTGCCAAAATTTTTCATAATGGCATGTTTACCACTTTGAATTTTTCCTGACTCAATAAGCCTTGATGCTGGTAAATAATTTTGTTGGTGTGCTTCATATAGAGCTTCAAGCCATCCTGGGCAAAAAGCATCATCGGAGTTGACGAAACATATAAGATCAGCTTCAGAAGTAGCACCACCATAATTCCAACATCTATAAACTCTATTTAAGTAATAGTCATCTGGTTTAGGATCATGATAAATATTATGTGGTATATTATTTTTTACTAAATATTCTTCTACTTCAGGCCATGGGTCATTTGCAATAATTCTATACGAGACTTTTATGTCATCAAAGTCATGGCTGAATTTTTTGATTTGATCAATAATAAATTCAACATAGATAACACTTTTATAGACCATAGCAATAATTTCAAGAGTTTTCATTATTAATTACCGTAGCGCTTTACTTCATTTAAGACATCAGTGTTGCCAGATTTGATAGCTTCATTAAGTTTGCTATCAATTGCAGATTTTAATTTACTTCTGAGCTTGACAAGCTCAACATTCTGCAGATTCAAATTTGCAAGTTTGTTCATATCTGCATCAGTTCTATTCTCTTTATTTGCCAAGGTTCCAGTGACTTCCATGACATTATAAAGCTTGATATTGATTGTAATAAGTTTATCAACCAATTCAGAAAAAGTTGTTATATCGCTCATTTTATTTTCCTTTTTGTTTTATTATAATTATACATTTATATAAGTCTGCTCTCAACAGTCTTAAGTGATTCAAAGCGTTTGATAAGGTCTGGAGAAAAAACAGATTCATCCCAAGTTTTATATTTTATACCATTGTCATAAGATAAAAACTTTTCTCTTTCTTCAAAGTTTTCTTCTAACTTATGCAATAAAATTTTATTTTCAGATTCAAGTTCTGTCCACTTGGTATAAAAATATTTTTTATTTGTTTCACTTGGATCAAGCCACATACTATCTACATATCTGCCATTAACTACACGCTCTTCTTCAATATTGTCGTCGCAATACATTCCTAAATCGTAGTATTTAAATCTGTACCACCAATCAATATCCTCATATTGTCCATATTTGAATCCAGTGTCAAAAAGACCAATTTTTGACATCAAAAATTTATGGAAACCGAATACATGTATACCATCAAATGATACAGTAGCATATCCTTCTGCAAGTTTTTCTGGAATCATCTGAAATTGTTCTTGGCTTAATCTTTGTCTCCAAGAGTGAATAATAACATTGTCAGTAGGACATTCATTTATGCATTGATTCCATATAACTGAGAGTGGTTGTCTATATGGAATTTGGTTATGTATAAATGAGATTCTTCTGCTATAAAGATATTCATAGTCAGATCCAAAATCATCAATTAAAACAATATTATAATCACTATTATCTAAAATGTGCTTTATGCAACTATTCGCCAATACTAAGTTGCTTCTGTGCACCGGCAACATAACTGTTATATCTTTAGAACCCATATTTATACCCCGATTAAAATAACTTAAAATAATTTCTTTACAATTTTATTTATAAAAGAAGTTTTTGATTTTAAGATATTACAAATATATCAGATAGACACAAATTGCATCTATCTGATATTTTATTTATTGTTTATTTTTGTCTTAAAAGATATAAAAATATTAATTAAAATTAAATATGAGTATCTCCGCCGTAGGCGAAATGACCTTGAAGAGGGTCAATTGTTTTAAAGAATCTTCCATTATTTAAAATTTCTATAGCGTTATCTTTTCTATAATCTAAAACTTCTTTTTTCAAAACTGAAGCCTTATAGTATTTTTTGCCCATTTCTAATTCAAACCAACTGAAAGTTAAAGCTCTTTCAATTTGTATTCTTTTATGAAATTCCATGGCGTGTAAAATACATTCTTCAAAAATATTTTTTCTAACAAAAACGCCCGGAAATTCAAAAAAATGTCCATCGTTGGTTTCTTCAATTCTTTTGAAACAAATCAATTTTTCATCAGAATAAATCATATTTTCTTCTGCATATGCAATATCACCAACGTCATTTTTGTGTAAATCTAATTCTGTACCACCAAAGTTGAGAGAGAGCATACCGAGTTCTTTCCCATCAATGTTTTTTATGAATTTACTTAAATCAAAATCAACTGGTATTTCTAATATAATGTCATCTTCAGTATAAAATACCCATTCGCTTTCAGATGTTCTTAAAGCATGTAAAACAGATTTTGGTCTTGATCTATGATTATCAATTAAAATAGTCCAATTCTTGGCAGTAAATTTCTTTTTAAATGGCTGTGGAAAAACATGTCCATTAAATTGATCAATAGCTAATATTTTTTTATTAAAGATAGATTCAATTGGATCTACGCTATCCAAACTTTGATTTAAATAAGCTAATTTTCCCGGATGGCAAATTCCCATTAAAAGTATATCAGGTTTCATTTTTTCTCCTTTTGCAAACATATTATATATCAAATTGAATTGACAATTTTTGATATAAACTCAATATCTTCTTCTTTTAATTTATCATGACAAGGTAAATAAATTCCATATCTATCTAATCTATCACAATTTGTTAAATTCATTGGTGGATAATTTTTGACATACATTGGCTGTTTACCCATAGAACCACAAATAAGCGGCCTGCAATCAATCTTATTATTTGACAGAATTGGAATCAATTTATCAATATTTTCATTAACATACGGATAAGCAAATGCAGAAATAAAATTATTTTGATCTACTGGCAATTCTAATTCATTATTATTAATATATTTTTTATATAAATGAAATGCTTTATTTCTATTCTCACATATTGAGTCTGCTTTGTCTAGTTGACCCATGCCAATTTTTGCTTGCAAATCTGTAGCTCTTAAATTAAATCCTGGATAATAAAAAGTATATAAATTATTGAAATCATTTACTTTCCATTGATCCTGTAATTCCTTTTGTCTCTCTTTTGAAAGATCTCTAGACCAACCATGTGACCTAATCATCAACAAAATATCAAATAGCTCAGAATCATTTGTGCAAACCATTCCACCTTCGATAGTACTTAGATGGTGACCAAAATACATAGAAAATGTAGATGCTAGTTCTCCACAATTACCAAGTTTATTATTTTTATATTTTGAACCAAAAGATTCACAATGGTCTCCTATCAAAAGGACATCATAATCATTGCAAAGTTTAACAATTGCTTCCATGTCTGGAACTAATCCTAAAACAGAAACTAAAAACATACAAGATGGTTTTTCTGTAATAAAAATATGCTCAAGCTGTTTCAGGTCTACAGAAAGATTTTCAAGATTAATATCACACAAGATAGGTTCTAGTCCAAGATGAATTACTGGTGACAAATCAGTAGCCCAGGCAAGACCAGGAACTAAAACTTTATTATTTGCTAAATAATTTCCAAACTTTAAAGCTGCTAGTACAATCAAATTTGCAGATGAACCAGAGTTAACAAATAATGAATGCTTACATCCGATCCAATTTGACCATTTTTGCTCAAAATCAAGAGTTAATTGGCCTTTAGTAAGTCTTGGGTAAGTTTGTAGCCAAGAAATTAAATTATCAATATCTTTGTTGTCAATTGTATCTTCTACTAATCTTATCATTGTTGTTTGCCTATTTATTTAATCGTTCTAGATCAGTTTTTATCATAATTTGAACTATTTGCTGCAGAGAATGTTTGGGCTCCCAGCCAAAAGTACTTTTTGCTTTAGAATAATCTCCACATAGATAATCAACTTCAGCTGGCCTCATATTTTCAGAAGTTGATTTGACAAAAGGTGTCCAATCTTCAATTCCAATTTCATTAAATGCCAAGCTTAAAAAATCTCTTACTGTATGAGTTTTTCCTGTAGCAATTACATAATCGCTTGGTTCATCAGTTTGCATCATTGCCCACATAGCTTCTACAAAGTCAGGTGCATAACCCCAATCTCTTATTGCGTCCAAATTGCCAAGTTTAATATCTTTTTCAATTCCAAGCTTAATTTTGGCAACGCCATCTGTGATTTTACGGGTTACAAACTCAAGGCCTCTTCTTTCAGATTCATGATTGAATAAAATTCCTGAACAATTGAACATGCCATAAGATTCTCTATAATTGATGGTCATCCAATGTGCATATAATTTAGAAACTCCATATGGGCTTCTGGGATAAAAAATTGTTTCCTCTGAAGCAAGCTTTGTTGACATTTTACCAAACATTTCACTACTGCTTGCTTGATAAAATTTTACAGGCCTTTTGTTTTCACGAATCGCTTCGAGCATTCTTAGGCAACCAAAGCCAGTCACATTGGAAGTTGTTTCAGGAGATGACCAACTTTCTTTGACAAATGACTGCGCACCAATATTATAAACTTCATCAGGTTGACAATCTTTCAGTGCTCTTAAAAGAGAATTTTGATCTGTAAGGTCGCCATTTAATAAATTAATTTTATCAACTATATGATTGATATTAGTAAAGTTGGGAGTAGAAACTCTTCTGACTAAACCAAATACTTCATAATCTTTAGATAAAAGGAAGTCAGCTAAGTGACTTCCATCCATCCCTGTAATTCCAGTGATTAAAGCTCTTCTTTTCATTAATTAACCTTTAAAATAAAAGCTTGGATATTTTTCAATAAATTTATGAATTGACTTTGGTCCATGCCTGTCTACATTAACTATTTTCTTTTGAGCATATGTTTCAGTTCTATCCCAGAGGTCTTGAATTGTATCAAGCCTTTCTTGAATTTTATCAACATCACCAACTAAATCAATAATATAATGACTTTCAGCAATATTTTCAACCTTTTCTTTGATTTTATTAGCATCGCCCATGAAGCTATAATGCCATCCTCCGTCAATTACAGGAATTGGTCGGTTGAATCTTGCGTAGTCTCTCAACTGTTGTGGATTTTTAAAATTACCATAAGTTCCCATACAAGTGCCATTCCACAATTGATTTTGCTGGCAATTTACATAATAATAAAATAATTTTTGCTCAAATACCACCATTTGAGGATTGTTCAAATGATATTTTGCAACATTCGGATTCCAGATTTCATCACAATCAGAAACAAAAATTTTATCACCTGGTTGAGCAACTCCTTCTAATCCCCTAGAAATACAATTCCTTTGAAAATTTTCAGGAACCCAAATATCACTTCTATCGTATGTTGGTAAATCTTCAATTTTTACATAGATTACCTTATCAAGATAATCTTTATAATCATTCATTCTTTCTTCAAAGTTGAAACCTTTAGATTTGCCTGTGTGTGTTTTATTAGCTTCTACAATAACAAAATGATCAACATGATCATAAAGAGTCATAAATCTCAAGTCTAAGATTTCATATTCATTAAAGAACTTAAAACAATCAAATATTTTCATAAGATCCCCAGAAAGGCAATTGCCTATTTTTTAATTTTAATAACAAATTTCTATTTTCAATAAATAATTCATTGAACTTCGGATTATCAGTAATGTGGCTTGAATAATGCCATTGGTGAAATACCACAGGTTCATTCAAGAATTGAATTTTATAACCATTCATTGTTATTCTGTTAATAAACTCATCATCTTCAAATGAAAAACCATGTGCAAAACGCTCATCAAATCCTTTTAACTCTTTCAATGAAGATTTGTGAATAGCTGAACAAAAGTGCAATCCCCTTCTGTTATAAGCCGCATGATTGTACCATCCAGAAGAGCCTTCAATTCCGCTCCATGGAGCTGGCAGTAAATATTTAAAAAGATCTTCTTGTGATTTATTAGAGATATCTTCGAAATGATTTTCGGTTTCTTCACGATTTAATGCATAGACAGGTAGCAATACATAATTGGATCTTGACACATTCTGAAGAGCTGCAAGTAGTACATCGCCGTGGTGATAGCATTCTGGATTTTGAATTACAATAACTTTGTTTGAACATAGTTCAAATGCTTTGTTGTAGGCAATGCAAGGGTTGAACCAATATTTTTCTTCTGGCTCAAATCTAAAAAATTTGATTTCAGGATACAACGGCAGAATATCTTCAATTCTGTGGTCTTCATCACTAGCATCATCTACAATTACCACTTCATAATTTTTAATCTCTGATTTACGAATTGAATCCAAAGTTCTGATAAGTAACTGTTTTCTATTCCTGTATCCCATAGCAATAGATATCATTACAACACCTCTTTTAAAATATTTATAATTTTATCTGATGTTGATTGACCATCTGACATCCATGATGTATTGAATCTAAATCTTTCATTCTCAATCATATCAATTGAGTATTCCCATGAAAAATTGATATCATTTACATTAATTCTATATGAATTTAAATTATCTTCACTCTCTGGTCTTTCACTAAAATCTCTTGGTACTATGACTGGAGTTTTCAAAAATGCTGGTTCTTCTTGTGCTGTTCCAGAATCAGAAACTAAACACAGTGCATGATAAACAGAGGTAATGTAGCCCTTGTAAGGCATAAGAGGTATAATTTTGACTTCTTTCAAATCAATATTGTATTCTTCTAATTTTTGAACTAATCTTGGAAAATATAATAATTTTACTGGCACGTTAAATTTGCTAATCAACATATTTAAATAAAGAATAATATTTGTTAATCTCTCTTTAGAATTGAAATTTTCAGGCCTATGTACATCGGCTAAAATATAAGACATTTCTTTTGTCTGTTGCAGCAATTCATATGCAAAAGGTTCTACAACTTCACAAATTGTATTACCAATTACATGAATTCTATCAGGATTCATACCTTCATTGATTAGGTGTTCTTTATAATTTTTATGATAAACAAAATGAAAATCACTTACAGTATCACAAACTGTACGATTGATTTCTTCAAACATTCTTTTATCAAAGCTTCTCATCCCAGCTTCAATATGTGCTATTTTGTAGCCCTCTTTTTTGAGAGGCACAGATGCTAGAACTGAATTTGAATCACCCAGAAATACAATTAAATCTGGATTCAATTTTTCATTTTCAATTAATTCAATAACACCACAAGATAGATCACTTACTTGTTGATAGTGTCTTTTGCCGTGAGCACCAACATTTAAATTAAAGTCTGGCCTTCTTATCTTCAAATCTGTAAAAAATACATCTGACAATAAAGCATCATAATGCTGGCCTGAGTGTATAAGTGTGTGATTGAAATTCGCATCTAATTTTTTAAAAATTTCTGACATGCGAATAAAGTCTGGGCGAATGCCACTTATTGTAATAATATTTTTCATGGTTATCTTAAATTGTACAGCGTTGATTTATTAATCGTGCTTTAATTGAAGAAAAACCACTACTGAAAATTTACTTTTTACCTAAGTTTTGCTTGCCTACTTGTTGCACTTCTTTTGTTTGCATATCATCTGTAGATATAGTTTCTTCGACAATTAAGCTTTCAATATTATCTAAAAAAGACATTACATCAAGGCACTCTGTACCCTCTGTTCCATTAACTTTTACTTTGATATTGCCATCTTCATCAATTTCAATTGTAAGATCTATTGGTTTTGCCATGATTAAATAAATTTCTTTCCGACAATTTGAACTTTAATTTGTTTTCTTTGTCTTAATTCTTCATTGTCATTGGATTCAACAGAAAAATATTGAGATTCTAAAGCTTCTTCAATGACAGCTTTCGCATAGGCTTGTTTTATTCTTCCTGGAATATTAAGTTTGTCATCATATTCTGAACAAATCATATCATATTGGCCAGTTTCCTCATTGAAAGTAAAACCCAAATCATTGCTGGCTTTAGTAAATAATTTATTAAGTTGTTCTTTTGGAATAATTATTTGAGCTAATTGTTCTCTCTCATCATTGAGAAATCCACGCAATTTTTGTGGCTCATCATGTATGTTTGGCTTTAATCCTAGATCTGCAAGAGCTTTAATTAAAGAATCAAAATCTTTTATGCTACATTTAATTAACTTATAGGCTGACATTTTATATCTCCCACTGGAATCGTATCATATTTAGGTATATAATCTAAAATCCATCTTGAACAATTTGGACAAATCCAAACATTAGTTGATATTTCTAAAGTTGATATATCATTCACTGGCAATCTATGCTCATTTATTAAATCTTTATAATTTAAAAGTGTGACACCGCCCAATGTTATATAACCAAATTCATCCTGTCCCTTTTCGCCTTCAAGGCAAGTAAAACAGCCAATTGATCTCCAAAAATTTTCTCGCTCTTTAACGACAAAAGCACCAATTTCTGTGTACATTTTAAAATCTGACAACGATTTATTTTCAGCAGCTAAAATTAATTTATTTTTAGTTTCTGGCTTTAAATCATCCCAGGGAACATCACAGCTCGTCATTGTCCTCACGCAAGCCGAGAACATCTTCATCTTCATCTTCGCCAGCTTCAGTGTTCGATTGAATCCAGTGAATTGCTAGTTCGATTCCTTGTGCTAACTTTGCCAGGGCTCTGTAAGCAATAGCCTCTCCACTTGTAAGATTGCTTACTAAATTCATGCCTTCTACTACAATATCAGTAGAAATAAGTAAATCATTAAGAAATTCCTCAATTTCTTCGACATCCATAACTTCAATTTTCTTGAAATTTTCCAGCTTGATTCTGACAAGCTCTTCGTTGATTTCATCTGAGGTGATTTGTAAATTTGATTTTTGCATTTAAATAACTTTCGATTTGATAAAATATTTTATACAGGC
>JACCDW010624649.1_pt1 | contig 23518 bp, 36 predicted proteins | sample 7449781 | NCBI WGS metagenome assembly JACCDW01 (sample SAMN15323449, study PRJNA562643) | freshwater metagenome | isolation source: river surface water | place: USA:Blue River Watershed | collected 2017-08-18
GGTTACATATATAACCCCTACAGTTTTGATGTCGTAAGAAGGGTACAACTAATGGATGATGGTGGAAGAATTGACCAAATAGAAATAGATTCCAATCACCCACTATGGGATGAATTTAGAGGAATAGATTGTTATAGTATATGAGGAGAATATCATTCTCCGAGTAGTATATCTTACCACCTGAACTCACTATGTTCGGCATCCTGCAGGGGACGGACCGACAGGGCCGGACCCGTTCCAGTTTATACCTCTCCGGGTATAATTCCCACCTACATAATCTACTTTATACCCTTTAAGGTATACTTCTAATACCCCCGAAAATAACCCCTAAAAAACTACCGTTTATAGGTACCGGAACCGTACTTTTTTGGTACACATTTATCGTAGTGTTATTTTGTATCTAAAATTATCTTTTTTTCTTTAAAAATCCACGTACAATATATCCTATACCGGAAAAATAAATAATTGAAAATATCTGTGGGTAGTCTACCGGATTGTCCCGTGTGTGAAGTGAAGACCAATATAAAAAAATATTTGTAATATCCGGTATTAATTACGGTCCTCACTATCGTTCGGACCTTCATCCCCGACCCCCTTATGGACTATATAATGTGTATTACATATGTACTATTATACCCTATACTATTCCGGGATGAACGGTCGACCGTAGGGAGACCGGTAATACATGTATACTATTATACCGGTTCCCCTCACCGGTACTATAATGGTCTATTTGTAATACAAAGTTTACCGGGATAACCCTTGTCATACACCACCATCCCGGTAATGTTGTCATACACGAGTTGATTCTTAGAATAATCCTATGGTTTTTCGAAATACCCTAAGGGAATTTTTTGTCATACATTAGAATAGTACAACTTTACCGGGATGAGTATTACACCGGAGAGTAACAAAAAACCCCAAGACCAAGGGTCTCAGGGTTTTTAATAACAACAATTTAAACTAATTTACTGAATCATTCCATTACGGAATTGGATTGCTTGTTTTTTGTTCTTGAAGTTCTTACTTACAAGAACGTTCTTCTGTCTTACACGTACACGGTATGAGTGACCGGTGTGATAGATGTTGTCAGATACCGGAACATATACAGTCTTTGTATTACGCTCCTCAAGTGTTTGGTTGATAATGTCTTTTACTTTCATGATAAGATTTTTATGTACATATACAATATACGTAAAATATTTGAGAATACGAAATCCCGGTAAGATATATTTTATTTTTTTTACATGTTAGTTATCCTGGTAAAGTTTGGACGTGCCGGTATATCCTGAGATATCCATCCCGGTAAACTTGTGATACATGGGACCCTGAGGAAGGTTTATCCCGGTAAACTTCTACTACATGTTGGTATACCTCTTACCCCACTTGTGTTTCATGTAGGCATCATAACGATGAACCTTCTTAGGGTTGTAGAGAAAGATGACAAAGTAGAAGTCCCACTTCCACTCAAGTTCTTTTAGAAATCTTTTCATAATATAATAAATTTAGTTGTTATACAATTTAAGGCATGGGTTGACAGAGGGACATTGATGTCCCCCTGTGAATATCCCGGTAAAGTTTCTAATTTACCATCTCACTGATGACGGTGTTGAAGGCGTAGTTCTTATAACCTAAGTAGTCGATACCAATACCAACAATAGTGCCGTTGTGTTTGGCTACGAGTAGACGATAGGAACCATCACCATAACCTGAAGACGATACCACCCCTGTGTCATACGAACCCCACTGTTCTTCAGTCAATGTTCTATCACACATATGTCCATACCATCTATCACCTTCTTGAGATTCGGCATAACCAAACCCTGATGGTTCGGGGAATATTGAATCATCCCGGTAATGTTCCATGCTAAAGATGCCACACTGTCCCGAGTCAACGCCGATATCAGCTTCCTTTACAGTTCTCCAACCAAGATGGTCATTCACATAATCTTTGTGGACAGCTACGAGCAAACCTACTCGTGAACCCCAAGCTCCTTCATCGGATTTTAAAACATTTGTTAAGTACTCACCAGGTAGAACACCGGTCAGTTTGTGCTTACACCATACATCTAAGGAGTAGCAAGGGTCCGACACCATTACTGTGTCAGAGAGTCTAATAGTTTTCATTGTATTAAATGTTTAAATTGTTTCTTAAAGTTAAGCGCTTGGTTTCAATATTCCAACAGCGCAGCAATATATTTTTTTCACCACCATGCGTGCAACAGCAGCTCCATAAGTTTACCGGGATGAATTAACGCAGCTCCGGGCATGTTGAGAACTTTACCGGGATATCCTGGTGAACTTGTACCATCGACAGTGTGTCATGCACAAAAAAAGGGTGAACATTTCCGCCCACCCTTACTGTATATAAACTGCTTGATTATACTTCTACCAATTCAAACTCGGGAACAAAGGAGAAGATATGTTCAATCACCGGCACAGTCCAACCATTACCTAACATCTTATATCTCTCTGTCATACACACACCGATAGTTTCAGTATAGTTTTCAGGAACTCCTTGTAGAGCTTCACATTGATTAATGGTTAACGGTAATACACTGCCGTCATTAAGTTCAACGAATCTTCCACAAGATGATTTGGTCAGACAATTTGATTTGCCGTCCTTACGGGTTGTTGCATATAACTTATACTTCTCGTCTGTCTTACACCAACGACCTCGTTTGCCCCATCCACCAATTGCTCCGGGAACTACTTCGGAGATATGGGTATAGGTATTCTCGGGTTTGGTTACCCCGGTAATGTTTGTCCAGTACAAGCGGTCCCTGTTCTGTGCCGAAACAAGATTGGAATTAATATGAATAGGTTCCACACCCAACTCCTTTGTAATAATTTTCTCCCACTTCTTATTCTTTCCACCCATAAGAACATTCTCCAATAGGAAGTACTTGGGCTTGGTCATCTTGATGATACGGATGAATTCCCAAAATAGATAGGACTCACCTTCGAACTGGAAACCCTCATCCTTTAGTTTGAGGTATTGCTCCAACGATACCACATCGATATTCTCTTTGGTAACCATTCCCTTTCTCTTACCTGCTAATGAGAAACCTTGACAAGGTGAACCACCTACTACCATGAAGATATCCTTAGGTAACATTGTCCCGGTAATCTTCGACACATCACCGAGCTGCACAGTCTTCGGGAAGTTGTGATTGGTAACATTCATCGACGGGTAATGGACCTCTGATGCGAACCACTTGTAATCTTTAGTAAACTTGTTGATGGATATTTGCCCACATGACATTCCATCGAATAGTGAAATGATATTCTTCATTACATGTATTTGTTTAGGTCATTTAAATTACGTTGAATCTCTTTATCAATAGCCTTAGCAAGTTTATCCTTGGCAAGGTTCATGAAGGTTTCATCCTGGTAAAGTTTGTTCAGGTCGTTGCCGTAGAACTCTGTCTTCCCCACAATGATTCTGATGTCTTTGGTCTCACGGTCCTCACGATAGAAGATGGTCCGAGCGTAGATGTATTCATCACGTACCAAAGATAACTTAACTTCCTCTGAGATTAACTCCTTAGCTCGTAGTTGCATGATTACACCTTCTAACTTGGCCAACTTCTCAAAGTTAGTTTTCATCATACCGATAAAGTCCTTGTATCGATTACAGTGTTTAACTAACTCTTCACTGTGTGGTTGTGTCATGTCGACCGTTTGGTTTAGAAACTTATCGTATGAACTGATTTTCTCTGATGTACCTACAATCCCGGTAAATACACCTCCTGTTAACTTGTTTTCTCTTGACATGTGTCTTTCTTAATTAATTGTTTGATACTACTTAAAATTCTTGTACTGATTGGAATGTACACGTCGTTGTCATACAATGAACTAATCATCATACGTTTCTCGTGTTCATTGTGTTTGTCTAACTTGCCGTCCCATCTATCAAATTGTTCAGGGACAAGAGTGGACACTTGGTATTTTTGTGCCCACTCATTGAAAGTCATATTGGTTTGAAAGTTACTATACTTCACTCTCAACTTGTTATTCGGTTGTTTCATCTACTTTATAATCGTTATAGATTTCAGTTAAAGTTTCGATATCTTCAGCATCAGTGACGAAAGGATACATAGTTCCCAATACCTCATCTAATGTGATGTTAGGGTTCTCACAGAACATCCACTCCAAATCGGAATCCACATCCATCCAAAAGGATTCGTTATCAAGGTAAAACATTCCTTCACGATAGGAATAGGTTACACTCTCAATCTCTTCGCCGTTTGAATAAGAACTACGACCAGCGAAGTCACAGCCAGGTTCACTGAAATCAATGGTAACATCAACCCCATACTTCTTTGATAATCTCTGACAAAAAGGTTCAGGCGGTGACCAAGCCGTACTCACTGAAAACCCAATTGATGTTGGTTCGAGGATGTTAGTGTCACATTCCTTTACATTGAAGTCCCATTTAGTTCCGTAATACGAAACATAAGGAGACAATAGAAAATGACCACCATTCTTAATTTCCTCAAATTCCTCATTCTCAGGTACAAGGGTAGACATAAACAATACATCGACCTCAGAATTCAAAAGGTCATAGATTGGTTTCATATTAGATTCCTCTCCCGAAATCTTAATATAGTTGGAGCACCAGTTTGGCATATCAGTTAGTTATTTAATTGTTTGACAAAAGTATAAAAGGGATACCATTATTCCAAACGATATCCCGATTATTTTTTTATATTACCAACTCGCGTAATACTCGAAGTCATCGTGTTCATCAGACTTTGGTAATTCTCTTTCCAAGAATTCCACAGTTTCCTCGATGTTATTCTTGTACCACTCATCAATCTCGTAAGAACCATAGAAGAATCCTTCTGTTGGTGGAAGTAATTCTCTAATCTCATCCTCACAATCGTAAGTTTCAACATCGGAATAAGTTTCCTCACCACCACTCCAACCACTACGAACTTGGACAGTCTTCATCTTGGACTTACCCATAACATCCAAGACTTGTTTACAAACATCAAGTAGGTTTTGTAAATCTTCTTTGGTTACATAGTATTTGACTTCCTCCACTACTTCCTGTGTGTTGTGTACAAACCATCCGTGAATCTGATTGGCTTTTCTCCAATACATCAATTCTTCCGTAACATAAGAAACCCGACTTGGTTCGATTTTCTTGAAAGGTTTACCACCTCGTTTAACATTAACCTCGAATTGTTCTTCGGGTTTGTTGTGTTCCCATTGTTTAACATAGGTCTTCTTCGATAGATACATATCTAATCCCATAACATTAAAAGTTTAAATTGTTTGACTTATTACTTGTACAAAGATAATACATTTTTACTAAATCACAACACATAGGTAAAAAATATTTTAATTTTTTTTCTGAAGTCAGCGCAGCTGTTGCAGCCAGGGAAACTTTACCGGGACAACAAAACGCTGCTGTTGTTGCCAGATAAACATTACCAGGATATCCCGGTAAACTTATGACCTGGATGACCTGGCATAAAAAAACCCACATCATTGTGGGTTTTGTATTACGAACTTATAATCCTTATGTAGTTTCTTTCGAACTCGTTTGAACTTCAGTCCGACAATAACATTTTTCTCATCTCGATATCTCATGTCATATAAATCACCATCGATAACTTTGTATCCCCACAATTCTCCCGGTAACTTATCAAACACAACGGCCACCCTCACATTATTTTCTAACATCTCCAAACACGTCTCTTTATTATAACCGTCATAAGAAAATGTCAAATCGTAATTAGGATATAACATCATTAACTTCATTCGGTTGGGAACTTTTGTATAATCGTAAAATTGTACATCAGGAAATAAATCCAATACATTTAATTTTTTTCCGTCAACTTCAAGATAAAATGATAAAGGATTAATGTCTGAAGTATTATTAATACGTACACTAAAACTCATACCAAGTTTTTCGGCTTTTAGTTTGGTAGCTTCAATCTCGTATACCATCCACTTAACAAAGTATTCACGGTTCTCAAAAAACAATTTAGTTTTTTTGATACGACTTCTATTAATCAATTCGTCATTCATATTCATTCGGTTCATACCGGACTCATTAAGACAAAGGTCGGTACATTCGTCGTTTCGTAACGGACACACCTCATACCCACTACTGTCTGCAGGTGACAAGTAGATAGTGTAAACCAATTCATTGTACTCAATTGACTTAATATGTTTGGTAGTTTTACTAACCGAACCTAAATAGTTAAGTCCCAAATCCTTTTTTGTTTGTGTTAAATTTTTGAATTCCATATCATTGTTTGTTTGATGGATTAAAATTACAAAATAGTTTCCACTATTACAAACATTACTTTAATATTTTTTTACCTGAAGGCGCTGCTGCGTTTCCCAGGTGGAACTTTACCAGGATATCCCGGTAAACTTTTCTCATCTGTGCACTGTATCCACACAGGTAATACACGAGCATAAAAAAAGGTTGACATTTCTGCCAACCCTTTTCCCAAACACAAAATATGAACACAAATAATTTGTATTAAAAATATAGGTAATTTAATTCAAATTACAAAGTGTATTTTAAAAAATATCTTTTAAATACTCTGTTGTCTTCATTTAAAAAAGTCTGTGCTACCTTACCTTCGAATTCTCCTTGTGTAAAGACACCGAACTGCCACCCATACATTCTAGTGCCGTAGCTAATCTCGTCATTTAGTTGGGTGAACACTTTGGAAGAGTATTCCAATGGAACCTCAACCTCTACAACTCTAAAACCTTTTTTAACCCTGTCAATACAGGTTAGCACATGCTCTTCTACACTCTCCGAAATAATTTGGTCAATTGATTTAGAAATCTTCATCTCGTATTACGTCTAATGTTTTATCAAATCCAATCTTATAATATTGTAGAGCTTCCAAGATTTCCTCTAATGTTTCAAGTTTCAAATCCCGGTAATATTTGTCACCCCACTCAATCTCGTTACCGTTGTGGTAAACTGTGGTGGATACAATATCGTACTGTAATGTTTCAACACATTCAACGATATCACCATTTGCTAAATCACCAATGTTAATCGATGATTCCGTGTCTAACTCGTGTACTTCAATACTACGAGTGTCCAAGTCATCCAACACCTGTTGGATTTTCTTAATCAGTTTTTCCTTTTTCATAATCATTATAGATTTGTATTACGTCCCGTAAAGATAAGAATAAATTCCAATTCATCCAAGAGGTTCTATTAATAGATACCCATCGTTCCCAACATACACGACTCTCCCGTTTGTTTAGTTGGATTGTGATGTACAAACCATCCCGGTAAAGTTGTAAGGGTTCACCGTCCCTGAGTTTCTTGATTACACTAGACCTCTCCATTCGCCCAAATTACATTAACATCATCAGTACAATACAATTCTTCCGTAGATTGACCATCATTATCTTTGACTGACATAGTTTCAACTGTGTCGTCAATCTGTTCCCAAGAAATGTATGAGGTTTCACCACTCTTGACATAGTCAATTGCTTTCTCTTTAGCTTCCTCCAAAGTGTCAGCTTCAATCTCAAAAGGTGTACGGTACCAACCTGTAACCTTTGTGTCCAAATAAAAATTAAATGTTTCCATATATCCCGGTAATTTATTAGTTTCCAAATCCTGAACGAGTCTTTTCACCCAAATCATTTTCTTCCCACTTCTCAATCTCCTCACTGAAAAAATTGTAGACACCATCGTAAATACTCTCATTGATTCTCTCACAAGTCCAATCAATAGGTAAGTCCCCTTCAAGGATATTGTCTTTATCCTCATCACTCAATGTAAGTTCAAGACCTGGATAACCATCTCTAAGGCTATCAAGTTGAAGGTCTACATCCTCTCTACAAAATAACAGACCGGTCATATACCCCCTGTTCTGTAACTCCTCGATTAAATCCCTTGTGTCGAGGTTACTTAAATCCACAATGTTACCACTTTTCATATCATTTATTGTTTATGTGAAACGATTCACAAAGATAACACTATTAATTTAATATCCTACTACTCTATGGAAAAATATTTTAAAAAGACTGTACAGCTCGGTGCATGGTGAAAACATTACCGGGACAAACCTTCGCTGCCACAGCGCAGCTCCAATACTTTACCGGGGTAATACATCCTGGTAAACTTTTCCCTGAACCCAATAAAAAAAACCCTCCGTTGGGTAGAGGGTTTTAGTGTCTTTAATAAGGATGTGGGTTAATGTTATTACAAAACCTCCCACACTCGGTATTACACGGTGAAATACAATTCAATTCCCCATTGTCGGTAGGGACACCCCGTAATACTTATCCTTATTCATCACTCTCCAAGACATCGGTGAGTTATATTAGGTTTTCACCTACCGACAACAAATCTTAAACGAGTTCCATGTGGTTGGTATAGTTCACAAGGTCGGAGAAAATCTTTCTCTCACGGTTACCTGTACTACCAAACATCTTTTTCTCGGAGTTATCACCCTTAATCACAGAGTGAGTAGTATATTTTGTGACACCTGACATCAATCCCCAAACATTGTTACCCTTCTCACGAAGTTCACCGTTAAGGTCGATATAGAATCGAGATAACTTGTTACGAGTTACACCCGACATATTATCAGGAGTTTTTAAATCCACATTACGGTCAAGGTCGAACATTGTACGGATTACTGAATCCAATGTATCCATCTCGAATTGAGTTTCAGACATCTTACGGATGTTATCGAAGTTATTTCTTTCTTCTACCAACACACCTTCAATACGACGACACACCTCGTCAATCTTTACACCCATGTTTTTAGTGTGACGAATCTTTGTACCCATCTCCTTATAAGCTCCAAAGAAAGTATTTTGACAAGAGATTGTTTTGGTACTAGGACCAAATGATAATGAGGTCGAACCATCGAATGAGTTAATCCCGGTAACATATCCACTGATAGTGTCCCAAACTCCACCAACATTTTGAATCTTGAATTCGTGTGATTGAAGTTGAATGTACACCTTCTTACCATTACCAAACAAACCTCCCCTGTGAATTGGTAAACCTGTCTGTTGAGAAACCTTGTCAAGTAACTCTAACATCTCATAATTTTGGAATGGGACATAACCATCAGAGTGTAAACCAAGAACCTCGTGAGTGTCTTCTCGAAGTAATACTTTTTTATCTGATACTAAAATTTCATTGTCATCTACCTTTGTGTAAATAGGTGATTCTTTCACCGTCCAATTTAAATTGGTTTGGTCTAACAGTTGTGTAATACGGTCATTTAAAACTAGTTGTGTTTCCATTTTGTTTATTGGATTATTGTGGACACCATTATCCACATCACAAAGTTAGTTTAATTTTCGATATAAACAATAGATTGTAACAAAAAATATTAATTATTTTTTTCGACACCGTCACACTGAGGACGGGAAGAACTTTACCGGGTTATCCTGGTAAACTTTTCCCCACAAGTCTGTTTAACTTTTTTCGATAAACATTAAACAAAGAATAAACCACAAAAAAAAGGAGAACTTTCGTTCTCCCTTATTTTACACCAATTCGACCTCGTCTAATGGATTGACCACGAACTCGTAATCACACGAACTATCGTAATCATCGAACTCATCAACCTCGGTATAAAACTCACGACCATCGGGGGTAGTGTTTACCTCATACAATGTACCCACGGATGTACCACCCATCAACTTTTCGAATTCCTTGAAAGTATCCACATCCTCAATCGTTTCATTCTTTTTCATAAAACGAACAAAACACAAATTAACACCATCAATTTTCTGACCATTGGTAAGAAAGATTGTAACGGGTTCTTTGAACCACAACTCATTTTTAGTACTCATAACATTAAGGGGTTAAAATGGACATCGTTATCCATACATCTAAATTACAAAAAAGATATTACAATTACAAATGTTATATGAAAATAAATCAATTATTTTTTTGGAACCTCCAAGAATTTTTCGTCGACTCATAAGTTTACCAGGATGAAATAGACTCCACCATCCCGGTAAACTTTTACCATCGAAGGTGACTCTGACTTCAGTCCACAAAAAAAGGTGGAACATTGTCCCACCCTTTTATTATAAACCATAAACAAAAAAACTACGACCTCAAATATCTTAAATCTTTCTCGGTATATAATCTACCACATTCTTCTAATGTCAATCCCATCAACTCACTCTCCGTGAAACTAATCTCATCGGGGTAATATTGGTAAAGGAAATGTTCCACACCATCTTCGGTTGTTACGAATACTCTTGGTAGTGGGTCAAACAAATCTTTGGGTTGTTCTGTAATACGTACTGACACTACTTTCATCTTACATTTGTTTTTCGGTGGACAAAATGATTAGGTTTCCATCCTCTTCGGACATTAAAGTACCATTAAGTTGTACTTTGGTTACTCCCTTACTTACTTGTTCTTCAAGTAATTTGATAAGGTCTTCGATTTTTACTTCCATTTTACACATCAATTGGGTTAAACAATTCATTCCATTCTTTGGGGGTAATCCCCGTAATTAAAAACTCCCGTTCCTCCTTCGATAAATTTGGAACAATGTTTTGGATAAGTTCTTTGGACAAGTGTCGGTTGTTTACTCTATCCAATTGTTCGTAGGTAATATCCAATTCCATTGAGTTATGGGTTTTGGAAATCTGACTGATTCTTGTAATTAACATATCATTAAAATTTAAAGGGTTGGTAACACTCCATTTTCTCCGTAGAATAAAACTCCACCATCGTTCCCCTCATCATCAGATGATAGGGTACAATATGTACCATTGTCAAGGAAGAAAACAATTGGACGACTACTCCAACCAATATCTTCCATTTCCTCATCATTAAGGTAACGAACCTCTACGATAGTTCTACCTTCCAATACTTCCTTTGATTTCTTTGTCCAATGATTTAGGACGTCCTCTTTTACTTTCATTTCATTAATTGTTTAAATTGTTGAACAAATATAACACATAGAAAATTAATATCCTACTACCTTACCAAAATTAATTTAAGTTTTTTTTCGAGGATGATAGTAATACTATGACGAATCAAAAACTTTACCGGGGTAATACACTATCCCGGTAAACTTTTGTTTCAGGTCCTGACTTCAGACTCCTCAAGTGTAATACACAAAAAAAGGTGAACATCTCTGTCCACCTTTCTCGATTTTATAGAACTTGGGAATATTAAACTTTTTCGTTTTCCTTAAACCAATTCAAGGAAACCATACCATCGTGTACACATTGTTCTTCGTCAAGATAATCTCCACATCTCTCTAAACCTTCCTCGTGTTCGTGACCTAATTCACATTGGGTTACTTTAACAATATCATACCCGTACACCTCACCTTGTAAATACTTACCATAAGTATCCACCTCCCCTTCAAGTAATACATCACATCTCTCTGTAATACGTTGACCACATCTCTTGATTGAGAATTCGTTTTGTACATCTTCCTTACGGATAAACACAAAACCAATTTGACCACTATCCCACCTATCACCAAAAGGTTTGGTACTAATAGCGATACCTCCGTGGTCGTATAGATACAAGGGTTTGATAACAATTGGGTTCTCCATCCTGGTAATGTTCTTCTCCATCTCGTCCCAACTATCATAATCATCGTGTTTGTAGTCGTGACTATCCCCCAAGTCGTATCTCTTGTGGAAACACACCATCCTGGTAAGGTTGTAGTCTTCTCGAGGGTTCGTTGGACACTCGTCATAGAATAACCTCAAAATGTAATTGTCGAATCTTTCTTCTCTAATATCCATTGTCTTGTCTGTTTAAGTTACAAAGGTATAACATTGATTTCATTTTACAAAACTTTATTTTATCCCGGTAAACTTCCGAACCGTAGCTCCGGGTGAAGGAGGGTTTCCCCTCCCGGTAATTATCGAGTTTCAATGTACTGGTCGATAACATCCACCAACATATCAAAGTACACACCTTCCACCGACTTAACAACTTTGTACTCATCGTTCATAAAATGAACCTGGTAAACATCGTCCCATCCAAGAGTTACACAAACAAAGTCTTTAAAGTAACGACCATTCGGTTTGAAGATTAGAACTTTCTGTTCAAAGGAACAAATCGTTCGAGGATTGACTCCCCAAGTTATCCAAATAAGTTTGTTGTGGGTTAGAACTTGTAATGTTTCATTAACATTAAAATCTCGTTGTGTTAAAGGTTCAATTTCTTTCCACACATTGTACACGGTTTTCGTATTCATATCATTGTTGTTTAATTGATACATCTAAATTACAAAATTGGTATTACAATTCCAACACTTATACCGGAAAAGATTTAAGTTTTTTTGACAAATCCTGACACAGTAACAACAGCGGGGAACTTTACCGGGACAAATCCATCCTGGTAAACTTTTCCAGTCTTCTTCGTCCCCCGTGTAATACTTCATTCATCCTGGTAAACTTGTTCCATCTCGGAACACCTTCATCTTGTAGACAAAAAAAAAGGTAGGAGAATCTCCCACCTTTTTCTAACAACATCACTTTAACAAACTATTCAATTACACTGAACTTACGACCTCTGAAAGTGAATCCCACAATCGACTCAAACAAGTAGGTCATCGGTTTAACCTCTCTGTCCAAATCTTGTGAACCATTGTCATACACCTTTGGAAGAAATTGTTGGAACATCTCCTTTTCGATAGGAGTATCGTTGTGGAAATAAACCACCTTCGGTTTAATCTCATCAAACCTCTCTACCATAAGGTAAAGTTTGGTTTCGGTTTTCTCATCAGTCAAAACACAAGGAGATAAATGTTTTTTCCCCTTTGGAGATTGTGGAACAAAATTGTTCTCCTTCTCCTCCTTCACTCGGTTGTTGTTTACTCTTTTAGAGTAGTCAGTACAAAGAAGAAAGTTACACTTCGACTTCTTGATAATTTGACCAAAGTACGGATTACCCGTTTTAGACATTGTCGGAATTGTTTCCGTTACCAAGTTAATCATTTCGGGTTTCGTTACTCCCAAAAACAGACCTAACATTTGTGGTCTTGTAATTAAGACAACATCATTTTTGGTGACTACACCATTCTCAATCATTAAAGTTTCCATTTTAAAACTTTTAAGGTTCTGTGTCATTATCGACATATCAAAGGTCGGAAATTAATTTCAAATATCCTACTATTACCCTAAAACTTTTTATACTTTGGACAAATTTATAATCATTCTAAATAAGGATGAACTGACTGATGTAACGACATTGAAAACATTACCAGGATGTAATACGTTGGGGACAAGTAATACACACTTTATCCCGGTAAACTTCTTACCCCTTCACCATCTTGAGAATCTCGTCCATTCTTTTGGAAATTCGTAGTTGGGTTTTGTTCTTACTTCCCGGTAAATAATACTCGGACAAGATACTATACTCAAACTTCAGTTGTTGTTTGATTCGTTCTTTCTCTACACTATTCATTATTTTAAAATTTCATAGTCATCAATTTCTTCGATTACGGATAAGGTACTTCCATTATCCCATTGAACTTGGATTTGACCAATGTCGTCAATCCCGGTAATAATACCTTCCATCCCGTCAGGTACGGGTAACATGTCGTCCATGTGATTCATTCGGATTCTTCTACCGATTAGTAACGTCTTTTCCATTGTAGATAAGTTTTACAGAATACGAAATGAAACTACATACGATTAGTACGAACTCCACGAATTCTACTAACCACCCCGGTAATCTTCTCATCATCATTGATTGGTGAAAAAGTGAACTAAATCAATTAAGTGTGGGAATGTTACCGACAGATTAGCTTCGGTAGTACCCGATTGTTTGACTTCACCATTATCGAATACCTCGAACTTGGTTTGTGTTCCATCGGATAATTTGAATGTACCTCTCATCCCATTAGTGAGATTCTTGTACCTTGTTTGGATTACATTTACTTTTTCCATATCATTTGTTTTGTTGTGTGAACAAATATAAGTGATAATAAATTAATATACAATACCATACGAAAAAAATATTTTACAACCCTCGTCTGATGAGTCTCTGGAAATTAGTTTACCGGGATAACCACATACGGGATAAAAATCCCGGTAAACTTCCTACCCCCAATCTTTGAAGTCGTTGTTTTCATCATACCCCAACATATACTCCTTGATTTCCTCCTCCGTTAAATCGGTAACTTTTTCTCCGTTGTAAGTACCTTCGGGATACCAATGTGGGTTCTTCGGTCTACGATAGTAACTATCTGAACTACCTCTGTCGTAAAGACCCCCGTGTCTGTTTCGGTCGAATTGAATTTTTTCAGTAATCATAACATTTCATTTAGGTTGAACAATACACAAATATAACACTATTCTTTTAATATCCAACACCATTCAATAAATTTATTTTTCACAACCCTCACCATCAGGGACCAGCTCATATACTTTACCGGGACAAGTATTACAACCCCCTAAGTGTAATACAATACCCCTTAAGTGTAATACACCTTTTTTCTAAGGCGACAAAAAACCCCCAACCTATAAGATTGAGGGTTTGCATATACTCCGTGTTCTAAAAATGTTTTTTAATATCTATTGTAATCACGTTCCCGGTAATGTCCTCTACGGTTCGTGTTGTAATCATCTTCGATAACCTCATCGAAATTCGGTTCACCATCCCATTCAACTTCTTGGACAAGACCAAACGAAACCTTACCCAATAACTTGTGGATGTCTTCCAACTTCTCCATAACAATGATGTAGCTATCTTTACTAAAGTTAATCTTAGTGACTCTACTTCTACTTTCTCTATCTAATAGTTCATAACAAGAGTGTACTTGTTCCCAATTGATGATAGTTTTTCTTTTCGACTTTGAATTAGTTAAGGTAATATACATACGTTTTATAAATTTAATGTGTGTGTTTGACTACTTAGACGGATTTATCCTGGTAAAGTTATGAGGGTTCCTGACCGGTGAAGGTTTCTCAACCCGGTAAACTTTAACAACAACATATCCTTCTTTTATTTTTTTGTTAATCAGTTTGTGTTCGACTATTTCATTTCATTTTCCATTTGGTACGATACAAAGGTAGAGCTAACCGGTTTATAAAACAAGAACTTCATAATAATTTTTTTTAATAGATGTAACGTTACATCCACTGATGATTCAGGTGAAAAGTTTACCAGGATAAATCTTCGATTTAAGACACGATAATTCGTTAATCCATATAAGTTATCATCCTGGTAAAGTTTTACCATCAGAGTCAAAAAAAAGGAGGACTATTGTCCCCCTTGTTTGAGTTTGATTTCCTCTTGAATCTGTTTCCAATACTTCGGTAACTTAGAGGAAACTTTTTCAAGATGATGACCCGAAAGGTGACGACCACCCATTAGGTACTTTGAGATGTAGGAAAGGTACCGACTATCCGACTTGTTAAACCCACGACCATTATCCCAATGAGTACCCGACTGACTCTTTTCGTCTTCAGTCTGACGATTGAACAAAACGAGAACACCTCTCTCAATCCAACGAAGGTCACTTGACAACTTCTCTTGGATGAATTCTTTGGTATAGACCATAACATTAAACATTAGAGTGACGAGACGGATACTTTTATCCGTACATCTAAATTACAAAAAAGATATTACAATCACAAACATTATATGAAAAAAAGATTAGAATTTATTTAGAAGATTTCCTCATCTACGTCCGTTGTAATACTTTACCAGGATGTGTAATACAATATCCCCCATATGTAATACGATACCCCCGATGTGTAATACGACCACCCCGTCAATGGCCACCCGGTGTAATACTTTACCAGGATGTGTAATACGGAGTAGGGGGACAACCCCGTCACACTGTCGACAGGGAAAACTTTACCGGGATAATCGACACTTCTTGAGAATTCTGTACCAGGCCAGACGCTGCCTTTGTTTACCAGGATGACTGATAGATGAGGGCTAATCCGTGTTTCTGTTACATATGGATAGATTGGTTATCCCGGTAAAGAAATACCATCCGGTCTTCAGACTCTGGTTTTGGACAAGAACTGGTGTTGAACTGGATGTTTTGTATAGGAGGAATCCCGGTAAAGAGTTACCATCGAAGGTTCACCGTCGACTTCAGAGTGTGGTGAGGATTTGGACTACGAGAATTGTTGTGGAGAAATGAGTGGGGAACTCATAGGGATTTTGTTAGTCATCCTGGTAAACTTCGATGACCATTAGACCGGATTATTTTTTTTACTAAATTATCCTGGTAAACTTATTTGACAATATAATTCCTTCATTTACCATCCTGGTAAACTTCATCGAAGGTGAGTGTCAATATTTTCGTGGTGTTACTTTTTCATATATTTAGAAGAATTTTTCATACACAAATATACCGGTTTTTCCGGTTATCTCCAAATGAATAAGTTTACCAGGATGAATTTATTTTTTTTAAAAAAAAATTTGGAAAATCTGTGAATGGAAGAAAACATTACCAGGATGAATTGATGTGAGGTGAACCCCGGACCGGAAAATAAACAAAAGTTTACCAGGATGAAAATGAAATACGATTTCGCCAGAAGGTTTTGCCAGACAAAGTTTACCAGGATGAAAATGAAATACGATTTCGCCAAAAGTTTCACCAGACAAAGTTTACCAGGATGAATCGACCAAGAATTTCTGATGTAAGGTTACATCTCGACCGTAAAATCAATATAAGTTTACCAGGATAGAAAATTGACTTTGTGGACTTCCGAAAAACAAAGGTAAAAATTTTTTTAACATTTTCCAAAAAAAATAACATTACCAGGATAGAATTTTGTAAAAATAATTTTTTTTAAAATTTCCATCGAAAACATTACCAGGATGAATTTTGACGAACCGAGAAAAAAAATGACCGTTTAATAAGAAAAACATTACCAGGATGAATTTTGAGGAAGATGAAAAAAATTACCGTAAAATCAAAATAACATTACCAGGATGAATTTTGAGGAAGATGAAAAAAAAATCGACCGTTAAATCAAAATAACATTACCAGGATGGTCGGTTGTCCTGGTAAGTTTTTCACTACACCGTCACTGTCGAATTCTCCTCAAACAAAAATCCCCCGACCTAAAAGACCGAGGGATTCAGACAAAGACTACTCTAATTATTGATAACCCTTATTCTCCTCGTGACTAAACCACAGAACAAGACAACCACCGATAACCATCCACAAAAAGAAACATACAAAATGAACAAACTCATTTGTTGAAATCATTTGAGTAACGTGGTATATGATACCGATGAATGATAAAATCACACCACCAAATAAGAAAGATTTTTTTAAACTATTCGTCATAACATTAAAAGATTAAAGATAAAAACATACATACAATCATACCCAAGATAGATACACCAATAACATCAAGGGAAAAGTCGTGAGAGGTATCTCTCTTTTTTTGATTTCTCATTTCATTTATCATTTAGTACATCACAAATATAACGGATAGGAATTTAATATACAATAGGGTATGTGATATTTTTTTAAGGGACTGAAGAATAGGACGTCCTATAATGTCAGGGGAACATTACCGGGGTGGTATACCCCCTGTACCCCTGTGTGGGGGGGACCCCCCTCCCCGTATCCCCCCTTATATAGGGTTTTTTGGGGGGGTCTAATAGGGGGGACAATACCTCGATGAAAATTTTTCCGGAAAAAATCCGGTAATTCCCTTAATACCCCAATTTTCGAAAAAAAAATTCCGGAAAATTTTTCTAAAAATCCGGCTCTTATACTCCGGTATATTTATAGTATATGAAAAAGAATATCAACGAGGAGGTTTTACGTATCCGTGAGGTTATGGGATATAAGGAACCATTAAATGAGCAGACTGTTAAACGTGTAATTAGTCCGGCAACAAAACATAATTGGGATAACTTAAGTAATCATTTGGAATCAACATATGGATATACCATAGAGAATGAGAACAAATTAACTTATGACTTTAATAAATTGGTTACCATGGTTATTGCTTGGACACCAATTGATGTGAATACCGGTAGAATCTCAATGGAGATAAAATTCAATGACCCTAATATAATCAAGGTAAATGGTCCGAGTATATCTACGATTCAGACATTATTAAAATCCAAGTTGGTTGATAATACCATTATGGGAAATAGTCCTGAGGGTTATTTAATACAAACCATTGATAAGGTTGCCAATATATTATTCAATGTGATTAAGATTAATGGTCAGACCATGGCAAACACACCGATTGAAGATATTAAGGATTATGGTGATTATAACACATATCAATCAACAAGAAAAAATTAAAACAAATATATGATGGAAGAATACATTGGAGTTATTAAGATGTTTGCTGGTGATTATGCACCGCAAGATTATATGTTATGTCAAGGACAGACATTATCAATTTCACAATATACGGCATTATTTTCCGTTATTGGTGTTGCGTACGGTGGTGATGGACATACCAACTTTCAATTGCCAAACTTATGTGGTAGAACCATTAAGGGTGCCGGAAGAAATACCAACGGAACACAAACGGTTATGTTGGGTGAATCGAGTGGTGCCGAATTTGTTGTTTCCACATTTGTGGATAATACACATCCGTCATTTCAGGTTGATACGCAGTTCTTGGGATTAAATTATATAATTTGTGTAAACGGGATGTATCCTTCGAGACCATAATTTGAACCTCGTAAGCCGGTCTCCGAAGCCGGGATATTTATATACTATGAGTAAAAGATTCACATTAACAGAACAAGAAAGAAAAGAAATCCGTGGGTTATATGAACAAATGATTGGGGTATCTGATTATAACCCATCATCAGGGAAACCAATGCCAAATTATGGTAAGGATTTAAAAAAGACATTATCAAAAATAAGCGCGGATGATGCCACGGATTATGTATCTGCTGGTCTTGATGTTATACCGGGTATTGGTAATTTGGCATCTGCCGGTATTGATATTGTTCATGCTGCAACGTATATATATCGTTTTTTTAATACGGATAATGAGGATGAGAAGATTGAGTTTGGTGTGATGGCTTTGGTAACCCTTCTTATGACATCTATTCCTGTTGGTGGTAATGTTGCCAATGTTGTTGCTAGAAATGGTCTTAAATCATTTATTAGACGAACACCTGAGGAGATACTTCACATTCTTAAGAAGGCCGGTTTATATAAGGCACATATATTTGCGTTTCAAAAGGAGAAATGGAAATATAGCACGGCTTTGTTTTTGTTTAAGGTGTTTAGGGGCGAGGCTGAAGAAATCTTTCCATTGTTATATTCTAAATTAAATAGTATGTTAAAGAAGGTTGTTAATACTCCATTACATGAACCGATTCGTAAATTTAAGGAAGAGGTTGATTTTATTTATAATAATAGGGAGTCATACAAGAAAGTGGCACAATACGTATAACATATGAAAATTATACTTACGGAATCTCAAGTTGGTAGTTTACGTGAAAGGATATGGGCTCACATTCAAAAGGGTGAGGGTTCCAAATTCAATTGGGCTAAGGGTGACCTTGAGAAGGCGGATAAGGTTAGTGTACCGTTGAGCAAATTAAAATTCAATCAACCAAAGAGTGATGAAGAGGAGAAGGAGTATAAGGATAAGGTTGCCGGTATTATCAAGTATTATAAGAAACATAAGAAGGTAATGCCCATGCTGGTTCATAAGGTAAAGGGTGGGTATGAGATAATTGATGGACATCATAGGTATACGGCACTTAAACAGATGGGAGTTAAGAATGCCAAGGTTATTATTGTACCGGAGAAGGATGTTAAGTATAAGAAGAAATTAAAGTTAGAGGAGAATGTGGGTATTGTCACTGAGATTAGGAATTCGTGGATGAACTATGTTAGAACCAAAACAAAAGAACTTACAGGACAAGATTGGCCCGAGTATGTGTTAAGGGATTGGTTATACAAGAACACCAAAGAATATCTTCCCAACTACGAAACAAAGAAATATGACCAAGATAGTGCTGATTTACATAGAAGATTAATTAAGTCCTTTGTGGAAAGTTTTGTGGAGGGTCATGGTAAGGGACAGTGGGAATACCGGATATTAGATGTTTCCATAGATATATTCACAGATAATAGCAAAAAGGATTTAATAAAGAAGATGGAGGGTTTTATTAGAACCGACATACCAAAAGATGAGGAAAGACATAATGTACAACAATCTCAATTAGATAAGGTGGGGGTATCACCTGAACCAATTATTGTTCTACAAAGAAAAGATGGTATTGAATTATTGGAAGGTTGGCACAGAACCACATCCGCACTTAAGAAGTACGGCACGTATAAACAAAATGCTTGGGTATATGTTCCCAATATATTAAAATAATATGAACTTACAAGAGAATATACATAGGATTAAAGAGGTGATGGGATACCTAGTTTAAAATTTTTATTAAAGAATAATATATTTATATAGAAAACAATTATTACAATGTACAGAAACAACATATTAACTGAATCAGAAAAACAGGAGATTTTAAATCAGTATAAGAAACCAGTAAACGAAGAAGGTTTAAAAACGAGTGTTGATTATAATACCGTTATACAAGTATTACAACCTTATGGGTTTAAATGCTCAACAAAAAATGAAAAATATAAGGGTCAATTAATTTGTGATGGTCAAACACCTCAGGGAAAAATCGCACAATTTAACATGGACAGTAATGGTAACTATAGTTTAGGAGTTTCGGGTAAAGGAAGAGAAGGTGGAGTTTACAAAGGTGGAAATTTTGCACCACATTTTATTAAACTTTTGTTTTCATTAATGTAGTAAATAATTTCATATGATAATATAAACCCTCTTAACTGAGGGTTTTTTTTTGTTTATATAAGGATAAATTGAAATTATAATATATTTATAAAGAAACAGAAAAAAAATGAAAAAAATTGTTAGATTAACAGAATCGAAATTGGTAGAACTGATACGTGGAATTGTGTCAGAACAACAGACAATGTCACCTGAGGAAAAACAAAGAATTGACTCTTTGCCATGGAAAGAAAGGGAAAGATTAATGGATTTAAACATGTACAATTCAGATTTGGTGAATGCAAAAAATTCTCGTAAAATTACACCCGCACAATTCATGCAAAAATATAATGCGGCAAATCCTCAACGTAAAATAAAAACACCAAATGACAAGATTATTCCTTATATTACGTCGACTAAGTTTTTACCTCCTGAGATTAAACACGATGAAGAGGTAACAAAACCTGAGCCACCGGAGGAACCTGAAGTAAAATCAACTTACACACCAGAACCGGAACCTGAAATTGAACCTGTACCGGCACCACAATTACAAGAGTCGATTAAAAGAACTCTTAATATGTTTAACAGAATAAAATAAAAAAATATGAAAAAAGTTATTAGATTAACTGAATCTGATTTAGCTAGATTGGTTAGAAAAGTTATTAGTGAAGCCGCACCTGAACCAGTAAGAGGTGAGCGTCAAATGTTTGGTATGTTTTCATTTGCCGAAGGTGAGACAAAACCACGTTATTATAGAGGGAGACCGATATCACAAAAAGACATTGATGTAATGGTTAATAATTTGGCTCAGTTTTTAACAAATACGGGTACAGTTGATACCTTAAGAACTTTCCGTAATAGTCCAAGATTCCGTATTCCTCAATTTATTGAGTTACATGTTGGAACATCACATAGTGGTTCAGGAGAGGCAAATGCTGCAGTTGCTCAAGGTAGATTTAATTTCTTAACCGGTATTGTAATGGCGGCATTTAAACAAATTGGTGTAGATGCTTCGGTTGCGAAGTCAGTTGTTGTTAATAAGAGTGATAACACATATGCTCCAAGTAATTTGGATAGAAACTTTTATGACCCTAAATTGGTTAAACCAAGTGCAACTGAAAGATTGGCTTGGATTACGGTAACCGCTCTTGAGACAGAGGGTAACACCATGGGAGGATTGATGGCAATACAAAAAGGTTTAAATCAATCATCAAGTATAGTTAACGGTTTATTTATTGATGGTGTTGATGAAACAAAGATTCTTCAGTATTTGAGTAAATTAAAAACATTCTCTGATGTTGAGGAATTAAATCAATTAATTAATGCTGGTGGTAATTTTAATTCATTGGAAGAGTTCTTGAACGACCAATTGTTTGACGACCCTGAACAAATGAAAGCCGCTGCTGTTATATTACAGAGATGTGCAATGAAAAGTGAATTACAGAAAGACACAGTAAGATTGTTACGAGTTGGTAGAAATCTTAACGTAAGTATCGGAATAGGTCGATAATTCAAAATAAAATAATAAAAAAAACCCTCGTAATTGAGGGTTTTTTTATTTTACATTGTTTTATAAAATGTGTCCATGTTAACCATATGGATATTTTATAATTTATCATTCATTATATTTCCCCCTTTTTGTAAAAAAAATTTTAAGATTTAAAAAAAATAATTCCCCCTTTGCTTGTATTGTATTTTTTAAACCGATACATTTGTGACATAAATTTTAAAACCAAATTTTATGTCCAAAAATTATTTAAAAAACGCCCAAGAAAGAAGGTCGGTATTAAATAAAATCGGAGCTCAGGATTACGACCTGAAGATGGATGACTTTATCTACCTAATTTCCGATGTATGTACACCGAACAAGTATGGGAATTTATTTCCTAAAAAAGTTTGTTACGATTCCAAAAATATTATGGTTGAGATACCATCAGGTGAGGACCGTGGTGACTGTCGTATTGGTAAATCTAAATTTGCCGAGTTAAAAATTTCTTTTATTAACAAAAATAAATCGTATAGTATACGTAATATTCGTGGATGGCAGAATTTTGATTATTTTATTTTATGTTTTGTTGATGAAAATATAAAGGCAAGGTACTATTGTGTAAAGAAAGAGGTGATTACCAATAATCCGGCACTCACCTTGAGTTTTATGAATGGTACTAAACAATCCAACATGAATAATGAAACTGTTGGTATGGCAACATCAATTAAGGCTATTGACGTAAATTGGTATTTTAAGAATCATAATTTATTGGGGGGTACATCTTATAAACATCTATTAAAATTCATTGCAAATATGGATGATAGTGATGGTGGTACGATAACAAAGGTTGAAGATATCGAATTACCTGTTAATCGCAAGTATCGTCCGGCGTCTACATTATCTTACATGTATAAAGGAGTTCACATCAAGGGTGGTAGTAATAAAGAATCAATGTTCAATTTGGTTAAAGCTATTGGTCCTAAAAAATTGGAGGGTATTATTTGGAGGTCACAATTAAGTAAAGAAAAAAAACCGTTACATGAATATGTTGGTAGTGGTTACTACTTCAATCCAAAATTCTCACTACGTGATACCTTATTAACCATTCGTATGATTAACGAAAAAACAAATCTTAATGTTCAACTAATTAAAGAAAACTAATATGATTGCTAATTTCAAAAACTACAAAACAAAAAATGAAAAATGGTCGTTTGATAAGTTAAGTTCTTATCCACCATTTCAACGTAACCGTGATGTTCTTCCACGTGTAAAGAAGTTAACCAAGATTTTATCTTCGGTGTATACTCCGAC
>JACCDW011760021.1_pt1 | contig 23514 bp, 27 predicted proteins | sample 7449781 | NCBI WGS metagenome assembly JACCDW01 (sample SAMN15323449, study PRJNA562643) | freshwater metagenome | isolation source: river surface water | place: USA:Blue River Watershed | collected 2017-08-18
ACGAATTTCTAGATCGCTTAATCGCTTCAGCTTTACCACGTATTCGTGATTTTAAAGGTGTAAACGATAAAGGTTTCGATGGTCGCGGTAATTACACTTTGGGTGTTACTGAACAGATTATTTTCCCGGAAATCGACATTGACAAGGTGAGCAAAATCCAAGGGATGGACATCACCTTCGTAACCTCTGCGGGAACAGATAAAGAAGCATACGCTCTTCTTACAGAATTTGGCATTCCTTTTAAAAAGAAATAAGAAGCTACAATGGCAAAAGAATCAATGAAGGCCCGTGAGGTCAAACGTAAAAAACTCGTTGAAAAATTCGCTGAAAAGCGTGAAGAGCTTAAAAAGGCTGGTGACTACACCGCCCTTCAAAAGCTTCCACGTAATTCTTGCAAAGTACGCGTGCGCAACCGTTGCAATTTAACCGGTCGTCCACGTGGTTACATGCGGGATTTCGGAGTCAGCCGTGTTACTTTCAGAGAAATGGCCGTTTTTGGTCTGATCCCGGGGGTAACTAAATCAAGCTGGTAAAAAAAGCTTGTGGGTTGGGAAATAGTTCGTATATTTGCCCCCCTACAAAAAATAAATAGTGTTTAATATAATTATCCCGCTTTGGCGGGATAACATATAAACTTAAAAAAATGACAGATACAATATCAGATTACCTTACGCGCGTTCGTAATGCAATCAAAGCGAATCATCGCATCGTGGAAGTACCTGCTTCCAACCTTAAAAAGGAAATCACTAGGATTCTATTCGAAAAAGGGTATATTCTAAATTACAAATTCGAAGATACCGCGAACAAACAAGGGCTTATCAAAATCGCTCTTAAATACCATCCGGTAACAAAACAATCTGCAATTCGTGAACTTAACCGCGTATCCCGTCCAGGTTTACGTAAGTTTAGCGGGGCTTCAAGTATGCCACGTGTACTCAACGGATTGGGTATTGCTATCATTTCTACATCACGTGGGGTAATTACCGACAAGGAAGCCCGCACGATGAATGTTGGTGGTGAAGTATTATGTTATGTTTCATAATTAACCGGAGGGAATTATCATGTCACGTATAGGAAAAGCACCAGTATCAATCCCAAAAGGGGTAGAAGTAAAATTTGCCAACGGTTTGGTTACTGTAAAAGGTAGCAAGGGAGAATTAATCCAACAAATCGATCAGGATATTACAGTAGAGATTGCTAATGAACAAGTCTTAGTTAGCCGTCCAACTGACCAAAAGCGTCACCGTGCATTACACGGTTTGTACCGCGCACTTATTGCTAACATGGTTAAAGGTGTTAGCGAAGGGTATCGCACAGAACAGGAATTAGTAGGTGTAGGTTATCGCGCAACGAATAAAGGTCAATTGTTAGAGTTGTCACTCGGCTACTCACACAACATTACCTTCGAACTTCCAAAAGAAATCAAAGTAACTACCACTGCTGAAAAAGGTCAAAACCCTAAGGTTATTATGGAGTGTGCTGATAAGCAACTCTTAGGAATGGTAGCAGCAAAGATTCGCAGCTTACGTAAACCTGAACCATACAAAGGAAAAGGTATCAAGTTTGCCGGTGAAGTTTTGAGAAGAAAAGCAGGTAAATCAGCATCCAAAAAATAATTAAACAACTAATCATCTTTAAATAGATCCTAAGATGGCATTTAATAAAGCAGATCGCAGAAATAAAATTAAGCTGCACGTTCGTAAGCGTGTTAGCGGTACAGCACAGGCGCCTCGCCTAAGCGTATTCCGCAGCAACGCAGAAATTTACGCACAGCTTATCGATGATAAAACAGGAAAAACCCTGCTAGCAGCTGGGTCAGTAGAAAAGTCTATTGCCTCCGCTAAAGTAACCAAATCAGAGAAGGCCAAATTGGTTGGAAAACTAATCGCTGAGAAAGCCGCTGCAAACGGCATCGAATCGGTAGTTTTTGATCGCAATGGATTCCTTTATCATGGTCGTATCAAATCGCTGGCTGAAGGAGCTCGCGAGGCAGGTTTAAAATTCTAAATTACTGAAGATGTCAAAAGAAGTAGTAAAACGCGTAAAGTCAAGCGATATTGAACTAAAAGACCGTCTGGTTGCTATCCAACGTGTAACTAAGGTTACAAAGGGTGGCCGTCACTTCAGCTTTGCTGCCATTGTGGTAGTAGGGAATGAGAAAGGTGTGATTGGACAAGGTTTGGGTAAGGCGAATGAAGTAACAGACGCCATTACTAAAGGCATTGAAGATGCAAAGAAGAGTTTGGTAAAAGTACCAGTATTAAACGGTACAGTTCCTCACACTCAAGAAGGTAAATTCGGTGGGGCTCGTGTCCTCCTGAAGCCTGCAGCGCACGGTACTGGTGTTATCGCCGGTGGTGCTATGCGCGCCGTTCTAGAGAGCGTAGGGGTAACCGACGTACTTGCAAAGTCTAAAGGCTCTAGTAATCCGCATAACGTGGTTAAGGCAACATTAGACGCGTTGATGAAAATGCGCGATCCTATCACTGTTGCCCAACAACGTGGAATTAAACTCGCTAAAGTGTTTAACGGTTAATCTTTGAGCAATGGCAAAAGTAAAACTTACACTCATGAAAGGCACCTCTAAGCGTACTCCCGCTCAGCGTGCAACACTCGAAGCTCTAGGATTACGTAAATCGTATCATAGCGTCGAAAAGGAGCTTAATCCTGCTATAGAAGGCATGATTAACAAAGTAAAACATGTACTAAAGGTTGAAAGTATCTAAGATAAGAAAGAGATGAAATTAAGCGGTTTAAAACCGGCTAGCGGTTCGGTTAAGTCCAATTACCGTCGCGGTCGCGGTCAGGGTTCAGGTGGTGGTGGCACCGCTACCCGTGGTCACAAAGGTGCTCAGTCACGTTCAGGTTACTCCAGCAAACGTGGTTTTGAAGGTGGGCAAATGCCTCTTCAACGTCGTTTGCCAAAATTTGGCTTCAAAAACATCAATCGTGTGGAATATCATGGAATTAACCTTGATACCATTCAAGCGCTTGTTGAAAAGCACAATTTGACCGAGGTGAACATGGATACCCTCATTAAAAATGGTCTCGCTAATAAAAACGAACTCGTTAAAATCATGGGTCGTGGCGAACTAAAATCAAAAATTGAAGTGAGTGTACATGCTTTCACCGCTTCTGCAAAAAAAGCAATTGAAGACAAAGGCGGAAAAGCCACTGAGATCAAGTAATTATGAAGCGTTTTATAGATACCCTGCGCAACATATGGACCATTGAGGAACTTAGACAGAGAATTCTGACTACCCTCGGGCTTGTATTGATATACAGGTTAGGTTCGTATGTGGTACTACCCGGGGTAAATATTGATGCCCTCAATGCTGGCAATCAAAATGCCGGTGGAATTGTTGGGTTGATCAACATGTTTGCCGGTGGGGCGTTCCTCCGAGCATCAATTTTCGGGTTGGGCATTATGCCTTACATCACCGCTTCCATCATTATCCAGTTGTTGGGTATGGCTGTGCCTTACTTCCAAAAACTGCAACGTGACGGAGAAAGTGGTCGTAAACGCATGAACCAATTGACTCGCTTACTCACCATTGCGGTGACTGCGGTTCAAGCTCCTGGATACATCGCTTCAATTAAGGCGAATGCACCGAATGCATTCCCAGATATCTCTACCAGCTGGTGGATTCAATCTATCTTTATCCTGGTTACAGGTACCATGTTTGTAATGTGGTTGGGTGAGCGTATCACGGACAAAGGATTGGGTAATGGTATTTCGCTCATCATCATGATTGGAATTATCTCACGCCTTCCTTTTGCCTTCTTGTCTGAATTAAAATCACGTACATCTGGTAATGGCGGATTAATTATCTTCCTGATCGAATTAGTGATCTTACTTTTGGTAATTATCGGTAGCATCTTGTTGGTTCAAGGTACACGCCGTATACCAGTGCAGTTTGCTAAGAAAATCGTTGGCAATAAGCAATATGGCGGCGTTCGTCAGTACATTCCTTTGAAAGTGAATGCAGCGGGTGTGATGCCAATCATTTTCGCCCAAGCTATTATGTTCATTCCAGTGGCTATCGTTGGTTTTTCTGGGACGTCAGCTGGCTTTTTCTCGGACCGTTATGGGTTTTGGTACAACTTTGTTTTTGCTGTTCTAATTATTGCGTTTACGTATTTTTATACAGCGATCATGGTGAATCCAAACCAATTGGCAGACGATATGAAGCGCAACGGTGGTTTCATTCCAGGTGTTAAACCAGGTAAGCGTACCGCTGAGTTCATTGACCAAGTGATGAGCCGTATTACCTTACCAGGATCATTGTTTTTGGCAGGTGTTGCAATCATGCCATCATTTGCACAAAAATTGGGAATTAACAAGGAGTTCGCTGACTTTTATGGTGGAACTTCCCTATTGATTTTGGTTGGTGTGGTATTGGATACACTTCAACAAATTGAGACCTACCTTCTCAACCGCCATTATGACGGCTTAATGAAGTCAGGTAGAATTAAGGGACGTGGCGCTAATGCCATGATGGTACAACAGGGATAAATTTGAATGGCAAAACAGTCCAATATAGAAATTGACGGTACAATTGTAGAAGCACTTAGTAATGCGATGTTCCGTGTAGAGCTTGAGAATGGTCATATCGTTACAGCCCACATTTCTGGGAAAATGAGAATGCACTATATCAAGATTCTTCCGGGGGACAAAGTGAAACTAGAAATGAGTCCCTACGATCTAACCAAGGCCAGAATAACCTTCCGATATAAGTAAAAAACAGAATAGGGGTAACCCGCAACCGATAAATTCAAAGCGATGAAAGTAAGAGCATCCATCAAAAAAAGAAGTGCTGACTGCAAGATTGTCCGCCGCAAGGGCAAATTGTTCGTTATCAACAAGAAGAACCCTAAGTTCAAACAAAGGCAAAAGTAATTTGTATTTTTGCACATTTTTTAACAATACACATACACTATAAATGGCACGTATAGCAGGTATCGATTTACCGAAGAACAAAAGGGGCGTTATTGGCCTCACCTACATTTTTGGCATTGGCAGTAGCCGTGCAGCCAAGATTCTTGCTGAAGCAGGGATTCACCTGGACAAGAAGGTGAGCGAATGGAGCGATGATGAGCAAAACGCCATCCGTACAATTATCAACAATAACTTTAAGATTGAAGGTCAACTTCGCTCTGAGGTTCAACTGAACATCAAGCGTTTGACAGATATCAACAGTTACCGTGGTATTCGTCACCGTTCAGCACTTCCAGTTCGTGGACAACGTACAAAGACAAATGCGCGTACCCGTAAAGGTAAACGTAAGACAATTGCCAACAAGAAAATGGCAACTAAGTAATAAATAAGATCAGACAGAATAATGGCCAAACAACAGTCAGCAACAGCAAACGCCAAGGCGGCACAGCGCAAGCGTACCGTTAAGGTAGAGGCTACAGGCGAAGCGCACATCAATGCGTCGTTTAACAACATCATTATTTCACTGACCAACACTGCCGGACAGGTAATTTCCTGGAGTAGTGCAGGCAAAATGGGATTCCGTGGTTCTAAAAAGAACACCCCATATGCCGCACAAATGGCAGCGCAGGATTGTAGCAAAGTAGCTTTTGAAGCTGGTTTGCGCAAAGTGAAGGTGTTTGTAAAAGGACCAGGCGGCGGACGCGAAAGCGCAATCCGTACCATTGCCAATTCAGGCATTGAAGTAACCGAAATCATGGATATCACACCGATTCCACACAACGGTTGCCGCCCACCAAAGCGTCGTCGCGTTTAATCACTAAACAAGCCGGTCCCGTACAGGCCTGAACGGGATTTGGAGCTGCTACCTGAGGGGTAGCAAGCTTAAATAGAAAAAGCGGGATAAACAGGCCTCCCGCCGAAAAATTATTTAAAATGGCAAGATACACAGGACCAAAATCCAAAATCGCGCGTAAGTTCAAGGAGCCTATCTTTGGCCCAGACAAAGCGCTAGAAAAAAAGAACTACCCTCCGGGACAGCATGGAGCTTCTAAGAAGAGGGCTAAGCAATCTGAATACGCAATTCAATTGCAAGAAAAACAAAAAGCAAAGTATACCTACGGTATTCTTGAAAAGCAATTCGCTCGCACTTTTGATAAAGCAGCTCGTTCACACGGTATTACCGGTGAAGTGTTGTTACAGTTAATCGAAAGCCGTCTCGATAACGTTGTTTATCGTATGGGAATTGCTCCATCGCGCCGTGCTGCTCGTCAGCTCGTTTCGCATGCTCACATCATCGTTAATGGTGATGTAGTAAACATTCCTTCTTATACATTAAACCCTGGTGACGTCATTGGTGTACGTGAAAAATCACAGTCTCTTGAGATTGTTGTTAATTCACTTTCCGGTCACGTTAATAAATACCCATGGCTTGATTTCGACCGTTCTTCAATGACCGGCAAGTTCATGTCGCGTCCTGAACGTTCACAGATTCCTGAGAACATCAAGGAACAGCTGATCGTCGAACTGTACTCGAAATAATCCATTTAATTAATTTTTCAAGAAAAAGCTTACAATATGGCTATTTTGAATTTCGTAAAACCTGACAAGGTTATCATGATTAACTCAACTGAGACCCACGGCCAGTTTGAATTTAGGCCGCTCGAACCGGGTTTTGGTATCACCATTGGTAACTCTTTACGTCGTATTTTGCTCTCTTCACTAGAAGGGTATGCAATTACAAGCATGCGTATTGAGGGAGTAGATCATGAATTTTCTACCATTAAGGGTGTGGTAGAAGACGTCACCGAAATCGTACTTAATTTGAAACAAGTACGCTTTAAAAAGCAACTCGACAATCACGATAACGAAAAAGTAACAGTACATTTTGCTGGCACCGATAAGTTCACAGCTGGTGATATTGGAAAATACCTCAATGGCTTCCAAATTTTAAACCCTGAATTGGTGATCTTCAACTGTGATCCAAGTGTGCGTTTGAAAATGGAAATGACCATCGAACGTGGTCGTGGCTATGTTCCTGCTGAAGAAAACAGAAGCAATAGCGCTCCAACTGGAACTATTTTCATTGACTCTATTTATACGCCAATCAAAAACGTAAAATACACCATTGAAAACTACCGTGTAGAGCAAAAGACCGATTATGAGCGTTTAGTAATGGATATCACCACTGATGGTTCTATTCATCCTAAAGAAGCGCTTAAGGAAGCGGCTAAGATTCTTATTTTCCACTTTATGCTGTTCTCTGATGAGAAGATTACCATCGACACAGAAGAGAAACGCAACGAGGAAGAATTTGACGAATCAAGCTTGCACATGCGTCAACTCCTTAAAACCAAATTGGTTGATATGGATTTGTCAGTTCGTGCCCTTAATTGCCTCAAGGCCGCTGATGTTGAAACACTCGGCGAACTCGTTTCTTTTAATAAAAACGACCTCTTAAAATTCCGCAACTTCGGTAAGAAATCACTCACTGAATTAGAAGACCTCGTGCAATCGAAAAACTTGCACTTCGGTATGAATGTTGCAAAATATAAACTGGATAAAGACTAAATATTAACGTCACCGGTTGTTTACAACCGGCAAACCGTCATTTACCATGAGACACGGAGATAAAATAAATAACCTCGGAAGAAAAACAGCACACCGCAAGGCGCTTATGATGAACCTTGCTATTGCTTTGATCGAGAACAAACGCATATTCACTACTTTGGCAAAAGCTAAAGCACTTCGTACCTATGTGGAACCACTCATTACACGTAGCAAGGAAGATACTACTCACAGCCGCCGTTTGGCGTTCAGTTACCTCAAAAACAAAGATGCTGTTAGCACCTTGTTTAAAGATGTGGCTGGAAAGGTTGCAGAACGTAACGGTGGTTACACCCGCATTATCAAAACCGGTAACCGTCAAGGGGATGCTGCTGAAATGGCCATGATTGAATTGGTTGATTTCAACGAAATCTACACCGGAAGTGGCAAGAAAAAAGCTGCTACTACTAAAGCTAAAACGACTCGTCGTAGCCGCGCTAAAAAAACTTCTGCTAAATCAGAAGAAGGTACCGCTGGCGATAACGCTGCTGAATAAGCTGCAGACTACTTTATTAAAAAATCCCGCTCTAGCGGGATTTTTTTTTGCCCTTTAGGCAGGACATTAACTCGATGGAGTTAGTAGGATATTACGGCTATAAATGCCTTCTATTGCGTTGTCGTCTTTCTTATGGTAAAATATATCAACCCGGGTTTAATTCGTGTATAAACGTGAAATAATGCGTTTTACTGGTACCCAAACCAATTATCTAAAGGATACTCTCATCTATCTGTCGAACACTTAATCGTATTGAAACGGATACTATATTGGCGTTAAATCCTATTTTTTTCGAACGATGGTGAGTCCATCTCTAACAGGCAACATGAGACAGTCTACGCGAGTGTCGGCTGCTACGTGCTTGTTAAACTCGCGAATTAGCAAGGTATCCTGATCCTGTGCATCCGAAACAACTTTTCCGCTCCACAAGACATTATCGGCTATCAATATACCACCACTGGTTAAAAGGGGGATAATCTGCTCATAGTAGTGCTTATAGGCTTTTTTGTCAGCATCGATGAATGCTAGGTTTACCGGAGTGGTAATTGTTGGGATGATTTCTGACGCTTTTCCAGTTATACTCTCAATTTGATGGGCGTAAGGGGATTTTTGAAAAAATTTCCGAGCAAATAAATTTGTTTCCTCGTTTGAATCAATAGTTACTAGTTTACCATGAGGGGTTAAACCTTCGGCTAAACAAAGTGCGCTATAGCCCGTGTAGGTGCCTATTTCAAGTACATATTTTGGTTGAATCATCTTCGAAAGTAGGGCTAAAAAGCGCCCTTGCAGGTGACCACTTAACATACGTGGACTCATTACTTTCAAATGGGTTTGACGATTGAGTTCACGCAATAATTCAGACTCGGTCTGGCTGTGATTCTCGCAATATTCAAGCAATTCTTTAGCAATAAATTCCATTAACCTAAGCGTTTTCTGATGATTTTAGAGACGTTTCCAAATACTTGACCAGGCGAGAAACGACGCCATTCAAATTCATTTAATTCACCACCAGTAATGAAATAATAGTCTAAACCGGCATGCGCGAATTCTTTTAAAACGTGTGGACGAAAATTCAAAAATACAATCCATCCCTCATCACCATTGTCATCAAACCATTCTTCATAATAACTCTCGTCACTATAATGGAAATTTAAAACGTTTTCTCCTATCAAAATGAACTTACTTATGCCAGATTGAATCAGTTCGTCCATATAGTCTCGCTTCAACAACATGATATCGTTGTTAATAGCATCGTTCCACTCACCAATAAACTCGATAATGGCATATTTTTCCTCATAATCGGCGAACAGTACCTTTAAATACAAGGTTTCTGAGCCGATATCATCCCACTGAGGGTGTATGTAATAATTATAAATGGTGTTACTGAATTCGAACTCACTATATTCTCTGCCATAAAAAGGCGAGTAGGGGTCTTCAGCCGCAATATACAGGTGTTGCCAATTATAAAAGGGTTCTATGCTGTGCATTTCACTAGGATACTAGCATTTATTACGCGGTAAAATTACCATAAATGATGGTAATCAAGGTAATTTTTCGACTACCAGATTTTTGAAAACCAAGAACCTTTGCCCATTGCCATGGGTGGTATTTTGTATGGTAATGGTAGTGTTGCCGCTGGCTAACGTGTGTTTTATGTCATTGTAGCCGCTGTATTGATGACTACTATAAAATGTGCCAGCAGTTTTTCCGTTGATGGTTATTAAAGCCATGGCATTGGTGTCATTAACAGGTTTTTCGGGCAATGAAAGGGTAGTAAAATGAAATTGGTATGTACCTGAATCAAGCGGTAAAACGACAGAAGCAGGGGCATTAACGACGCACATACCAGATGAAAAATCGGCATTTTTCAATTGTTGTGGAGTAATGAAGGCACCAGATACTGGTAATTTTTTAAAATGGATGGCTTGAGTTTGATTACTGTTTTTCCAAAAATCGGTGTAATAGTTTTGAAAGACGAATTGGCGATCTTCATCACTTAATTTTAATTCATTTTCCCTCACACCACTGTACCAGAAACTATTTGGAAGTACGGTGTCCTTTAAATGGGAAAGGTAGGTAGAAAGGGGCATGTAATGGATGTTCTTGATAAAATGTCCATAGTGCCAACCAACCTCGGCGACAACAGGCTCGTTTTTTTTGCGCAATCGATTGATGATTTCACTGTTTCCGCGGTAATCAGCCTTAGTGATTTTGAAATAATAGTCGGAAACAATACATAAATCCCCCAAGCTAAATAAGACAAAAACACCAATTAGGAGTCGTTTGGTCATTTTAACAGCGATAGTTGAAGCAGCAGCACTTATCATTATGAGAACAATCGGGAGCACCGGTAATAAGTAACGGTGAACGATCATGGGCATGGTGGTGTACGTTCTGTAGAGCGGAATTAACAGAAAGCCCATTAACCAGAAAAGGAGCAGGTGAAAGCTATCATTACTAAGTTTTCCGTTAAACGTTTTAATGAAGTAAAGAATTAAGAAGAGTAGGGCCATCACTAAAGGCACTTCTGCATGTCCAAGGAAGCTGTGTAAGGTATCTTGAAAGGGGGTTAATCCTGGTAAGGTAATCCAAGTATCACGTGCAGCGCTATTCTTGAAAAATTGTGGCCATGCAGGAAAAAGTAGTAACGTAATCAAGAACGGCACTGGCCAAAAATGTTTGATTAGTTCGATACGTTTAGTAGGGTCTATGCAGACTTTAAAAGCAAAGTAGGTGATTTGAGCGAATAATATAAATACCCCAAAGAAATGCGAATAGATAAGAAGGGTGGTAAATAATACGTACCAGAGGAGTGTTTTATTACCCGGTTGTTGGAGTGCATCGATAAATTTGCTGAATGAAAGTAGGGTAAAAAGCACAAGCAGGGTGTATGGACGGCCCTCTTGTGAATAGTAGATAAGCATTGGGTTGATGGCAGCAAACAAGGCAGCAATAAGGGCTATTGGGGTATCAAATAATTTTTTTGTTAGTGCATATAGCGCAGGAATGCAACAAATTCCAATAAGTGCAGAAAAGGCCCTCAGGACAATGGTTTTATAGCCAAATAGTAACATGAGGTAACGCATGGTAATAAAATACAAAGGCGGCATATTATCGTACTGCCAATAAATGGCCCACGCCTCCGAAAAATCGAGCGAGGGATCTGCTTGAATCATGGTTGCGATTTCATCATCCCAAATAGACTGATAATCGAGATGAAACAGCCTTAATACCGCAGCTAATGCGATAATTAGTAAGATGAATGAATTCGATTTGATGGTGGGTATCAATTGTTTCATGCAATTAACGAAGCTAATTGAGAACAATTTACGAAAACTAACAACTGAAAAGGTGAGCGGTCGAATTACCCTTGACCCTTAGGCATTTTTTTACTAATCTTAATTTTTAACGCCTCGCGTATTGTTTCAAGCGCTGTGAGTAGGATGATTTTCACATCCATACCAATTGTAGCATGTTCAACATAGTAAAGATCCCATTGCAAGCGTTTGTATACCGAGCGAACATTAGGGGTGGGACCTCTGAAACCATTGATTTGCGCCAATCCAGTTATACCTGGCGCCATTAAGTATCGGCTATAATAGCCAGGAAAGAGTTCTGAAAAGGATTGTGAATCTTTAAGCATGTGTGGTCGTGGACCAACAATAGACATATCACCAATTAACACATTGATGAATTGAGGAAGTTCATCGAGGTTTGAAATCCGAAGAAATTTACCCATTCGGGTAATTCTTGGATCATTGAGTGAGGCTTGCAAGTCATTAGCGTTTTTATTGACCTGCATTGTTCGAAGCTTAAAACAATTGAAGGTCTTGCCTTTGTAACCTGTCCGTTTTTGACGAAAAAATACTGGACCTTTTGAATCAAGTTTAATCAGAATTGCCAGTAAGGGTAGTAACCAGGAGAGGATGGTAATGGTGATGACCAAAGAAAAAAGGATATCAATGGTCCGCTTAGTGATGATAAAACTCAATTTTCTCCCCTTAACAGCGAGCTTGAGCTGCTCGTTGTTTTCTAAGGTGAAGGCATCCTTGTCGAAAATGGCGCTAGTGTGCGTGAGCGATTCGAGCAAAACTTGAGATTTTATGGCAACAAAATTATAGTAAAAAAACGGTTATACACGAACTTTTTTGACACAAGGCGTTAAAAGTATTTAACCGGAAAGCGTTCATACCTCAAATGGTGATGAATTGGCGAACTGGATGAGGTTGTTTGAAGGTCTAAAATTACTACGAGATTTATGAATAGTTGACGGTTGAGAACAAGCATTCCCGAACCCTGATATTCAAAAAAAATAGGGTAATTATGCTTAATTTCGCTTTTTTTAAATGAGTCGCATGGCTGAATGGTTGCGACGCACAAAAAACCCTTATTGGAGCTATGTTAAATAATAAAAGTGTACTTATTACTGGCGGGACCGGTTCATTCGGTAAAATGTTTACCAAACTAATTTTTGAACGTTATCCAGATGTTAAACGGCTGGTGATTTTGTCAAGAGATGAGCAAAAGCACTATCAAATGGCCATGGAATATCCTGAAAATAAATACCCTGCGATACGTTACTTTTTAGGGGATGTGCGTGAGGAAAGTCGGTTGATGAGTGCCTTTGAAGGCATTGATGTGGTTATTCACGCTGCTGCGATGAAGCACGTTCATATTGCGGAATACAATCCGATGGAGTGTGTTAAGACCAATGTACTTGGAGCCGAAAATGTTATCAATGCGGCCCTTAAAACAGGGGTAAAGACAGTTGTTGCACTCTCGACCGATAAAGCTGCAGCTCCTATTAATTTATATGGTGCAACTAAATTAACCTCTGACAAACTTTTCATCGCTGCCAATAATATAAAGGGTAAACGGGACATTAAGTTTTCTGTGGTTCGTTATGGCAACGTGATGGGGTCGAATGGTTCAGTGATGCCTTTCTTTTTGAAGAAGCGTGCAGAAGGAATTTTGCCAATCACTGATATGCGCATGACGCGTTTTAATATCTCTTTAGAAGATGGTTGTGAGTTGGTATTTAATGCTATCAAGAATGCTTGGGGTGGTGAGATATTTGTTCCGAAAATCCCATCCTATAAAATAACGGATGTAGCCACCGCAATTGGTCCTGAATGCAAACAGGTAGAAGTTGGAATTCGTCCAGGAGAGAAGCTTCACGAAGAAATGATTACATCTTCTGATAGTTTTAATACATTGGATTTAGGAAAGCATTACGTGATTTTGCCACAACAACCTGTATTTGATTTGGCGGCTTACATTAAACATTTCAATGCAGTACCTGTCCCTATTAATTTCTGTTATAACTCTGGCAACAATGATCAATGGGAGACCGTTGAGAGTATTCGCGAATTAATTAAAAAGCACATCGATCCAAATTTTGTTGTATGAGTTACAAAATACCCTATGGAAAGCAATACATAAGCGAGTCCGATACACAAGCGGTCATAGAAGCGCTTCATTCCGATTTTCTCACACAGGGTCCACGTATCAGTGAGTTTGAAAAGAATTTTGCGGCTTACATAGGCTGCAAGTACGCCATAGCTGTATCCAATGGAACAGCAGCATTGCATTTACCCTTTCTCGCCATTGGTCTAAAAGAAGGTGACCGGATTATTACTACCCCCATTACGTTTGCAGCTTCTGCGAATGCGGCGCGGTATTGTGGGGCAGAGGTTTATTTTGCCGACATTGATCCCGAAACTTATGTCATCTCTATTGATAGTGTGAAAGCCCTGCTTGAGAAACATCCAAAAGGGTATTTCAAGGCAATTGTCCCAGTTGATTTCACCGGTTACCCGGTAAATCTTGAGGCATTACGAACGCTTGCAGATGCGCACGACCTCTTTATCCTCGAAGATGCCTGTCATTCTCCCGGTGGTTACTTCATAGATTCGAAGGGGATAAGACAAAACTGCGGCAATGGCCATTATGCCCACGCAGCAGCTTTTTCTTTTCATCCTGTGAAACACATCGCTGCTGGTGAAGGTGGTATGATTACAACCAACGATGAAGCCTTGTATAAAAAAATGATGGTGCTTCGAACGCATGGTATCACCAAGGAAAATTTGGTTATGGATTTTCCTGAAGCGGAGTTACAAGGAGCGTGGTATTATGAAATGCAACACCTTGGGTTTAACTACCGCATTACTGATATACAAGCAGCGCTTGCTAACAGCCAACTACAGCGTGCCGATGAAGGCATTAAGAAAAGGCATGAAATAGCAGGTTACTATGATGAAAAATTCAATGTTCCGGGAATAAAAAAGCAAAACAACGGTAAGGTTTTTAATGCCTTTCATTTATATGTAATTGAGGTAGCAGACAGAAAGGGGTTGTACGAACACTTGAAGTCGGCCGGTATTTTTGCTCAAATTCATTATGTGCCGGTTCACCTAATGCCTTACTACCGACAGTTTGGTTGGAAGGAAGGCGATTTCCCCAATGCTGAAAATTATTACAAACATTGTATAAGCTTGCCAATGTATCCTACACTTTCGAGAGAAGAGCAGGATTATGTGATTGCAAAAGTGCTAGAGTTTGTAAGCAAGTAATTTCTTCTAATGAAACGCGCGGATAAATTGATACTAGGTACTGTTCAATTTGGACTTCCATATGGTATCAATAACCGATCAGGTATGCCTGATTTTGATGAAGTTTCGTCCATTTTATCACTGGCGCATACATCAGGTATTTCCTTGCTTGATACGGCCGAAGCCTATGGTGTATCGCATGAAGTAATTGGCAGGTACCATCGCGAACAGGGACACCGATTTGAGGTGATTACAAAGTTTGACCATCGTCAACTTTTGGTCGCAGATAATATAACAGAGCGTATAGATGCCGATATAAGAGCATTGGAAGTTCATCAGCTCTATGCCTATATGTTTCATTCCTTTTCTGATTATTTAGCCTATGGTAGCAAGTTTGAAGACCAGTTTAAGGCACTTCAGCAAGCAGGAAAAATTAATAAAATAGGCGTTTCTGTTTATACTAATGAAGAGTTGGAACAAGTCATTAATGACAACAATGTACAATTAGTACAATTGCCCTTTAACTTACTGGACAATTATTCGCAACGCGGAAAACTAATTGAAAAGGCCAAGGAGAAGGGGATGGAAGTACACACACGGTCTGTTTTTTTACAAGGGTTGTTTTTTATGGGGGCGGCCACATTGCCTAAGAAGCTGGAGGTACTAATACCTTATTTACAAGACCTCAAAAAGATTTCTGTTATGAGTCACCTATCGATGCAGGCGCTTGCCTTGAACTACGCAGTGCAATCACGAGGTATTGATAAGGTGCTTGTGGGAACTGAGAAAAAAGATCAGCTAGCTGAAAATATAGCGGCATTGGAGAAAGAAATGAGTCCCTCTCTGCAAAAAGAAATCGATGCTATTTTGGTTGAAGCTCCGGAATTGTTGAACCCTGTAAATTGGAAAGCATGAAAATTGTAGCGGTTACACAAGCTAGGATGAGTTCTAGTCGATTACCGGGAAAAGTGATGAAGGAAGTGGGAGGGAAGACCCTTTTACAAATTCACATCGAACGCATATTAAAATCAAAGCGTATTACCGATTTAGTGGTAGCAACCACATCTCAAAAAGAGGATGAGGCCATTGCTATTTTGGCAGAAAGCTTAAACATCAGCGTGTACAGAGGTAGTTTGAATAATGTCCTTGACCGATTTTATCAAGCAGTAGCGCCTATGGCACCGGATTATGTGGTTCGTTTGACCTCAGATTGTCCATTAATTGACTCGATACTTATAGATGAAGTGATTGATGCAGCAATTGCTGCTCGTGTGGATTATTGTTCAAACACGCTAGAGCCTGTTTACCCGGATGGGATGGATGTAGAAGTTATCAGGTTTGATGCCTTGGCGACTGCATGGAAAAATGCAACATTAGCATCTGAGCAAGAACATGTTACGCCATACATCTATAAGAACAGTGACTTTATGCATGGTAAAATATTTTCTGCAAAAGCGTTTGGATTAGCAAGTGGAAACTATCATCATGTTAGGCTAACAGTAGATGAACCAAGCGATTTGGAGGTAATAATTCAGCTTGTGAAGGCATTAGATATGGATAAAGGCTGGCAAACCTATGCCGATTATTATTTATCACATGCTTCTATTAGGACACTAAATGCCGATACAACTAGGAACGAGGGTTATTCAAAATCCATAAAACAAGACAATTTATGATTACAAAATTTGAAAATTCCGACAAGATGATTAAACGCGCTCAGGAATTAATTCCTGGAGGCGGTCATACTTATAGCAAGGGGCCAGATCAATCGCCATTACTTGGACCAAAATTAATTGCACGTGGCAAGGGCAGCCATGTTTGGGACGTTGATGGTAATGAATACATCGACTGGGCCATGGGATTGACGGCTGTAAGCCTCGGTCATGCCTTTGAACCCATTTTAAAGGAAGTTCGAGCAGAGCTTGAGAATGGCGTCAACTTTCAATGTCCGGCGCCAGTTGAAACGGAATTAGCCGAGCTATTCCTTGAAGCTGTTCCTTCTGCCGAAATGGTGAAGTTTGCTAAGAATGGTTCAACTGTAACAACAGCAGCCATTAAGTTGGCACGTGCCTATACAGGTAAAAAAATGGTGGCCTACTGTGCCGATCATGGGTTTTTCTCTTACGACGATTGGTACATGGGGACGAAGGCGTGTAATTCTGGAGTTCCCGAAGAGTTTGCTAGTTTAACACGCTCCTTTAAATACAATGATATTGAATCAGTAGCCAAATTATTTGAGCAACATCCTGGTCAGATTGCTTGTGTGATATTGGAGCCAATGGAGTTTGATTTCCCGCAAGATAATTTTTTGCACAAGGTTAAAGCCTTGTGTGAACAGCACGGCGCCGTTTTTATTTTGGATGAGATGATAACGGGCTTTAAACTTGGATATCCAGGTGCGCACTCGTTGCTTGGTGTTGAGCCGGATTTGAGTACATGGGGTAAGGGAGTAGCCAATGGTTTTTCAACCTGTATGCTAGCCGGTAAACGCGACATAATGCGTTTAGGTGGCATCGACCACGACAAGGAGCGGGTCTTTTTGATATCTACTACCCATGGTGCTGAAACGCATGCCTTAAGAGCTGCAGTAGCATCCATTAAATATACGAGAGATCATAATACTATTGCATCCGATGTAGAGAAGGGGGAGCAGGTACAAAAACGTATCAATGAATTGATTGCCAAACATGGATTGCAAGATTATCTTGGTTTAAAAGGACACCCTTGCTGGTTGTTGATGTGGTTTAAAGACCAATCAGGCCAGATGTCGGATGGCCTTAAAACGTTGATGTATCAGGAAGTTATAAAACACGGTATTTTGTTTAGAGGTACATTTAATTTTAGTATATCCCACAGCCAAGAGGACATCGATAAAACGATTGGTGCTTTTGATTTAGCGATGTCTATTTATGCCAAGGCAGTTAAAGAAGGGTATGAAAAGTACCTCGTTGGCCCACCGATCAAACCTGTTTTTAGAAAGTACAATTGAAATGGAGAAACCGCGTAAAATTTTATTAAGAGCCAATGGATCAGCTAAAACCGGTCTAGGGCATTTCTATAGAATTTTTGCGCTTTATTCCATGTTTAAATCTGACAGTGAATCGGTTTTAGTGACTGCGGCAGATAGTTGGACAAATGCAATTCCGCAAGAGCTCAATTATTGTTTGCTACCTGAAAACATATCTATAGAACAAGAGATTCATTGGATAAGCAAAAAGTATCCATCATCGGATTATTTGTTTTTTGCGGATGGGTACCAGTTTGACGAAGCCTACCAATTTTTGGTCAAAAAAGAAGGTTACAAACTGTTGTATATAGATGATTTAATGGCTTGGCCCATGCATGCAGATTGGGTGATAAATCACGCGCTTTCAGCTAATTCTTTCGCTTATAGTGTTGATTCTACTTCCAGAGTAGTAACAGGAACAGCCTATGCTATACTTCGACCCGCTTTTCAAAAAGCAAGTCAATTACCAGTTGTTGCGAGGGAGAGCGGTATTTATTTTGTTTGTTTTGGAGGAGCAGATCCAATGGATCTTTCAGTTAAAGCCACCCAAGCACTTTTAACTTTTCCTTCAGTTAAAAAAGTCCATGTTGTGATTGGCGCTGCCTATATCCACCAAACCTTATCTGAAATAGAAAAAGTGGATAGCAGGGTAGAGGTGCATCGGAATGTTGATGAAGCGTTAATGGCTGAATTGATGTTGACTTCAACCTTTGGCATTGTGTCAGCAAGTACAACCCTTTATGAAGCTTGTGCCTGTAGGTTACCAGTACTTTGTGGTTACTATGTTGACAATCAAGTAGGAATATACAATGGAGCCTTAAAGCGAGGGTTCATTTATCCAGCTGGTGATATGCGTGCTTTTACTGTTGATCAATTTCACGCCATATTAATTCAAGCTCTGAGTCATGAAGATGACCATAAAATTCAACAATTACAGGCTATATGGTTCGATGGGCGTTCTGCAAAGCGTATTCAACAGATGATTGAAACAGACTATCGAAGGGCAACGATTAACGATGTGAAATTAATTTATGATTGGTCCAATGATCCAATAACACGTGCAAATTCCTATTCGAGTGAGCCAATTCTATTTGAAAATCATGTAACATGGTTTTCGAACAAATTGATGGATAAGAACAGCTATTTTTTTATAGCAGAGGTTAAAGGGTATCCTGCTGGGTTGGTGCGTTATGAAATAAAGGGCGACCATGCCGTTGTCGGGATATTAGTAGCTGAGGATTATAGAGGGAAAGGGTTAGCAACAGAGTTTTTAAGAGGAAGTGGTTATTTTTATTTTAAGGAGAATGACCTACCTGTTTTTGCTTACATAAAAACGCAAAACAAGGCCTCTATTGGTGCATTTGAAAGGGCAGGATACAGTTTTGTTATGGAAGAAGAAGTGCAAGGGTTTGCCAGTTATGTATATAAAATTGAAAAAAATCAACTATGATGTGGGGAGATAATAAGTGTTTTATAATTGCCGAACTTTCAGCAAACCACGGCGGTAAACTCGAAATTGCCTTAGAAACAGTGAGAGCTGCTAAGCGAAGCGGGGCTGATGCTATAAAATTACAAACCTATACGGCAGATACCATTACGTTAAATGTTCGTAATGAACATTTCATGATAAAACAAGGCACCCATTGGGATGGCCAGTACTTGTACGATTTGTACCAAGGTGCTTATTTACCTTGGGAATGGCATGCTCCTATTATGGAAGAGGCAAAAAAACAAGGCTTGGTTTGTTTTTCCTCCCCTTTTGATTTTACTGCGGTAGATTTTCTTGAAAATTTGAATGTCCCCGCCTACAAAATCGCTTCGTTTGAAATTAATGATATACCCCTGATTGAGGCGGTTGCGTCGAAAGGTAAACCGGTTATTATCTCTACAGGGATTGCCGGCCTAGAAGATATAGAGCTTGCGATTGCTACTTGCCGAAAGGTAGGCAATAATGATATTACCCTTCTTCAATGTACCTCTGAATATCCTGCGTTACCTGAAAATGCCAACTTATTGACTATTCCTGACATGGCTAAACGTTTTGGAGTAAAGGTTGGGTTGAGCGACCATACGATGGGAATTGAAGCACCTGTTGTAGCTGTAGCATTGGGAGCTAAAGTAATTGAAAAGCACTTCATTTTAGACAAAGCAATTGGTGGTGCTGATGCTCATTTTAGCCTCGATGAGCAAGAATTTAAAAAGATGGTTGAGGCTGTTAGACTCACAGAACTGATGCTTGGCACACCTAATTACGAGATGACAGAGAAAAAAAGACGTAGCCGCGAATTTTCTCGCTCTTTGTACATATCTGAGAATATTAAAGCAGGAGAGTTATTTACGGCAAATAATGTAAAATCGGTGCGCCCAGCTTTTGGCTTACATACAAAATACTATAAGCAAATTTTAGGACGAGTAGCAAAGGCCAATTACGAAAAAGGAACACCGCTCTCATTAGATATGTTTGAAGGATTAAACTAGTTGTGAAGAAAATCCTTGGAAATAAAGTCATTGGATTTGTTGCAACAAGGTACTTCTCCTATGTGTTACAATTTCTCAATTCCTTAGTTGTGGCCTGGTCACTCGGGCCATTTTATCTTGGTGTATGGGGATTCATTTCCATGATAATGCAATACATGGCATTTGGAAATTTAGGAGTTGACATTTCATTAAATGTAAATCTATCTACTGGTGACTTTCAGGATATCAATCGCCAAAAAAAGTTGGTCGCAAATGCTTTATTAGCTACCCTTTTTACATCGCTTTTTTATCTTGTTATATCGGCAACGGTAATTATGAGTGGGGTACAGTTTTTTGAGAAATACCTATTCACCCGATACTTACTGGCGTTGGTTTTGATTTCCTGCATGAATTATTTTAATGTTTTATTCCTCAATATTTTCCGTGCACATTCTCTGTTTCGTCCAATTTCAGTTTTTCAAACGCTTGTGCAATTAGTTCAGTTGCCCTTGTTTTTGTTTTTTAAGGATACGGACTTGATTAATGCCATATTACTGGCTCAATTACTTGCGCATATTATATCATTTGCATTATTCTATATCAACATGCCTTTTCCCATACAATTTAAACCTGAATGGATGGTGGTAAAAGAATTGTTCTCGCGTGGAATTTCTCTACTTGTTTATAATATCACCTTTTATTTAATCATGTTGAGCAGTCGCTCCTTGGTTAGCTATTTTTACCCTGTTGAAACCATGGGTTTATTTACTTTCGCAGCAAATATTGCTTCGGCCTTAATAGTTGGATTAAGTTCACTTGATTTTGTTCTGTTTCCGAAAATGTTAAATCGATTGGGCAAGGAGGAGTTAGATAATCATACCATGCAATCGTTTAATGAATTAAGGTATTTGTATACGGCATTGGCTTTTCTTGTAATAATTGCTGGTTTGCTTAGCTACCCAATATTATTGTTGTTTTTCAAGGATTACCAATCCACCATGGTAGTATTTACATTATTGGCCATGAGCCAGTTGGTTATTAGTAGTGGATTTGGTTATGCCACTATGATCATATCAAGGGGAAGAGAGTTTTTTCTTGTTAAACATGGTATAATTGCCGTAATGATAAATTGTATTGGTGGAAGTGGGTTGGTGTATTTTTTTCATATCCAGTTTGAGTTTTTAGCGTTTTTATTGGTTCTAGCCTTCGTTTACTACGATATTCAAGTAGTGCGTTTGGGACGGAATTTGCTGGGTTTGGCATCAGATTTTAGAAGTGTTATTAGGGAAATGTTTCCAATTTCTACCTTTGTGCCGTTGGTGATAATGTTAATTGGCTTATTCTTTGGGAATCAACTCCTTTTTAATCTGATTGCTCTTGTTATATTTATTATATTAAATAGAAAGGGTTACCAATTGTTTAGAAAGTACTTAGATATCCTCTTTAATCGTCCCTCTGCGGTAAATATTTCTGGTGATTAATTATTTTTTGACATATCGCCCCTTTCATGTTACCTATGTAACAGAAATCACCACCACGAAATTATTCGACGATGATAACCGAATAATAAACCATTTTTCGGAACCGGTTGAGTTAAGTTCACTTTCTTGTTTTTCAAGGGTACTGAATGTGCCTGTTTCCTTTTTTGCGAGAAGGGCAGCCTTTCGGACAATAATTCAAGAATGGCAGCAGGAATTGTCTACAGGAAAGGCCATACAGATTTTTATTCCCCATACATTGGGGATGCTTTCTAACTTTGCGTTTTTTAGGTTGGCCAAAGCGTATCCTAATCTTCGAATTAATATCTATTATGAGGGTGTAATCCTTTTTTATTCCTACCACCACGATTATTTAAGGAACCTTAAATACTATACAACAAGGTATATTTCAGGTCTCATTTCTGGCATTCCCTACACCATTCAAAAACAATTGCTGAATTTGTACGATGAGCGAGTTACTAAAGTGTATTCTCCATTCATCGAAATTCCAGTTCAGCCTGAAAAAATTGTGAAGGTAGATTTAAAAAAAGTTCAATTTGAACCACAAGCAACAACCTGTATTTTATTAGGATTGGATCTAGGTAAGGGATTTGATGCAGACAGCAGAAAAATTGTTAATGCCATTTTTGATCGACTACAAGCTGAAGATATCCAACTGGTCTACATGAAGGATCACCCTTCCGAAAAAAGCAAGTATTTTTACGAGGTAGCCGAAGAGCGAGGCATTGCAATGAAGCCCATTAAGGATAAAGCTCCCATCGAAACCATAATTGGGAACTACCAACCTGGTTGGGTGTTTTCAATTTGGAGTTCAGCGATGATAAACCTCACGAGTGTTGCACCTAAGGAGTTAAATTTGGTGGTATATGTGACTAAGCATGCGGTAACTACTATTGGAACAACCTCTTTAATGCAAATTTTCGAGAAGGTTGGTGTGGAAGTAAATTATGTCCATTAGAATGTTAGAACTGAAACCATTGAATCATAAATCCTTCCAACTTGCCGAGTTTCTTCTGCCGGTTGTTTTTGGATTAGCTTTATTTGCTCTCTCTGCCTATTTTCTCATTCAACCTCATACGCGTTCTGAAATTGTTTACGCTCCTGTATCAGCACTATCCTATGCATCAATGGGGTTGTTCATTCTAGCAGTTATGCTCGGATTGTATTCAAACAAACTTTACTTTGCTCTATTAATCTTCGTAGTTTGGGCATTTCCTGCACCCGTTAATGATTTTTTTCCTGGTACATGGTTAGGAGAGGTCAATGAATTTGGGAATGCCATCTTTCCTTTTTTTACACATATCGATATATTTTTATTGACGGGTATAATAAAAGGGTTTTTGCAGAATAGACGCGTTAACCTTCAGCATTCCATATTGTTTTTTGTTACCATCGCAGGCATGTTTCTTTCGATATTTGTTAATGCGTTTGATTATAGAAATACGCATGAACAACTATTGTTGTTTCAAGGTATGTTTCAGTTCCGCTATCTATTGGAAATATACCTTCTACTAGCACTATATAATGTGATTGATTTCAAAAATGAAATAAAACTGGGATTTATTGTTTCCCTTTTATTCCTGTTTATAGAATCAGTCCTATTTACTATTAAATCACATGGACAAGAGCTTGAAAGTGGCTCCTTAGCCAACAATGTTTTTGCAAGTAGTGTTTCAGCAGTTCTTCTGTTTTTGTTTTTTGTTAGAAAGCGATTCTCCCATTCACGTACAATCAGTTTGCTCATGCTTCTTGCGATGATTGCAGCTGTGTTTATGGTAATAGCGAGTGGCGCAAGAATGGCCATCTTAGCCTTTATTGTCACTTATTTTATATATTCCTTGATTGAAAGGGAAAGGAAAAAAGGAAGTCTAAAAATTATTGCTTGGTTGTTTTCGCTTGTTCTGTTTCTGGTTTTAGTACTGAACTTTGCCGATAAACTTCCTAAAAAATACAATCCTTAC
>JACCDW010839820.1_pt1 | contig 23508 bp, 24 predicted proteins | sample 7449781 | NCBI WGS metagenome assembly JACCDW01 (sample SAMN15323449, study PRJNA562643) | freshwater metagenome | isolation source: river surface water | place: USA:Blue River Watershed | collected 2017-08-18
CCAGTGCGGCAGCGGTGGCCACGCCGATCGACAGCAGATGCCGCATCAGGAAATGCGTAGGGGTGTATCGGGCAAAGCGCGGGTTGTCGGGCAGTGCCACCGAGGCCGAATACACCATGACCAGGCCCAGGGACACCAGGGCCACGACGACCAGCACGAGGCTCTGGTCAAACCCCTGCAGCTTGGCCGGCTGACCGCTGCGCCCCACCCAGTCGTGGATGGGCACCGAGCGGATGCCGTCCCCATCCGCGGCGGCTTGACCGCCCAGCCAAGCTGGGCGCGAGTCCCAAAGGGATGCCCATCGCGAAGACACATTGCCCATCCCGGGGTTGGAGCCGCCGCTCATGCCACCTCCCCTTGGTCCTGCGCCCAGGCCTGTGCCTGGGCCACGAACACCTCGGCGCGGTGTTTGTAGTCGCGGAACTGGTCCAGGCTTGCACAGGCCGGGCTCAAGAGCACGGTGTCACCCCGCTGGGCCTGCCCGAATGCCCACCGAGTAGCGGCCACGAGGTCTTCGTGCTGCTCCAAGGGCAGGTCGATCCCCTGCAATGCGTCGGCGATCGGCTGCGCGTCGCGTCCCGTGTGGCTGGGCGGGCAAGCTGCCGGCGACGGGGCAGGCCTGCGCTCCGTGCCCATCCACGACTGGGTGGGCCGCAGTGGCCAGCCGGCCAAGCTGCACGGCTTTGACCAGAGCCTCGTGCTCGTCGTGGTGGCCTTGGTAGCCCTGGGCCTGGTCATGGTGTATTCAGCCTCCGTGGCCTTGCCCGACAACCCACGCTTTGCCCGCTACACCCCCACGCACTTCCTGATGCGGCATCTGCTGTCGATCGGCGTGGCCACCGCCGCGGCCTTGGTGATGCTGCAGATCCCCATCCGGGTGTGGGAGCGTTACGCCCCCCACATCTTCGTGTTGTCCCTGGCGCTGCTGGTGATCGTGTTGATTCCCTTCATCGGCAAGGGTGTCAACGGTGCGCGCCGATGGATCCCGATCGGATTCATGAACTTCCAGCCCAGCGAGCTGGCCAAGATCGGCATCGCCATGTATGCGGCCAACTACATGGTGCGCAAGATGGACGCGCGTGAAAACTTCATGCAGGCGGTGCTGCCCATGGGCATTGCCTTGGGCGTGGTGGGTGTGCTGCTGCTGGCTGAACCCGACATGGGCGCCTTCATGGTGATCGCCGCCATTGCGCTGGGCATCCTCTTCCTGGGCGGGGTGAACGGCCGCATGTTCTTCCTGAGCGTGGCCATCCTGGTCGGCGCATTCGTGCTGATGATCGTCTTCAGCGAATTCAGGCGCCAGCGGATCTTTGCCTACCTCGATCCCTGGAACCCAGTCTTTGCACAGGGCAAGGCCTATCAGCTCACCCACTCGCTGATCGCCTTTGGCCGCGGCGAGATCTTCGGTCAAGGCCTGGGCAACAGCGTCGAAAAGCTCTACTACCTACCCGAGGCGCATACCGATTTCCTGATGGCAGTGCTCGGTGAGGAACTGGGCTTCATCGGGGTGCTGTTCGTGATCACGGCGTTCTTCTGGCTGACGCGCCGCATCTTCAGCATCGGTCGACAGGCCATCGCCATGGACCGCGTGTTCGCCGGGCTGATGACGCAGGGCGTGGGCATCTGGATCGGTGTGCAGGCCTTCATCAACATTGGCGTGAACCTGGGTGTGCTGCCCACCAAGGGCCTGACGCTGCCCCTGATGAGCTATGGGGGGTCGGCGCTGCTGCTGAACTTGATGGCCATTGCCATCGTGCTGCGGGTGGACATCGAAAACCGACAGCTCATGCGTGGGGGGCGCGTGTGATGCCCCACCTCGTGATCATGGCTGCGGGTACCGGCGGACACATCACGCCCGGCCTGGCCGTGGCCGGCGAGATGCAGCGCCGCGGCTGGACCGTCTCCTGGATGGGCACGACCACGGGCATGGAAAACCGACTGGTGCCGCCTGCAGGCATTCCACTGGATGGCCTGTCCTTCACCGGGCTTCGCGGCAAGGGCCTGTGGCACATGGCCACGGGGGGCTTTCGCCTGCTCAAGGCCTTCTGGGACTGTGCCGGCATTCTTCGGCGGCGCAGCGCCGATGCCGTGCTCGGCATGGGCGGCTACATCTGCTTCCCCGGGGGGCTGATGGCCAGCCTTTTGGGCAAGCCCTTGATGCTGGTCAACGCTGACGCGGCGCTGCTGCTGAGCAACAAGGCCCTGTTGCCGGTTGCCGATCGCGTGGCCTTTGGCTTCGAAGGCGGCTCGCAGGGCATCAAGCGTGCCGTGGTGACCGGCAACCCGGTGCGCGCCGAGATCGCTTCGATTGCCGAGCCGGCTCAGCGCTTGCAGGGTCGCCAGGGTCGGCTGCGCCTGCTCGTGGTCGGCGGCAGCCTGGGCGCGCGTGCACTCAACGAAGCGGTACCCGCGGCACTGGCACTCCTGCCTGAAGACAAGCGGCCGATGGTGCTGCACCAGACGGGGCAGGCGCAGGCCGAGTCCGTGCGACAGCGCTATGCCGAACTCGGCCTGGGCGTCGAAGGTGTCGAGGTTCGCCCCTTCATCGACAACATGGCCGAGGAATTGGCCCAGGCCGATGTGGTGTTGTGTCGCGCCGGCGCCATCACGGTGAGCGAACTGTGCGCGGCTGGTGTGGCCAGCATCCTGGTGCCGCTGGTCGTGAGCACGACGGCACACCAGCGGCACAACGCCGCCTTTATGGCCCAGCAAGGTGCCGCCCTGCACCTGGAGCAGGCGGACATGACGCCTCAGGCCTTGGCCACTGCGCTGTCGGGGCTCAGCCGTACACGCCTGCTGGAGATGGCCCAGCGCGCCCGCGCGTGTGCGCGACCCGAAGCCACCCTTCGGGTGGCCGATGAAATTGAACGATTGGTGAAGGCCGCATGAAGCACGCCGTCAAGAAGATCCACTTCGTGGGCATCGGCGGATCGGGCATGTGCGGCATTGCCGAGATCCTGCACAACCTGGGCTACACCGTATCGGGTTCGGACCAGACCGATGGTCCGGTGACGCAGCGTCTGGCCAGCCTGGGCATCCGGGTTCACACCGGCCACAGCGCCGCCCATGTGGAAGGCGCGCAGGCCGTGGTGGTGTCCACCGCCGTCAAGCACGACAACCCCGAGGTGATGGCTGCACGCTCACGCCGCATTCCGGTGGTGGCGCGGGCAGCCATGTTGGCCGAGCTGATGCGGCTGCGCCAAGGCATTGCGATCGCGGGCACCCATGGCAAGACCACCACGACCTCCCTGGTGACCTCGGTGTTGGCCGCTGCCGGCCTGGATCCGACCTTCGTGATCGGTGGGCGACTCAACAGCGCAGGGGCGAATTCGGCCCTGGGCCGCGGTGACTACATCGTGGTGGAGGCCGACGAAAGCGACGCCTCCTTCCTCAACCTGAGCCCGGTGCTCAGCGTGGTCACGAACATCGACGCGGACCACATGGAAACCTATGGCCACGACTACGCGCGCCTGAAGAGTGCCTTCGTGGACTTCCTGCACCGCATGCCCTTTTATGGCGCGGCCATCCTGTGTACCGACGACCCCGGTGCCCGTTCCATCCTGCCTTTGGTCAGTCGGCCAGTGGTCAGCTATGGCCTGGGCGAGGAGGCACAGGTGCGTGCGGTCAACGTGCAGGCCTTGCCGGGCGGCCAGATGCACTTCACCTGCCAGCGCCGCAATGGGGTGCAGTTGCCGGATCTTGAACTCACCCTGAACCTGCCCGGCGTCCACAACGTGCGCAACGCGCTGGCTGCCGTGGCGGTGGCCACCGAACTCGAATTGCCCGATGAGCCCATCGTCAAGGCGCTGGCGGGATTTGGTGGCGTGGGCCGCCGCTTCCAGCGCCACGGCGACCTGCCGGTGCCCCGTGCGCAGGGCGGCGGTCGGTTCACCCTCATCGACGACTATGGCCACCATCCCGTGGAAATGGCCGCGGTGATCGATGCAGCGCGTGGCGCCTTCCCAGGGCGTCGACTGGTGTTGGCCTTTCAGCCTCACCGCTATACCCGCACGCGCGACTGTTTCGAGGATTTCATCAAGGTGTTGGGCACTGCGGATGCCGTGCTGTTGACCGAGGTGTATGCGGCCGGTGAGGCGCCGATCGTGGCGGCCGATGGGCGCTCAATGGCGCGCGCGCTGCGTGTGGCTGGCCGTGTGGACCCGCTGTTCGTGGACGATGTGCAGCGCCTGGATGACGAGGTCATCGGCAATGTGCGCGACGGTGACGTGGTGATCACGATGGGGGCAGGCTCGATCGGGGGCGTAGCCGGTCAAATCGCGCGTCGCCTCAAGGAGGGGGCCGCATGATCACGGCCATGCCTGAGGTCCGCCAACTCGGCCGTGTGGCTGTGCTGATGGGCGGCTCATCGGCCGAGCGCGAGATTTCGCTCATGTCCGGCCAGGGCGTGCTTCAGGCCCTGCGCGAACAGGGCGTGGATGCCCATGCCTTCGACCCCCACCACCGGCCCCTGCAGGATTTGAAGGCCGGAGGGTTCGACAGGGTCTTCATCGCTTTGCACGGCCGTGGCGGAGAAGACGGATGCCTGCAGGGTGCCTTGGAGTTGATGCAACTGCCCTACACCGGATCGGGCGTGATGGCCTCCAGCATCTGCATGGACAAGGTGATGACCAAGCGGGTGTGGCTGGCCGAAGGCTTGCCCACCCCGCGTTGGGTGCGCCTGGATTCGACCGACCTTCAGCGTGAGCGAATCCGCGCCGTTCCTGACGAACTGGGCCTGCCCCTGATCGTCAAGCCCCCGCGTGAAGGCTCTTCCATTGGCGTGAGCAAGGTGTCGGGCTACTCGCAGATGCAGGGCGCCGTTGAATTGGCCGCCGGCTACGACCCCGATGTCCTGTGCGAGGAATTCATCGAGGGCGAGGAAGTGACCTGTGCCGTCTTGGGCCAGGGTGAGCAGGCGCATGCGCTTCCGGTGGTGCGCATCACCGCGCCCGATGGCGCCTACGACTACCAGAACAAGTACTTCACCGACGATGTGAAGTACCTCGTGCCCAGTGGTTTGCCCGCGTCCGAAGAGCAGGAGATCCGGCGCATCACGCTGCAGGCCTATCGCACCCTGGGTTGCCGGGGTTGGGGGCGCGCCGATCTCATGATCCGCGCCAGCGACCGCAAGGCCTTCCTGCTGGAGATGAACACCTCGCCTGGAATGACCAGCCATTCCTTGGTGCCCATGTCGGCCCGTGCGGCCGGCATCGGCTACGGCGAGCTGTGTGTGCGGTTGTTGGCGGCTGCCACGCTCGACCACGACGGTCGCGGTGTGCCGCCTTCGACCGGGGGGAAGGCCTGATGGTGGCGGCATCCATGAACCCCGCGGGCGGCTGGAGCGCGATGCTCAGTGGCTCGGCCGTGGCCCGTGACGCTGGCCAAGCGCCTTGGGATGTCCGGCTGATGAACCGGGCCACGCGATGGGCGCTGATCCTGGCGGGCTTCACGGTGCTGGCCCTGGCGGTCACCTGGCTCTTGAGGCATGGAAATTTCGCGATCCAGCGGATCCGGCTGGAGGCCGAACTCAACCGCACCAGCGTGGCCACCGTCAGGGCCAATGCACTGCCGAGGCTGGAAGGCAACTTCTTCACGGTCGACCTGCAGGCCGCGCGCCGCGCCTTCGAGGCCGTGCCCTGGGTGCAGCGGGCCGAGGTTCAGCGCCACTGGCCGGGTCAACTGCGCGTGCGCCTGGTGGAGCACAAGGCCGTGGCGCTGTGGGAGTCTGCCGACGCCCGCGATGGACGCGATGACCGACTGGTGGGGCAAGACGGAACGGTCTTTCAGGCCAACCCGGGTGATGTGGAAGACGAGAACCTGCCGCGGTTCAAGGGGCCCGACGGGACAGCGGCCCAGGTGTGGGCGCTTTACGGCCCCTTGTCCGAAGCGCTCGCGCCGATCGGTCGCGTGGCCGGGGGTCAGCAGCCGGCGGCCATCCGCTTGCTGCAACTCAGCAGCAAGGGCTCATGGTCGGCTGAGCTGGACACCGGCACCCGGCTGGAGTTGGGCCGCGGCACCCAGGCCGAACTGTTGGCCCGAACCGAGTCATTCGTTCGCACGCTGCCGCAGGCGGTGGTGCCTTTTCGCAGACCGGTGTTGTATGCCGACCTCCGCCATGCCGAGGGTTATGCCCTGCGGCTGGCCGGCATCTCCACCGCGGTGGCTGTCACCGGCAAGCCGGCGGCGGCCCCGCCGCGGCCCGTCAAGCCCAAACCCTAGACCACAGGACAGAAGATGGCCAAGGAATACAAGGACCTCGTCGTGGGACTGGACATCGGCACCGCCAAGGTGATGGCGGTGGTGGCCGAGTTCATGCCCACGGGTGAACTGCGCGTAGCCGGACTGGGCATCGCCCCCAGCCACGGCCTCAAGCGCGGCGTGGTGGTCAACATCGACGCCACGGTGCAGAGCATCCAGCAGGCCTTGAAGGAGGCCGAAATGATGGCCGACTGCAAGATCACACGCGTCTACACCGGCATCACTGGCAGCCACATCCGTGGGCAGAACTCCACCGGCATGGTCATCGTGCGGGACAAGGAAGTCACCCCAGTGGATGCCGCCCGCGTGGTGGAGACCGCCAAGGCCATCAACATCCCCAACGACCAGCGCCTGCTGTTGGTGGAGCCCCAGGAATTCATCATCGACGGCCATGAGGTGAAGGAGCCCATTGGCATGAGCGGCGGGCGCCTGGAGGTGAAGGTGCACCTGGTGACCGGTGCGCAAAGCGCGGCCGAGAACATCGTGAAGTGCGTGCGCCGCTGTGGCCTCGAGGTCGAGCAGCTTGTGCTCAACCCCAGCGCCAGCAGCCATGCGGTGCTCACCACCGACGAAAAGGCCCTGGGCGTGGCCCTGGTGGACATCGGGGCGGGCACGACGGATGTGTCGATCTTCACCGAAGGCTCGGTGCGCCACACGGCCGTCATTCCCATCGCTGGCGACCTGATCACCAGCGACATCGCCATGGCCTTGCGCACACCCACCAAGGACGCTGAGGAAATCAAGGTCGAGTTCGGCGTGGCCAAGCAGCTCTTGGCCGACCCGGCCGAGCAGCTGGAAGTCCCGGGCCTGGGCGACCGCATGCCGCGCATGCTCAGCCGTCAGGCCCTGGGCGCGGTCATCGAGCCGCGCGTCGAAGAAATCTACTCACTCGTGCACCAGGTGATCCGCGACAGCGGATACGAAGAGCTCCTGGGCAGTGGGATCGTGATCACCGGGGGTTCGGCCGTGATGCCGGGCATGGTGGAGCTGGGCGAGGACATCTTCCTCAAGCCTGTGCGAAAGGGCGTGCCGACCTATGGCGGCTCGCTGTTTGACATGGTGGCCAACCCTCGGTCGGCCACGGTGATGGGATTGCTCGAAGAAGCAAGGCTGGCCCGGGCACGCGGCCAGCGCGCGGCCCACCAGGCCGGTTCGATGAAGGGTTGGCTTGGACGGGCCAAGGACTGGTTCATCGGCAATTTTTAGAACGACGTTTTTTTCAACCAACGGCAACTGCGAACGAAGGAGGTTCCATATGGCCATCGAGATGATCGAAGAGTTTGACCAAGGCACCAAGATCAAGGTGATCGGGGTGGGTGGCGGCGGCAGCAACGCCGTCGAGCACATGATGAAGCAGGGCATGGGCGGCGTGGAGTTCGTGTGCGCCAACACGGACGCCCAGGCCCTCAACCGCTCCAGTGCGCAACACCTGATCCAGCTGGGCAAGAACGGCCTGGGCGCCGGTGGCAAGCCTGAAGTGGGCAAGGCGGCTGCCGAAGAGGCCATCGACGACATCCGCGCGGCGCTGGAAGGCACACATATGGTGTTCGTCACCGCTGGCATGGGCGGCGGCACGGGCACGGGCGCAGCACCGGTGGTGGCCCGCGTGGCCAAGGAAATGGGCATCCTCACCGTGGGGGTGGTCACCAAGCCCTTCGACTTCGAAGGCAACCGCCGGGCCAAGCAGGCCGACTCGGGCGCCTCCGAGCTCGAGGCCAATGTGGACAGCCTCATCGTGGTGCTCAACGAGAAGCTGCTGGAAGTGCTGGGCGACGATGTCACCCAGGACGAAGCCTTCGCCAAGGCCAACGACGTGCTGCGCAATGCGGTGGGCGGCATCAGCGACATCATCCACATGGATGCGCTGGTCAACGTCGACTTCGAAGACGTGAAGACGGTGATGAGCGAACCCGGCAAGGCGATGATGGGCACGGCCATGGCCAGCGGCCCCGATCGCGCCACCAAGGCTGCCGAGGCCGCCGTGGCCTGCCCGCTGCTAGAGGGCATCGACCTGTCCGGCGCGCGCGGCGTGCTGGTGCTGCTGGTGGCCTCTCGCGCCACCTTCAAGCTGCAGGAAAGCCGCAACGCCATGAACACCATCAAGCGCTATGCGGCCGATGATGCGCATGTGATCTACGGCGCGGCCTACGACGAAAGCCTGGGCGACCAGATGCGCGTGACCGTGATCGCCACGGGCCTGAACCCGGGCAAGCGCCAGCAAGCACCGCTCACCGTGGTGCAGACCCCAGTGCTGCGCACGGGAACCGACAACCAGCCGGTGATGATGGCCCCGACCGATGGCCAGGTGCAGGCCCAGCCGGAGACCAACTACGCGGGCCTGGGCGTTCCCAGCGTGTGGCGCAAGCGCGAGGCATCAGCCCGTGTGGAAGCCTTGGCCAGCAACGGCATGGACGAGATCGAGATCCCGGCCTTCCTGCGCCGTCAGGCAGACTGATCGGCCGACTGATCGGCAGATTGATCGAGCGTTACTGAACCGGCTGGCGGGCGTGTGCCAAGCCCGCCGGTCTTGGGCTCCCCGGGGTGGTGGTTCCTCCTTCCCGCCACCCCGGCGGAGCTGTCTTTCCACAGCGTCTGATCGGCAAATCACAGACAATCTCCCCATGATTCGTCAGCGCACCCTGAAATCCGTCACCCGTGCCGTGGGCGTGGGTGTGCACAGTGGTCAGCGCGTCGAACTCACCTTGCGTCCGGCCGCGCCCGACTCCGGCATCGTCTTCCGACGCACGGACCTGCCCCAGCCGGTGGACCTGCCGGTCACGCCGGAATCGGTGACCGACACGCGGATGGCCACCACCATCAGCCCCATCGGCAACCCCGGCGGGCCCAAGGTGCAGACCATCGAACACCTGCTCAGTGCCTGCGCCGGGCTGGGCTTGGACAACCTCTACATCGACATCACCGCCGAGGAAGTGCCCATCCTTGACGGCAGCGCGGCCAGCTTCGTGTTTCTGCTGCAAAGCGCGGGCATCGAACTTCAGAACGCGCCCAAGCGTTTCCTGCGGGTGAAGAAGCCGGTGGAACTGCGTGAGGGTGAGGGCGCTTCACTGAAGTGGGCGCGGCTCGAACCCCACCACGGCTACCGGCTGAGCTTCGAGATCGATTTCAACCATCCCGCCTTGGATGCCACCGGGCAGACCGTCACCTTTGATTTCGCCACCGGCCAGTACAAGCGCGACATCGCGCGCGCGCGCACCTTTGGCTTCACCAAGGATGTGGAGATGATGCGCGCCCGTGGCCTGGGGCTGGGCGGCAGCATGGACAACGTGATCGTGGTCGACGACTACCGCGTGCTCAATGCCGAAGGTTTGCGTTACGACGATGAGTTCGTCAAACACAAGATCCTGGATGCCATCGGCGACATGCACGTGTTGGGCAAGCCACTGCTGGCGGCTTACACCGCCTTCAAGGGTGGCCATGCCTTGAACAACCGGCTGCTGCGTCAACTCCTGGCCGACCAGGACGCCTGGGAGGTGGTCACCTTCGACGACGCACGGCAGGCGCCTGAGGGCTTCGCCGAGCTGGCGCCGGCCTGGTGAGCGCGGGCATCTTGCGCCGCGCACCCCGCTGCACACCCTGCAGCTGATCCTTACCGCTCAGTAGGTGCGACCACCCTTGTACAGGGCGTGGGTGCGCCGCTGAAGCTTGGCGCCCTGCGCCATGGCCGCAAACGAAGAGCCCGCATGGGCATGGGTGATGGCCAAGCCCAGCGCGTCGGATGCATCCTTGCCGGGCAAGCCCGGCAGCTGCAGCAGGCGCTGCACCATCAACTGCACCTGTTCCTTGCGCGCGTGGCCATGGCCCACCACCGCCTTCTTCATCTGCAGCGCGGTGTACTCCTGAACGGGTAGGCCTCGCGCCACCAGGGCGGTCAAGGCTGCGCCCCGCGCCTGACCCAACAGCAAAGTGCTCTGCGGGTTCACGTTCACGAAAACGATCTCCACCGCACTCGTCGTGGGCTGCCAGCGCTCTGCCACCTCGCCGATGCTGTCGAAGATGATCTTCAGCCGTCCCGGCAGATCACCCTGTTCCGCCCGATGCGCCGCACCCGAGGTGCGGATGGTGCCGCTGGCCACATAGCTCAGCCGTGCCCCCTCGGCGTCGATGATGCCGAAGCCTGTGGTCTGCAGGCCGGGATCGATGCCCAGGATGCGCATGGTCGACATCAATGCCTGAAGTGCCGCACGCCGGTGAGCACCATGGCGATACCCCGCTCGTCGGCCGCGGCGATTACCTCGTCGTCGCGCACCGAACCACCCGGTTGGATCACGCAGGTCGCCCCGGCTTCACACACCACGTCCAAGCCATCTCGGAAGGGGAAGAAGGCGTCACTGGCCACTGCCGAGCCCTGCAGGACCAGGCCCGCATGGGCGGCCTTGATGGAAGCGATGCGGGCGCTGTCGATACGGCTCATCTGTCCCGCCCCCACGCCCAGCGTCATCCCGCCGCCGCAGAACACGATGGCATTGCTCTTGACGAACTTGGCCACCTTCCAAGCAAACAGCAGGTCTGACAGTTGCTGGGGTGTGGGTTGCACCTTGGTGACCACCTTCAGGTCGGCCGCCGCGACCACGCGGTTGTCCGCGCTTTGAATCAACAAGCCCGAGCCCACACGCTTGACATCGTGGCTGTTCAGGCCCCGGTCCCAGGCCTTCGAGGCCGAGCGGTCCACGCCCTCCATCGAGATCTTCAGCACACGCGTGTTGGCCTTGGCCGCGAACACCTTGAGCGCGCCATCGGTGTAGCCCGGGGCGATCAGCACCTCCACGAACTGCTTGGCCACCGCCTGCGCCGCCGATTCGTCGAGCACGGTGTTGAAGGCGATGATCCCGCCGAAGGCGGAGGTGGGGTCGGTCTGGAAGGCCTTGGAGTAGGCCTCCAACGCAGAAGCGCCCACGGCCACACCGCAGGGGTTGGCATGCTTGACGATCACGCAGGCCGGCCCATCGCCTACCGGGTCGAATGCCTTGACGCACTCCCAGGCCGCGTCGGCATCGGCGATGTTGTTGTAGGACAGCTCTTTGCCCTGCAACTGCGTGGCTGTCACGAGTGAACCGGGTGCGGGATGGAGGTCGCGGTAGAAGGCCGCGCTTTGGTGCGGGTTCTCGCCGTAGCGCAGGTCCTGCAGCTTCACGAAACGCCCGTTGCTCTGAGCGGCGAATTCGGTGCGGGCGGGCACTTCCTCATCCGAAGCCGGCAGCGTGATGGCCGACAGGTAGTCGCTGATGGCCGCGTCATAGTTGCTGATGCGGTTGAAGGCCGCCACCGCGAGGGCGAACTTCGTCTCACGGCTGATGCCGCCAGCCTTCAGTTCGGCCAGCACGCCGGCGTACTGGGCCGCATCGGTCAGCACCGCCACGTCCTTCCAGTTCTTTGCCGCACTGCGCACCATGGCCGGCCCGCCGATGTCGATGTTCTCAATGGCCTCGCCCAGGGTGCAGTCGGCTTTGGCCACCGTGTTCTCAAAGGGGTAGAGGTTGACCACCAGCAAGTCGATGGTGCCGATGCCGTGCTCGGCCAGGGCCGACATATGCGCCGGCATGTCGCGCCGCGCCAGCAGCCCACCATGCACACGCGGGTGTAGCGTCTTGACGCGGCCGTCCAGCATCTCGGGAAAGCCGGTCATGTCGGCCACCTCGGTGACCGGCAGGCCGGACTTGGCCAGCAGCAGGGCGGTGCCGCCGGTGGACAGCAGCCTCACGCCCAGTCCATGGAGCTCGGAGGCGAATTCGACGATGCCGGTCTTGTCCGACACCGAGAGCAGGGCAGTGGTCATGGTTCAGGGGCCCGTCGGGCCGGTGTTCATCGATAAGGCGCTCAAGAGCCGGTCAGCCCATGCTCCAACAGCTTGCGCCGCAAGGTGTTGCGGTTGATGCCCAGCCACTGGGCGGCCAGGCTTTGGTTGCCCTCGGCGCGTGACATCACGTTTTCCAGCAGGGGCCGCTCCACCGAACGCACCATCAGGTCATGCAGGCCCGCAGGCTCTTCGCTGCCCAGATCGTGGAAGTACTGGTCCAGCGTGCGCCGCACGCAGTCGTCGATCATCTTTTGGCTCATGCGCTCAGCCGTATCCGTTCATCGTTGGCCGCCAATGCGGCAATGGTGGGCCAGCTCACATGGCGTTGCGCATAGCCTTGCAGCCACTCATCCAGCAGCCGGTGCTGCAGCTCGCAGCTCTCGACGGTGTTCAGATGCTGCATAAAGTCGCGTCCGCCGGCCACATCCGACAGGGCCCAGCCGATGTGCTTGCGCGCCGTGCGCACCCCAATGTAGTCGCCGTACAGGCCGTAGTGGTCCAGCAGGTGTTCCAACAACCAGCGGCGCACCTCATCCACGCGGGGCGGGGCCAAGGCCGTGCCGGTCTCGAGTTCGTGCGAAATCTCGCGAAAGATCCAAGGGCGACCCTGCGCCGCACGACCGATCATCAATGCATCGGCGCCGGTGTGGCGCAAGACGGCCGCGGCCTTGGCCGGGCTGTCGATGTCGCCATTGGCCACCACGGGGATCGACAGCGCCGCCTTGACCGCAGCGATGGTGTCGTATTCAGCTTGACCCTTGTAGCCCTGCTCACGCGTGCGACCGTGTACCGTCAGCATGGCAATGCCGGCCGATTCGGCCGCCCGCGCCAGGCGCAGCGCATTGCGTTCGGCCTGGCACCAGCCGGTGCGCATCTTCAGTGTGACCGGCACGCCCTGCGGCTCGCAGGCGGCCACCACCGCCTGCACGATCTGCAGCGCCAGCGCTTCGTTTTGCATCAGGGCCGATCCCGCCCAGACATTGCACACCTTCTTGGCCGGGCAGCCCATGTTGATGTCGATGATCTGCGCGCCGCGGTCGATGTTGTAACGGGCCGCGTCGGCCATCTCCAGCGGATCCACGCCTGCGATCTGCACGGCAATGGGCGCCGACTCACCCGTGTGGTCGGCCCGGCGCGAGGTCTTGAGCGTGTTCCACAGTTCGCGCTTGCTCGTCACCATCTCGCTGACGGCGTAGGCGGCGCCCAGCCGCTTGCACAGCATGCGAAAGGGCCTGTCCGTGACCCCAGCCATCGGTGCCACAAAAAGCCGACCTGGCAATTCGTGGGCGCCCAAGCGAAGGGTAGGAGAGGGAAACACGATGGGCTGGGCTGCTTAAAAATGAGGCAGCAGTATAGCCACGCGGTTCGGCAGGGTACCGGGCAAGCACATTAAGCTTGCAACCCATGGAAGCCTGGACCTTCTCCCTCCTGGGCGCGCTGGCCCTGCCGCGCTACGGGCTGAGTACCGTGTTCGTGGTGGCCTTCCTGTCGGCCACCCTGCTGCCCATGGGTTCCGAGCCGGCGGTGTTCGGATTGGTCAAGCTCAATGAAAGCCTGTTTTGGCCCGCGGTGCTGGTGGCCACCTTGGGCAACACGCTGGGGGGCATGGTGTCATGGTGGATGGGGGCCGGCGCCAAGGGAGCCGTGCAGCGCTTGAGCACGAGCGCTGAAGGGGCTGCAAAGGACTCTGTCGAGCATCGCGCCCTGCAGTGGCTGCGCCGCTTTGGGCCCAAGGCTTGCCTGCTGAGTTGGCTACCCCTTGTGGGCGACCCCCTTTGCGCGGTGGCGGGTTGGATGCGCTTGCCCTTGTGGCCTTGCACGCTTTACATGGCCATCGGCAAGTTTGGGCGCTACACCATCATGACCGCGGCCCTGCTGTGGGTCTTTCCCCAGGAATTGCCTTGGTGACAATCACACCCATGAACCACCCCACGCCTTCCTACGATCAGCTCACGGCGCTGCATGCGCGCCTGCACCGCTTGGACCACCTGGGCGCCATCGCCGGCTGGGATCAGGCCGCCAACATGCCCCCCAAGGGCAACGAAGCCCGTGCCGCTGCCATGGCCGAACTGGCCACGCTCACGCACCGCCTGCGCACCGACGCCACGCTGCCGCGCACGCTGGAGGCGGCCGAGCAGGAAGACCTCACCGATGCGCAACGGGCCAATCTGCGGGAGATCCGCCGCGACTGGCGCGCGGCCAATGCCCTGCCCGAGTCGCTCGTGGAGCGCCGGCACCTGGCCACTTCGCGCTGTGAGCACGCTTGGCGAAGCCAGCGACCGGCCAACGACTGGGCGGGTTTCCTGGAGAACTTTCGTGACGTGGTGGCCGTGGGGCGCGAGGAAGCCGCGTGCCTTTCCGATGAGCTGGGCGGTGGCCGCTACGAGGCCCTGATGGACCGATTCGAGCCCGGCATGACCACCGCCGAGGTGGACCGTGTGTTCGGCGATCTGCGGCAGTGGTTGCCCGGCCTGATCCAGACCGTGATCGAGCGCCAGTCCCTTGAGCCGGTGATCGAGCCCTTGGGCCCCTTCGATGTGGAGCATCAGCGCGCCCTGTGCGCCTCGGTGATGAAGCTGCTCGACTTCGACTTCCAAGCGGGCCGCTTGGACGTCAGCACCCATCCCTTCTGCGGTGGTGTGCCCGAGGACGTGCGCATGACCACGCGCTTTTCGACCCAGGATTTCCTGGGCAGCCTCATGGGCACGGTGCACGAAACCGGCCATGGCCGCTACGAGCAGAACCGGCCTCGCGAATTGATCGAGCAGCCCGTGTCGCAGGCGCGGTCGATGGCGATTCACGAGAGCCAAAGCCTGTCCTTCGAGATGCAGCTGGGCAGCCACCCTGGCTTTGTCGGCCTGCTCGCGCCCCTGGTGCGCAACCACCTGGGCGACCAGCCGGCCTTCGAAGCGGGCAACCTGGCCAGGTTGCTCACCCGCGTCAAACGCGGCCACATCCGCGTGGAGGCCGACGAGGTCACCTACCCCGCGCACATTCTGCTGCGCTATGGGATCGAGCGCGCTTTGGTGGAGGGCGACATCGAGGCCGAGGACATCCCGGCGCTGTGGGACGAACAGATGCGCGATCTGCTGCAGCTGGACACGCGCGGCAACTTTCGCGACGGCCCGCTGCAGGATGTGCACTGGCCTGAAGGCCTGTTCGGCTATTTCCCCTGCTACACCCTGGGCGCGATGTATGCCGCGCAGTGGTTCGCCACCCTGCGCCGTGAGGTGCCTGACCTGGATGAGCGCATCACACGGGGCGAGTTGTCCGTCGTGTTCAACTGGCTGCGTGAACGGATCTGGAGCCAAGGCAGCCGATGGACCACCGATGAACTCTGCCGCCGCGCCAGTGGCGAGCCGCTGAACCCGGCGCACTTGCGCCGTCACCTGACGGCGCGATACCTCATGGCATAGGCGCTGTTGGCGCGCGTCGGCGGGCTTCGCCAGCTGACTTCGCCGCAGGGAGTTGAGCTCAGGCCGCGCCGGGCGGCGGTGGGTCGTTGAGGTAGTAGCTGCGGATCGGCTTGAGCGTGTCGTCGTCCAACTCGTAGACCAGCGGCACGCCGTTGGGAATGTTGACACCCACGATCTCGCTGTCGCCGATGCCGTCGAGGTACTTGACCAGCGCGCGGATGCTGTTGCCGTGCGCGGCGATCACCACACGCTGTCCGCTGCGGATGGCCGGCGCAATGCGTTCGTTCCAGCACGGCAGCACGCGGGCCACGGTGTCCTTCAGGCACTCCGTCAGCGGAATCTGCTCGGGCGACAGCCGCGCGTAGCGGGGGTCGTGCCGCTGGCCGCGGGGGTCATCGGCGCTCAGCGTGGGCGGGGGCACGTCGTAGCTGCGACGCCAAATCAGTACCTGCTCCTCGCCATATTGCTTGGCCATGTCGGCCTTGTTCAGGCCCTGCAGGCCGCCGTAGTGCCGCTCGTTGAGGCGCCAGTCGTGCTGCACCGGCACCCAAGTGCGCTCCATGCCGTCCAGGCAATGCCACAGTGTCCAGATGGCCCGCTTGAGCACCGAGGTGTAGGCCACATCGAACTCATACCCGGCCTCGCGCAGCAGGCGTCCGGCCTGCTGGGCTTGCGCCACGCCTGTGGGGGTCAAGGGCACGTCCGTCCAACCGGTGAATCGGTTTTCAAGGTTCCACGTCGATTCCCCGTGGCGGATCAGCACAAGTTTCTTCATGCGAAGAATTTTATAATCCGGGGTTTTGCCCGGACGCTCTCCCCATGCTTGAATTCCTGATCGACAACGTCGTGCTCGTCATGGCGGCCCTCACCTCGGGTGCCCTGCTGCTGTGGCCTGCGATCCGCGGGGCGCAGGCCGGCGGGCAGTCCGTCTCGGTGCCCGAGGCCGTGCGGCTGATGAACCGCGAGAAGGGCGTGCTGATCGACATCCGCGACGCGGCCGCCTTTGCCGCGGGGCACGCCACCGGCTCGAAGCACGTTCCCGCCGACGAACTGGGCAAGACACCCTTGCCCGCCACACTGCCGGTCAACAAGACCCAACCGCTGCTGTTGATGTGCGACAGCGGCATCAGGGCCTCCAAAGCGGCGGCCAAGCTTCGCAAGGCGGGCTACGAACGGGCCGTCACCGTCGACGGCGGCATGGCCGCTTGGCGCGAGGCACAGATGCCCGTGGAGAAGACGGCCGCCTGAAGGCGGCCGGCCCTGCGGCCTGCAGAGTTTTCCAAGGCCCGACACAATTCGTGCAGCACAACAGCCGAGTCCGTCATGCCTGCCGTCAAGATGTACACCACCCAGGTCTGCCCGTACTGCCAGCGGGCCAAGGCCCTGCTCAAGCAGCGTGGCGTCGAGGCCATCGAGGAAATCCGCATCGACCTCGACCCTGCCCAGCGTGACCACATGATGAGCGTCACCGGCCGGCGAACCGTGCCGCAGATCTTCATCGGCGACACCCACGTGGGGGGATGCGACGACCTGATCGCCCTGGACCAGCGCGGAGGCCTCATGCCCCTGCTCGGGGCATCGGCCTGACCCTCTGCCTCGGCCCCCGCGGGCCCTGCCGGGCCACGGCCCATAATCCCGACCGTGCAGTCCGCCCAGGCGGACTGCCGGCACCTGCGGCTGGCGTTTCGTGTCCAGCCGATTCCATTTTCAGAGTACGACCATGTCCGACCAGAACCTCGACACCGGCGCCGCCGACACCAACCCCGTGTTCCAGATCCAGCGCCTTTACCTGAAGGACCTGTCGCTGGAGCAACCCAACTCGCCCCAGATCCTGGGCGAGGCCATCCAACCTGAGGTGGATATCAGCCTGGCTGTCTCGGCCGAGCCCGTGGTGGAGGGCATCTTCGAGGTCTGCGTGACGGCCACGGTCACGGCCAAGTCCAGCGAGCGCACCGTCTTCCTGATCGAAGCCAAGCAGGCCGGCATCTTCGAGCTGCGCAACATCCCCTCTGACCAAATGCAGGTCATCCTTGGTGTGGCTTGCCCCACCATGGTCTATCCCTATCTGCGCGCCATCGTCTCCGACGTGTGCACCCGCGCCGGCTTCCCGCCGGTGCTGCTGACCGAAGTGAATTTCCAGGCCATGTTTGAGGCCCAGCAGCAGCAAATGGCCGCCAGCCAGATCAACTGATCCCCCCGGCCCTGCCCACACGCCCAGGCGAGGCACCGATGAAGATCACCGTCTTGGGAGCCGGTGCGTGGGGCACGGCGATGGCGGCGCAGGCCACCGCGCGGCACTCGGTGCTGCTGTGGGCGCGCGATGCGCAGCAGGTGGCGCATATGCAGCGCGAGCGGACCAATCACCGCTACCTGCCCGGCATCACCCTGCCTAACGCCCTTCAGGTCACGGCCGACCTCAAGGCGGCCCTGACCCATGCGCAGGGTGGCCTCGTGGTGGTGGGCACGCCGATGTCGGCCCTTCGAGAGACCTTGAAGATCGTCCCGGCTGACACGCCGGCGCTGTGGCTGTGCAAGGGGCTCGAGGCGGGCAGCGGCCTGACCGGGCATGAGCTGGCGCCACAGGTGCGCCCACAGGGCCGCTACGGCGTGCTCTCAGGCCCCAGCTTTGCGTCGGAAGTAGCGCGTGCGCAACCGACCGCGCTGGTGGCCGCCAGCCACGACCCCACGGTGCTCGACCGGGCGGTGGCCGCCTTTCACGGCGACGCTTTGCGCGTGTACACCAGCACCGACCCGGTGGGCGTGGAGGTGGGAGGCGCTGTCAAGAACGTCATGGCCATCGCCACGGGCGTGTGTGATGGACTGGGCCTGGGGCTCAATGCGCGGGCGGCCCTGATCACGCGCGGCTTGGCGGAAATCACACGACTGGGCCTGGCCCTGGGCGCCCGTGCCGAAACCTTCATGGGTCTGTCGGGCCTGGGCGATCTGGTGCTCACCGCCACGGGCGATCTGTCGCGCAACCGCCGAGTGGGCCTGGCCCTGGCGCGGGGGCAGCAGGCGGGCGAGATCCTGGCCGAGCTGGGGCATGTGTCCGAAGGCGTGTACAGCGCCCGCACCATCGCGCAGCGGGCGCGGGCCGCGGGCGTGGACATGCCCATCACCGATGCCGTGGTGGCCCTGCTCGAGGGCCGTTTCACGCCGCAGCAAGTGGTGCAACACCTGCTGCAGCGCGAGGCACGCGCCGAGGGCTGAAAGCAGCGTGGTGGCCTGCGGCCGCGCTTGGCCACCCTACACGCCGCCCGCGTAGCCCAACTGCCGCCAGGCCTCGAACACCGTCACCGCCACCGCATTGCTCAGGTTCAGGCTGCGTTGGCCCTCGCGCATGGGCAAGCGGATGCGCTGCGCGGGCGCGAACCGGTCGGAGATCTCCGCCGGCAACCCCGCGGTTTCGCAGCCGAAGACCATCCAATCCCCCGCCTGCCACCGCACCGCCGACAGCCGGGTGCTGGCCTTGCTGCTCAGCGCGAAACAGCGCTCGGGCGCGGGCTGGTGCTCAGCCTCGAAGGCAGCCCACGAGGCATGCCGCTGCACTTGCGCGGTCTCGTGATAGTCGAGCCCTGCGCGGCGCAGCAGCTTGCTGTCCATGGAAAAACCCAGGGGCTCGATCAGGTGCAGCGTGCAGCCGGTATTGGCGGCCAGCCGAATGACGTTGCCGGTGTTGGGTGGGATCTCGGGGTGGACCAGGACGATGTGGAACATGGGCGCGCATTGTGGTGCAGGGCGAAGACCTCAGGAAGGACCCTCATCGGGCGCCGGCGTGCGGGCAAAGGCCCATACCTGCACCTCCGACGCGCCAGCGGCCATCAGACTGCGCGCGGCCTCCGCCGCGGTGGCGCCCGTGGTCAAGACGTCGTCCACCACCGCCACCCGCTGACCCATCACCCAAGGCCTGCCCCGTGGCGTCACTTGGAAAACACCGCGCAGGCGCGCCAGGCGCGCCTGGCGGTCCTGCTGCGCCTGTCCGCCCAGGTGCACCGGGCGCGTCAGCACATCGGCCCTGGCCGCGATGCCCAATCGCCGTGCCAAGGGTCGAGCCAGTTCCCAGGCTTGGTTGTAGCCGCGCAGGGCCAGGCGTTCGGGCGACAAGGGCACCGGCACCAGGCGGGTGACCCTGGTGTCCAGGGCAGCCAACGTCGCCACGGCTGGCCCGGCGCGGGCGGGGGCCGCCTGCCCCGGTCGCCTGCCCTGCGCCATCAACTGCGCCATCAACAGCGCCAGCGCTGCCCCCCACTCGGGCCGCGCACCGAACTTGAACTGCAGCAGCACCCGGTCCCAGGGCGGCGCGTAGTCCACCGCCACCGTGACCGGCCCATGCGCAGGGGGATGGCGCTCGCAGCCCGAACAGCGGGGAACACCCAGGGCCAGGCGCAGCCCGCAGCCCGGGCACCGGGGCCGCGCGCCGTGCATCCCCGCATCGCCATGCAGCCGCAGGCAGGCACCGCACAAGGCCTGTGTCGCCCATTCCAGGCACAGCAGGCAGCGCATCGGCAGGGTCCATCCCATGCGGCTCAATATACTGATCGGCCCATGTTCGTGAGCCCTGAACCCCCTGCAGAACACCCTTCGGGGGAGGGAGCGCCCTTGTGCGCCCAGGCCTGGGCCCGAACGGCCGAAGCTTGGGCCCGTGGCGGCGCGCTGCCCTGGTTGCATCAGGAGGTGGCCCGTCGCTTGGGGGATCGCCTTTGCGTGATCCGCGCGCAGCCTGAGGTGGTGCTGGAGTGGGAAGCCAGGGCAGGGCAGTCGCGCTCGGTGCTGCAGGCCGCCTACCCCGGGGCACGGTGGGTGCCGGTGGCGGCCAGTGCGGCTGGGCTGCCAGCCGTGAACCCGCCGCCAGGTCAGGGCCCGAGCGGTGCCACGGGTGGTCGTCTGAGGGCCCTGGGGCGCCGCCTCTTTGGGCCGTCGACGGCCCGATCCAGCGCCCATCCGCAGGCTCATGCTCCTGGCGCCTGCGGGCCCGGCATGCTGGCGCAGGACGTGCCGGCAGGCCATGGCCAACTCGTCTGGTCCAACCTGGGCCTGCACGCCGATCCCTACCCCCATCGCCTCCTGCAACACTGGCATGCCGCCCTGGCGGTCGACGGATTCCTGATGTTCAGCACCTTCGGGCCCGACACCCTGCGCGAATTGCGTGGCCTGTGGGAAGCGTTCGGCTGGGGCCCGCCGGCCCAGGCCTTTCGTGACATGCACGATTGGGGCGACGACCTGGTGGCTGCCGGATTTGCCGATCCCGTCATGGACCAGGAATCCCTGAGGCTGACCTGGGCCGATGCCGACGCGGCACTGGCCGAGTTGCGCACCCTGGGCCGCAATGCCCACCCGGGCCGCCACCCCGGGTGCCGCACCCCACGATGGAAGGCACGCATGAAGGCGGCCCTACACGACCTGGCTGGCCCCGATGGGCGGATTGCGCTGACCTTCGAGATCGTCTACGGCCACGCCTTCCGGCCTGCGCCGCGGCCCCGCATGGACACCGTGTCCACCGTCTCACTGCAGGACATGCGCCACATGGTGCAGTCCGCCCGCCGAACACGCTAGAAAGCCGAGAGGGTATTCGGGTTCTCCCGGCTCGCTGGAGTACACTGCGGCCCGCCCAAAGGGGGTCTTGAGCCGCTGTCAAACGGTCGACCCTGACGGGCACGCAGTACGACATGACACTGAATTCCGCATCGCTGAACCTTCAGGGGGTGGCCGCCTTGGGCGCACCCTGGCGGGCCGCACCTTTGGACGACCAAACCGGCAGTGGCCTGCGTTGGGTGATGCGCCGCAACTGCTCGTTGGCTCCGCGTCAGGTGTTGGCGGCATATTCCGCGATTTGCCTGGTGTCGCTTTCGATCGCCTCCGTGTTCGCTTGGTTCGGCGCCGTGCCCGTTCTGTACTTTGCGGGGTTGGAACTCTTGCTCCTGGGCGTGGCGCTGCTGATCTATGCGCGCCATGCGGCCGACCACGAGACCATCACCTTGAAGAACTCGACGCTCGCGGTGGAGCACCACTTCGGCAACCGTGTCGAACGGGCCGAATTCCGCGCGGATTGGCTGCGCGTCGAACCTGCACAAGGGCAGGGCTCGCTGCTGGAATTGTCCGGCGCGGGCCGCAAGACATTCGTGGGCCGCTACCTGCGGCCCGAGTGGCGCCAGAGTCTGGCGCGGGAGTTGCGTCAGGCGCTGCGTGTGCAATCCGCACCCGCAGCCCTGAAGAAGTTTTGAACTGAAGTGACGATGATGAAGATGGATCACCATTTCGCTACGCTGGCACGCCGTGCCGCGCTCGCACTGGCCGCCCTGTCGGGCACATCGGCCGCGGTTGCGGCTGCCGTGAACGACCTGCCTGGCGGCCCGGCCGTCAACCAGCTGAACCTGCACCCCGCGGTCACCCGCATCGCGGCAGACGTGTCCAGCCTGCACATCGCCATGATGGTGATCTGCCTGGTCATCTTCGTGGCCGTCTTCGGTGTGATGTTCTATTCGATCTTCAAGCACCGCAAGTCCTTGGGTCACAAGCCGGCCCAGTTCCACGAAAGCGTGGCGGTGGAAATCGCCTGGACGGTCGTGCCCTTCATCATCGTGATCGGCATGGGCGCCATGGCCACCCGTGGCGTCGTGGCCATGAAAGACACGACCAATGCCGACATCACCATCAAGGCCACCGGCTACCAGTGGAAGTGGGGCTACGACTACCTCAAGGGCGAAGGCGAGGGCATCAGCTTCCTGGCCACGTTGGACGCCTCGCACCGCATGATGAGCGACAGCGGCAAGCCCGAGGCGATCGACAACTACCTCCTGAAGGTGGACAACGCGGTCGTGGTGCCCGTGGACAAGAAGATCCGCATCATCACCACCGCCAACGACGTGATCCACGCCTGGGCCGTGCCGGCCTTTGCCGTCAAGCAGGACGCCATTCCCGGTTTCGTGCGCGACACCTGGTTCCGTGCTGAGAAGATCGGCGACTACTATGGCCAGTGCCAAGAGCTGTGCGGCAAGGAGCACGCCTACATGCCCATCCACGTGAAGGTGGTCTCACAAGAGGACTACACCAAGTGGGTGGACGGCGAGAAGAAGAAGGCTGCGGCCAAGGCCGATGACCCCAACAAGGAATGGAAGCTGGCCGAACTGGTGGCCCGCGGTGAGAAGGTCTACAACGCCAACTGCGCGGCCTGCCACAAAGCAGACGGCGCCGGTGCCGGCCCCATCAAGGGCCTGGTCGGGTCGAAGGTCGTGCTGTCCGACGACAAGGCTCAGCAGATCGCCATCATGCTCAATGGCGCCGGCGGCGGTTCAATGCCAGCCTGGAAGCAGCTCTCGGACACCGAGATTGCCGCCGTGGTGACCTACACCAAGAACGCCTGGTCCAACCAGACCGGTCAGGTGGTGCAGCCAGCTGACATCAAAACCGCCCGCAAGTAATCCCAGCCATCAGTCTCGAAGGAAAACTCATGAGTGCAGTTCTCGACCATCACGGCCACGGCGGCCATGACGATCACGCGCATGACCACCCGCACGGCTGGCGTCGCTGGGTCTTCGCCACCAACCACAAGGACATCGGCACGCTGTACCTGCTGTTCAGCTTCACCATGCTGATGATCGGCGGCCTGCTGGCCCTGTTCATCCGCCTGGAACTCTTCCAGCCGGGCCTGCAGTACTTCAATCCTGAACTGTTCAACCAGTTCACCACCATGCACGGCCTGATCATGGTGTTCGGCGCCATCATGCCGGCCTTCGTGGGCTTTGCGAACTGGATGATCCCGCTGCAGATCGGCGCAGCCGACATGGCCTTCGCGCGGATGAACAACTTCAGCTTCTGGCTGATGATCCCGGCGGCCATCATGCTCGTGAGCAGCTTCTTCATGCCCGGTGGTGCGCCTGCCGCCGGTTGGACGCTGTATGCACCGCTGACGCTGCAGATGGGCCCCTCGATGGACGCCGGCATCTTTGCCATGCACATCCTGGGCGCTTCGTCCATCATGGGCTCGATCAACATCATCGTGACCATCCTGAACATGCGCGC
>JACCDW011647448.1_pt1 | contig 23494 bp, 18 predicted proteins | sample 7449781 | NCBI WGS metagenome assembly JACCDW01 (sample SAMN15323449, study PRJNA562643) | freshwater metagenome | isolation source: river surface water | place: USA:Blue River Watershed | collected 2017-08-18
CCTGGCTTTGGTCCAGACACCAAGATCGCAATGCGCTCAGGCGTTGACGGTCTCAAATTCTTCACATCAGTAATCAACAGTTTGGTAAACGCATAATGGGCCTGTTTGGTAAAAAGAAAATCGCATCCGGCGTTGACACAACCGCAAACGCAGCCGCAACTCCAGACAAAGTTCAGCCTTACGCAGCTCTTGGCCTAAAAGACGACGAGTACGCTCGCATTCGCGAAATCCTTGGCCGCCGCCCAAGCTCTAGTGAGCTAGCCATGTACTCAGTTATGTGGTCAGAGCACTGTTCATACAAGTCATCAAAGATTTACCTTCGTCAGTTTGGCGAAAAGGTAACTCCAGAAATGAACAAGAACCTAATGGTTGGTATGGGCGAGAACGCAGGTGTTGTAGACATCGGCGAGGGCTGGGCCGTGACCTTCAAGGTTGAGTCACACAACCACCCTTCATACATTGAGCCTTTCCAGGGAGCAGCAACCGGTGTTGGCGGTATCGTTCGCGACATCCTCACCATGGGTGCACGCCCTATCGCTGTAATGGATCAGCTTCGTTTTGGTGAACCATCTAACCCCGATACCGCTCGCGTCGTCCACGGCGTCGTAGACGGAATCTCTTTCTACGGCAACTGCCTAGGCCTGCCAAACATTGGTGGCGAGACAGTGTTCGACAAGGTCTACCAGGGCAACCCACTGGTTAACGCACTTAGCGTTGGTGCACTTCGTCACGAAGACCTAAAGCTTGCCAAGGCATCAAACCCTGGCGACCTAGTAATTCTTTTTGGTGCGCGCACTGGTGCAGATGGCATCGGCGGCGTGAGCGTTCTAGCATCTGAAACTTTCGACAGCACCGGTCCAGCAAAGCGCCCAGCCGTTCAGGTTGGTGACCCATTTGCCGAGAAGGTTTTGATTGAGTGCTGTCTTGAACTTTATGCAGCGCAGGTTGTTGCCGGTATTCAAGACCTTGGTGGTGCGGGAATCTCTTGCGCAACATCAGAGCTTGCATCAAACGGTGGCGCAGGCATGCGCGTGCAGTTGCAAGATGTTCTAAAGCGCGACGAGTCACTAACTCCAGAAGAAATTCTGATGTCAGAGTCGCAAGAGCGCATGATGGGCATCGTGCCAAAGAAAGACTTCAAGAAGTTCAAGGCAATCGTTGACAAGTGGGAAGTCGAGTTCTCTGTCATTGGTGAAGTAATTGCCGAGGATCGTCTTTACATCAACTGGGGTCACGAAGAAATCGTGAACGTTCCACCGCGCACCGTTGCACACGACGGTCCGGTTTACGAGCGCCCAGTTGCGTTCCCTTCATACCAAGACGCACTAAACAACGACAGCGTTCACGCTCGCGGCCTGTTCCGTCAGAACGAAAACGCCAGCGAGTTGGCTGCGCAGTTGGTGCAGATTGTTTCTTCACCTAACCAGGCCAGCAAGAGCTACATCACAGACCAGTACGACCGATACGTCGGCGGCAACACCGCACTGGCACAACCAGATGACTCGGGCATGATCCGCGTTAGCGAGGAAACCGGTCTTGGTATTTCACTAGCAACAGATGCAAACGGCCGCTACTGCTACCTAGACCCTTACCAGGGTGCACGTCTGGCACTTGCTGAGGCTTACCGCAACGTTGCAGTATCGGGTGCAACTCCGGTTGCAGTTACCAACTGTCTAAACTTTGGATCCCCTGAGAACCCAGAAGTCATGTGGCAGTTCAAGCAGGCAACTGCCGGTCTTGCCGATGGCTGTTTGGAACTTGGAATTCCAGTTACCGGTGGAAACGTTTCTTTCTACAACCAAACCGGTGACGTAGCCATTCACCCAACCCCAGTCGTTGGTGTGCTTGGTGTGATTGACGATGTTGCTCGCCGCATTCCTAGCGGATGGCAAGACGAAGGCCACAACATCTACCTACTTGGCACCACCAAAGACGAACTAGATGGTTCAGTTTGGTCAGAGGTTGTGCACTCTCACCTGGGCGGCCGCCCACCAGTTGTAGATCTGGCTTTTGAGAAGCAACTGGCCGAGGCACTAAACGCAGCCAGCGAGCAGGGCCTGTTGGCTTCAGCTCACGACCTATCAGAGGCCGGTTTGGCTCAGGCAGTGGTTGAGAGCGTGCTTCGCTTTGGCATGGGTGCCCGAATTTGGCTTGACGAGATTCAAGAGCGCGACGGCGTTGACCGCACCTGTGCTCTGTTCTCAGAGTCAACCGGTCGCGTGTTGGTGTCGGTTGGTCGTGAAGATGACGTGAAGTTTGTTGGTCTGTGTGAAGCACGAGGTATTCCAGTGTTGCGCATTGGTGTCACCGATAACTCTGGCGAGCTAGAGATTCAGGATGTTGCTACCTGGCAGCTAAATGATCTGCGTGGTGCTCACGAGGCTACTTTGCCTGAGCTTTTTGGCTAGCACTCACTTTTTACGCAGTTTGAGGATGCGATGAATGAATTTGAATCGCTATTAAATCAGGCTGCGCAACGCATGACTTATGCCTCCAAGGAAGCTGAGAATGCCTCCCTTTCATTTATGCGTAGAACTCTAGACGAGGTGATGGGGCTGAGTTATTCGGGAATTCTTGAAAAAATTTCATTTTATGCGTCAGAGATCAGACAAGTCCTCGATGGAATTCCAGCGGAGTATGTAATTCTGCTTTGCCGGCAGACCTTTGCACAAAAAATAAAATTGCCTGAGAGCATCTCATCCTCGTCAGGAGCCATACTCGAAATTATAGGTTTGGTGGCACTCTCGAGGGGATCTGAGAATATCAAACCACCCTCTGAAATTGACATCAGATCCGCTATAGATAAAGCAATGGGTCTCGCCTCAAGCATATTGACTCTAGGCAACATTCTGACTCTAGAGAGAAACAAAGGTGTCCCCGCCGAATTTGATGCGCACAAAGTCAAAGGGCGAATTGAGTCGGAGACCTTAGGCATTAGAGGGAAGCAGTACATCGTTATCGAAGAATATTTGTACGAGCAAATATTCTCGAATCCAAAGGTTGCGAATATTTTCTTTGAAACTATGAACTTTTCTTACCATGATTTTAAAATTGTCCGTGACGCAATCGTTGAACTTCGAATAGAGGATTTCCAGCGATTAGAGGATCTTGTTAAAAGCTTTTCTGATCGGAATGTTCAGTTTCGGGAAGAATTAAAGCCTAAGGAACTACTCATTAATCCACTGAGGATAAGCCCAGGACGTATCGCCGATAAGACTCTAATTCCGAGTTCGATTGTGAATCTAATTCTTGAGCACTTCTCAGTTGACTTTCAAACTTTAATTCCATCAGTTGCCGTCCATCAATATCTAAAAAATATTTCACCGCCGCTTTTCGGGAAGCTACTAAGGATCGAAGATGAGTACCTTGAACTTACACCAAGCAGACTTGGCCAAGATACTTTTAGGGATTCATTTGAAGATCTTCTACTCGAGTCTGATGAGGAACAGTTCGAATCCTATAGCCGAGCACGTGGTGAAATTACTGAGAGAATTGCGAGTGAAGCTATTTCACGCATTTTTAAAAAAAGCCCCTTGCTATCTAATTTTAAATTCACCTCGAAAGAATCAAATGGTGAAGTAGACCTTTTGTTCGAAGACAACGCTCGATACCTTATTGTCGAAGTCAAAGCTGGCGATATCGAGAGGACAACAAACTTAGGTAAGTTACACCTAATGAAAAGAGCACTGCGGGAAACATTGCAAGGCGGATCACGCCAGGCATCAAAATTTGCGAATTTCCTTAGGTCAAATGAAATTAGAGAAACACCGTACGGCAAAATTGACTGGGCCCCGGACTCGCAGAGTCTCAAAATCGTGGTTTCACTAGACAACCTAGGGACAATCGGCACCACATATCGTAGATACTTAGAAAACCACGTCGATATTGATTCTGATGTATGGTTTCTGAGTTTGCACGATCTACTAATTATTTCTGTAGTGGATATCTCGGTAAATGATTTTATTGCCTATGTAGGATTCAGAACCACTAACCCTGTAGGTAGGCAATTGGAGGCTATGGAGGAGTTGGATATTTGGCTCAAGTGGCAACAAAGTCGAGAATCCTTTAAACCAGGTGCCTTCGTTAACACATTTACGGACAAGTTGGATATGGTGTTTGAGTCCCTTACCGAATTTCCTTGTACCCCAATTGCTTCTTCAAGGCTTTATTAGAGCACTTAGCATTCTGACGAGCTCGAGATTCGGGATGTTGCAGCCTGGTAACTAAATGATCTGCGTGGTGTTCACGAAGCTACTTGACCTGAGCTTTTGGCTAACTGTCAAATATGTCAAAACGTAGGCTACTCATGCCTTAAAGTGAATACAGGCCAGCCGCTCGAACGGCTGACCTGCTGGACTTATTTTTTACTTAGCCCATTTTTCTGCAATATATATGTCCACGAAGGGCCTTCTCCTGAGAAGGCCCTTCGGTTTATATTTCGAGTTGCTTAGAAGTGTTATTTGGAACTTTTCCAAAATTTCACCATCTTTCTTTCATATTTAGCTTCAGATTTTGAAGCTAAATCTATTTTGAATCCCGTGTCACACCAGATGTTGCTGAACTATTTTTTTCTAGGATTTGTAAAAACTGTACGGAATACGCCCACAATCTTGCTGATATCTCGTCTGGATTGCCAATTCCATACTCCACACGACCAGCAGACGCTGGTCCATATGCTTCCTGTGAAGATGCAAAATGCAAAGCAAGAACTTCTAAAGCTTTTCCAACAACAACTTCTGTTAACTCGTTTTCTGAAAATTCAACAAACTTTGAAACAAGGTTGGCAATATCAACTACCTCGAAGATCCTAAAGATGTCGTATGAGTCTTTGTCTGAACTAATTCTTGATTGATCTATCCGTTCTCCGACTTTTATCAGTTTTGCTACTAGCAAAGCAGCAGGTCCAGCTACTGCCACCCTGCAGCTCCTGCTTGATAATGGACTGAATGATTTGATTTCACGAACATCGTTATCTAGTAGGGCAGCCTCAAGACCCTCGGTTTTCCTTGCTACATAATCCGCGTGAGGGTTTAGATTTGCAGACCGTCTACTTTTTGTCGAAACTAATTTGGCAGGGACCATGAAGTCAACAGGGATTCCTTTAACATTTATCCACGCTCCTGGGTTTCTTGAAATTGGGTCCCTCATAAACCCTGCGGCTGAAAGTTTTTCCTCGAGAACGGGATCGTCGTCCAGGCTTCGCGAATCTATTGCGAAGTCACTGTCTTTAGTTGCGGGGGCAACGACAAGTTCTAATTGATCAGTGTGAAGATAAATAGCCTGTGCCCCTACCAGAATCAGAGACTTGGCTTGCGTACCTAAGGCTTCAACTGCATCAATGAGTGCTTCACGCGCTTCAATTATCAGGTTTGATTCGCCAAACATTTTCGTTAGCCTCCATCCAATCTAATAACGTCTTTCCTTCTTCGGGATTTCTTCCAGGTCCCCCGAGGAGATCCACGGCTATTTGTGAAGGTGCCGCAATATTCATACCCTTATAGATCGAGGTACGATCAAAAACTACTGGAGTATTAGGTGAAGATAGAATCACGTTCGCGCCTTTATTCGTCTCCAGGAAACCGAGCTCCAATGCCAGCTCATCAATATTTGTTGTGTAGATCATTGCGGTAAACGGGTCGGCGTATGCATAATACTTTTCTGCGGCTAACGAACCTGTAAGTACATATTTCCTTGAATCAATCTCTGCTAATTTCGACTGCAATTCATTGAGTCCCCGCGGATTTATGTAGCTTTTAGTAACACCGCTGCCAAAAACATCTACTTCCTTGCTCCACGCAAGTAATAGTTGCTTACAATCATTTACAGAAACCTGGGATCCAACTTGCTTGGTGGCAAATTTGTTTGCCGTCAGAAAATCAATCATGCGATACGCCGAACCTCTAGACGCGCCTGATTCAATTATTAGTTTCTGGATTTTTATTGGTGAACCGTAGTCACACAATGTTCTCACTATTTGCCCCGCCGGCACTCCCTTTAATGATTGCGTTGGTCTTCCCGGACCTTTCCATGGGTCGGTAGTCGCACCGCGAGAGTTAATAACCATTAGTGGATTTTGTAGATTTATAGATACATTACCGGTGGCATCCGCAAACGAAACACCTCTGTCTTTTAGTTCATTTTGGATTGGCTCGGGGATATATTTGGCCGCTACGAGTTTGTTGTAGTTGTCATTTGTGATACGACTTAGCTGGTCCAATGCCGCCAACATTTGAGGTCTGTTCAGTATCCTCTTGACTTCTGTGGCGAATTCCACAGGTGGAATGTTAGGGATCTTAATCTCCAGAATCGCATCAAGATTTCTATCTTTGAGTAACGGTTGAATCAAAGCACTCATCTGCACATTAAAGTCTTTTGGGATAGCTGCCCTGATTTTCTCTGCAACGCGCGTGAAGATTTCCTCGTCTCGCTCGAGAGGGGAGATGTTCTTAGATGCTTCGCTATTCATCCTCTTATTCTACCATGTACGGAAGAATGTGGACAATAGTAATTAACGGATTTATGTAACTATTACTCGAACACGTGTTCGATTTTATCACTTGCCTGATGCGGGCCTTGAGGACCGTGCCGTGTCAAAAAGTAGTTTTAAACACTCCCCTGGCGTTTAACAAGCTTGTGCTCTGTTCTCAGAGTCAACTGGTCGCGTGTTGGTATCGGTAGGTCGTGAAGATGACGTGAAGTTTGTTGGTCTGTGCGAGGCTCGCGGTATTCCGGTGTTGCGCATTGGTGTCACCGATAACTCTGGCGAGCTAGAGATTCAGGATGTAGCAACCTGGCAGCTGAATGATCTGCGTGGTGCTCACGAGGCAACTTTGCCTGAGCTTTTTGGCTAGCTCTCTCTCAGCTATTTCTTATTCTTCGTGGCGTATACCGCCCACTCGCCCGAGTCCGTGTCGTGTTTTTGAAGCACTTCACAAATAGTTACCAAAAGCTCTACCTTGGCGTAAATTTCATTCTTTAGGTGCTCGAGGCTCGTTATTTCTGCTGACACGGAAGTGCCGTCCTTCACATTAATGAACTGAAAAAAATTCGGGTTGCTGTGATCGATTGAACCGTGTACCACGGTGTCACGCAGATCTAGAAGTCTCTTCATGTCACCTGACAACTGTCTCCAGTTTGTGAGTTTATGTAACCGGGAATTTTCTTCAAAATCTTTCAATTTCATATTCAATGCTTTAAAAATGGCGACCCTCTGTTGCCCGTAATCAACAGGCGAATGGGACTTACTCGAGTAGAAATCAATCTGCGATGCTTTAGCGATCAACCATTCAAGGGAACTTGCTAGGAGAACTATTTCGCCCACCATTCGCAACTGCTCAACATCGAGGCCAAGTTGAAATTTTTTGGGCCTCAAAGAGTCATTGAATTTTGACATTTGCAAATTCACCTCAGCTTCCCAGGGTGAAGAAACGCTCAAAATAGTTTTGTAGTTTTTCAATTACACGACCGCGCTGCGCTTCATGCTCGCCCGCTGGCGAAAAGATACTCACTGCTGGCATAAGCCGAGCTAGACCTGTGCCAAAGGTTTGGATCGAACCGCTCTTAAATGATTGGTCAACAAAGGTATGAGTCGAAGCCGGGTCGAGGTTTTCATCCTCAATCAGCTGTTCGAGCTCAATGACACGTTGCTCTTTTAGAAACTGCACCCAGGAGTCATCGATGTTCGCGTCGATGTTGACTGACTGGATAAATCTCTCGATTAAGTCTTTTTTGCTTCTCAAAGCTGAACTTGAGTCGACAGCACGGCTAATGGACGCCTTAATTTCTTTATCGGCATTCAGATCAGCACCCGAGTCTTTGAGTTTGCGAATCAAATCGAGGATATAGTCAACGTTGATTTCTACTTGCTTGATTAGCTCAAGTTCAAAAATGACATCTTGAACGATCGAGTCTTTTTCTGGCCACATAGGGATTAGTTGCTGCTTGATCTCGAAATATACACTTTGGCAATCTTGTTGCTGTGCCTGAGTGAGAATTTCGTTGCCCTTGAAATCATCGAACGAGACAAGGATGTTCTTGAGTCGGAGAATCCCATTGAAAAGTTTTATAAAGAGTTTTTTGTCGTCTTCTAAAACTGGTACTTCGTTCGTCGCAAACTTCTCCAAAAACTCGGAGACAGCCGCTGAGTATTCAGCGTAATACTCGCCGTACGGCTTGAGAATTACGATTCCACCGGCTTCCTTATTGCCAAAAAGGGTAATTGCCTCTTGAGTCTGCTTTTCAAGATCTCTGAAACACACAATGTTCCCGTACGTCTTCACTGAGTTCAAAATACGATTTGTTCGGGAGTAGGCCTGCAAAAGACCGTGCTGACGAAGGTTTTTATCTACCCATAGAGTGTTCAGAGTTGTGGCATCAAAGCCCGTCAAGAACATGTTTACGACTACAACTAGGTCCAGTTCGCGAGATTTTAGTTTCTTAGTAAGGTCTTTGTAATAATTTTCGAAGCCGCCATCCTTGTCAGAGCTCGTGCTAAAACTAGTCCCAAACATTTTGTTGTAATCAGAGATCGCCGATTCAAGAAAATCTCGTGATGGAACATCGAGTGCATCTACCTCGAAGCCTTCTTCGGGCATCAATCCATCAGATTCCGCCTCATTGGCGGCAAAGCTAAAGATCGTGGCTACCTTGAGTCGCTGGGCTTCTGGCAAGTTGGCCTGAGCCTTTTTGAACTCTTGATAGTACGACTTAGCGGCAGTGATTGACTGCGTTGCCATCAGTGAATTGAAGCCCTGCACACGCTTCTTATCTATTGAGTAGCTTTCGTTCCGACGAGTTTTCTGGTCAAAGTGTTCCAGAATGTAGGCAACTATTTTCGTAATACGCTCAGGAGCCAGCAGAGCTGCCTCGGTATCAATCGCTGATACTTGCTTATCTGCCGCTGTCTCTGCAGTCTTCATGGTGTTCACGTAGTCAACTCGGAACGGCAAGACGTTCTTGTCCGTAATTGCATCAACGATTGTGTAGGTATGCAGCTTTTCGCCAAAGGCTTGTTCGGTGGTTTTCAGGTCAGGATTCCCTCCGGTTGACGCTCCTGCGGCAAAAATAGGAGTTCCGGTGAAACCAAAAAGGTTGTAGTTCTTGAATGCTTTGCGAATTGACGAATGCATGTCACCGAATTGCGAACGGTGGCATTCATCAAGGATCAAAACCACGCGCTTACGTTGAATTGGGTGGTCTTTGTTGCCTTCAATAAATTTGCTCAGTTTTTGAATGGTTGTAATAACAATTCGTGAGTTGGGATTCTCAAGGTTCTTCTTCAACTCTGCGGTTGAGGCACTTGAGTTTGCCGCACCCTTCTGGAATCTGTCGTATTCCTTCATAGTCTGGAAGTCCAGGTCTTTACGGTCCACAACAAACAAAACTTTGTCCACCGATGGCATCTGACTGGCCAACTGTGCTGTCTTGAAGCTGGTCAAGGTTTTACCAGATCCGGTTGTGTGCCAAATGTATCCACCAGCAGCCAACGAACCAAGAGTTTTTGAATTTTCGCTAACCAGAATTCGCTGCAAAATACGTTCAGTTGCAACGATTTGATATGGACGCATAACCAGCAAAAGCTGCTCTTCAGTAAATACGCAGTACCTGGTAAGAATGTTCAAAATCGTGTGTTTGGCAAAGAAAGTTTTACCGAAAGACATAAGATCCAAAATCGGTTTGTTATTGGCATCGGCCCACCAACTGGTGAACTCAAAACTATTGGAAGTCTTCTTAGTGCGCTCGTTACCGTTTGACTCTTTCACACGAGTTTCGCGCACGGTATTGCTGTAGTACTTGGTCAGGGTTCCATTGCTAATCACAAAAAGCTGCACGTACTCAAAAAGGCCCGAACCTGCCCAAAAACTGTCTCGCTGATAACGCTTTATCTGGTTGAACGCCTCACGCAAGTCAACTCCGCGGCGTTTCAACTCAACATGCACCATAGGCAGACCGTTGACCAAAATAGTGACGTCATAACGGTTCTGGTAATTGCCCTCGGCCTCATATTGATTTATAACCTGAAGACGGTTGTTGTGAATGTTTGACTTATCAATCAGATAGATGTTTTTAGTCTCACCAGAGCCGCGCTTTAGCACCCGGATGTAATCTTCTTGGATGCGAATGGTCTTATCGATCATTCGATCGTTAGCCGACGAAATGCTGTCTGTGAAGAATCGATCCCACTCAGAATCGGTGAACTCAACCTTGTTTAGAAGCTGAAGTTGATTCCGAAGATTGACCAGAAGGTCTGTTTCATTTGTGATTGTCAGGTACTCGTATGCCTGACCTTTAAGCAGATCAATAAATGCCTTTTCGAGTTGAGCCTCAGACTGGTAAGCCTGTTCGGTGCGGGAATCAGCCTGATACTCGGCGACTACGGTGCTTTCATTTGTGACCGCAATCGGTTCAACTCTTGGAATGCTCATTAGGCAATTTCCTTAAAAGTGAGCAGCTTATCGCGGTAAAACTCATACTGAATACGTCTAGTTCTAATCTCTGCAGGCAAGCCAAATTCTAAGTTTCCAACTAGAGAATCAAAATTCGAGAGTTTGAATCCAATATCCTTTTGTACATCCAAGGCGGGGACAGGAATAAGAATTTTTGCTAGCGAGTCGCCTGAAATCCTTTTGACCTTAGTACCTGTAATCTTTGAAAGCTTCTGTTTGTGGAAATGTTCGCTTTGAAAAAAATAAGATACATAAAGCGGGTCGAGAGTATGAGCGTAAATGAATGCATCGCCGCTTACGGCGGCTTCGGTTTCCCCAAGCCAGGCAACTGACTTTCCGACGCCTTCGATGTCCTCTGCAGTCGTGGCAATTACGAGGTTTCCGGGGGTAGCCTTTCTCAGCTTATTTCCGTACGAAGGCTCAACAAATGACTTGGTCTCTGTTGCGGCAGAACCATAGAAAGTATGAACCTGACCATAGTGAATCGCTGGCAGCCCATGCTCTTTGAGAGTGTTTTTGAGCATTCCGTTTCCACGAATGAATTGCCCGACGCTACCCATCGGGACCCACCGTACCCCTCCCTGCTCAGGGAAAGTTAGAAGATTATTTCGGTAGTACTCATATTGCTTTTTACGTGCTTCTAGCTCTGCTTCTAGCTCTGCTTCTAGCTCTGCTTCTAGCTCTGTGAAGGTGTCAAGAATTCGAACAATTTCACTTTGAAGTTCAGTTGGTGGGACTGGAACTTTATGTGTCCAAAGGTACTTTTTGTCAATCTTCGGCATTGATCCACCATAGGTGTGTTTCATGAGCTCATGCTCTTGGCTTTTTAGCCAGTAGTACACAAACTTTATTAGCGTGCCTTTGTTTAACTGACTAGCTACAAAACACACATCAGTAGCCCAAAATTTACCTTCAATAAAATTTACGAATCCAGCTCCCGCGCCTGCTCTTGAAATGATCATGGCCGATTCACGATTCCAGTGCGAATACTGCCCAGTTGGGACGGTTCCAGCTCCATATGCCGGGTAAAGACCAGTGTCCGACATTTCCGCTTTTGTCACGCGATCGCCAGCAGTCAATTCAACAACATCTTGAAGTTGGGCAAATTCAACGCCCGCTGGGCACAAGTCTTTGATTAATTCTTCAATGCGACTCATTGTGAACCTTCAAGGTCAGCAACAATGGCATCAATTTGTTTACGCAGCTCAGATTGGCGGGCAACTATGCCTTCGATGTCTTTATTCAACTGCGTGATGTCGATAACTTCGCGAGTGTCTTCGGCCACAACATAGCTTGAGACAGAAAGGTTGTAGTCGTTTGAGGCAACATCCTGGTTGTCAATCAGCTTTGAGAAGTAATCGGTGTCTGATCGGTCTTCAAGGGTTTGCAGAATCTGATCAATGTGCTCTGGGGTCAAGCGGTTCTTGGTTTGCGAGCGGGTGAATAGAGCAGAGGCATCGACGAAAAGTGTTGAATTTTCTTTCTTGGACTTTTTCAAGACCAAGATGCAGGTGGCAATTGACGTGCCGAAAAATAGGTCTTGTGGCAACTGAATTACGGCATCTACGTAGTTGTTATCGACCAAGTACTTGCGGATCTTTTGTTCTGCACCGCCGCGGTACATCACGCCTGGAAATTCAACGATTGCGGCTGTTCCGTTGACTGCAAGCCAGTAGAGCATATGTAGGGTAAAAGCTAGGTCTGCCTTGCTTTTAGGGGCAAGAACTCCGGCTGGGGCAAAACGGTCATCGTTGATGAGCAGCGGGTCTGAGTCACCGGCCCAGTTGATTGAGTAAGGCGGGTTAGAGACAATGGCCTCGAATGGTTCGTCATCCCAGTGTTTTGGATCGGTGAGAGTGTCACCGTGCGCGATATCAAACTTTTCGTAGTTGATGTCATGAAGAAACATGTTGATGCGGCAGAGGTTATAGGTGGTCAGGTTGATTTCTTGACCATAGAAACCTTCGCGTACGTTGTCTTTGCCTAGAACTTTTGCGTACTGAAGAAGAAGTGAGCCTGATCCACATGCCGGATCGTAAACCTTGTTCACTGACTTTTTGCCGATCAAAGTAATGCGAGCAAGCAGTTCTGAAACTTCTTGAGGGGTGAAGAACTCTCCACCTGACTTGCCGGCACTTGATGCATACATGGCCATTAGGTATTCGTATGCGTCACCAAAGGCGTCAATCTTGTTGTCTTGGAAGTTGCCAAAATCTAGATCACCGATGGCATCTAGCAACTTGACGAGGACTTCGTTGCGCTTAATTACGGTTGGGCCGAGTTTGTTGCTGTTTACATCCAGATCTTCAAATAGGCCTTTAAGGTCATTCTCTGAGGCGGCGCCGACTGCAGAACCCTCGATGTTTGCAAAAACTCGAGAAAGGGTTTCGTTTAGGTTTGAATCGTTCTTTGCATTCTTGCGAACGTTTATGAACAGCTCACTTGGCAGGATGAAGAAGCCTTTTTGCTCGACCGTAGTTTTGCGGCCGAATTCTGCTTTGTCATCGGTGAGGTTTGCATACTCGAAATCCTTCTCGCCGGCGCGACGCTGGTGCTCGTTTAGGTAGCCGGAGAGGTTCTCAGAGATAAAGCGGTAGAAAAGCATACCAAGCACGTAGGTCTTGAAGTCCCACCCGTCGACGCTGCCGCGAAGATCATTGGCGATCTTCCAGATGGTTCTGTGCAGCTCTGCGCGCTGTGCTTCTGATGACACCGTTGGCCCCCGTTTTCTCTATTTATAAGGATAAGCGAGGCCATGGACATTCTGTCCGACTAGGTCATTACGCTGAAACTAGAACTTAGGGGGTTGCATGGACGCGAGCGTGACATCGGTGTTGGTTGGAATCTTGGCTATTGCCGCGATCGTGCTGGCGGTGTGGCTACAGAAGCGCAACACAACCCAGACCCTGCACGACAACTGGCAGGCGCTGGTGACTGGGCTTGAGGGTTTGGTGAAGAAGCTTGAAGACGGTGTGCCGGCGGGGCTAGTGCAGACCATGCTCAAAAAGGGTGAGGTGGCCATTGACTCGGTGCCGGCTAAGTTGCTGGAGTATCGCAGCACCGGCAGTAGTTACCAAGGTGGATCGCAAGGTGTGAGTATTCGCATTGCTAAGGGTTTGTCGTATCGGGTTGGTGCGAATCGTGGGCGGTTAGTTCGCAACCCCGATGCCCTGAGCGTGATCGACAGCGGCGATGCCACGTTTAGCAATCAGCGCGTGGTGTTTGGTGGGCAGGCGCAGACGCGCGAATGGGCGTTCGACAAGCTGGTGGATTTCAATTCGGGCGATAACGGAACGCAGGTCATGATTTCTGTTTCTAATCGGCAGAAGGTATCCGGCTTGCATGCTGTTGGCGTTGAGCATGTGCAGCCAGGTTTGCTGCTTGAAGTTGCGGTGGCTTATGCCAATGGTGGCAAGAAGGCGGCGCTTGAAGTTGCTCGTGGTTATTTGGAACAATATCGAGCTTTGGAGCCTAAGCGGCCTAACTAATCTCAGACGGCAGCAGCCGCCAAGGAACCCTTGCCACTAGTCCCAGTTGGCACGTTATACAGTTCGTAGACCTCTACTTCTTTCTGGAGTTTGCCTTCAACACCGGCCAAGATTTCTTTCACGGTTGGCTGCTCCATGTGATCAATCCAGTCCTGTCTGGTGGTCCAGGCCTCAATGTGAATGTAGCGCCCCTCAACGTCACGGTTCATTGAGTAAAACTCACAACCTGATTCTTCGTGAACCAATGGCGTGACGCGATAGAGAACATCTCTGACGTCTTGCTCAAACTCGGGCTTTGGCGTGAAGATGGCTACCACTGTGCAGATATCGGTCATTTTAGGCTCCTGAATTTTTCTTGAATGCCGCGTCAAAAGATTGAGCCGGAACATTCCACAGCAGTGACTTCACAAAACCAACTGCCTCTTTAGCACCGTGCAACCGGTCCATGCCGGCGTCTTCCCACTCAACTGAAATTGGGCCTTCGTAGCCAATCGAATTAAGTGCGCGGAATGATGACTCCCAGTCAATTTGGCCGCGACCCGTAGAAACAAAAGTCCAGCCTCGGCGAGGATCATCCCAGGCTAGGTGAGAACCAAGGCGACCAACCCGGCCGTCAAGCTTTCGCACGAAGGTGTCTTTGCAATCCACGTGGTAAATACGGTCAGCAAAATCAAGAATGAAATTCACCGGGTCAATGTCTTGCCAGTGCATGTGGCTTGGATCCCAGTTCAAACCAAAGGCCGGGCGATTATCAATTGCCTGGAGAGTCTTCACGGTTGTGTAGTAGTCGTAGGCAATTTCAGAAGGGTGCACCTCAAGTGCAAACCTCACGCCCTCTGCGTCAAACACATCCATGATTGGGTTCCAGCGCTTGGCAAAGTCTTCGTACCCGGCCTCAATTACTTCAGCCGAAACCGGCGGAAACATGGCAACGTATTGCCATATAGAGGAACCGGTGAAACCAACCACGGTGTCAACGCCTAGGTTGCGGGCGGCGATGGCTGTTTGCTTTAGCTCTTCGGCAGCGCGGGTTCGCACTCCCTCGGCTTCGCCATCACCCCAAACCTTTGTATTCAGAATTCCCTGGTGGCGAAAATCTATTGGATTGTCACAAACAGCCTGGCCGGTTAGGTGGTTAGAGATCGCATAGAGCTTCAGGTTGTACTTCTTTAATAGGTCAAGGCGCTCTTGGACATAGCCTGGGTCTGTGGCTGCGCGAGAAACATCTAGGTGTTCACCACTGCAGGCAATCTCAAGTCCGTCATAGCCCCAATCGCTAGCGAGCTTGGCTACCTCTTCAAGTTTTAGATCCACCCATTGCCCGGTGAAAAGCGTTACTGGACGAGTCATGAAAGCCTCTTTCTTATTTACTGAAGGGTAAGGACGTTGGCCACGCTTTTTACATGAACCCATGCCCTAGTTTCGGCAGATTCAAGCACTGCTTCAATTAGAGCCGAAGAACGAAGCCCATCAATCAGGCCTGGCACTCCGTCTACAACTTTGCCCTGAAAACCAGCATAGGCATCGGCTACAAACGCATTGAATGCGTCCTGGTATCCCTGCGGGTGGCCAGAGGGCACGGTTGATAGTCGCTTGGCGTCTGCGCAAGTTAGGGTTTCCTGGCCTCTGGTCACAACCTGGTTTGAGCTCTGGCCTCCAACCAATAGTTGGTCTGGCTGCTCCTGGTTAAAAATGTATGAGGCTTTTGCACCGTCTAATTCAATTTCTAGCTTGTTCTTATTACCAAACGAGACCTGACTTGCTGTTAGCGAACCAGTGGCACCGTTGCTGGTTTCAAACAAGATGCTGGCTATGTCTTCTGTTTGCACTTTCTTACCACCGCGGGTCTCATAAGCAACTGAGGTGTTTGCAATTAGCGCTGTAATACGATCGCCTGAAATAAATTCAACGAGATCACACCAGTGAGTGCCAATGTCAGCAAATGCACGAGAGTTTCCGCCAGCTGTTGAGTCAACGCGCCAATTGTTTGACTCTGGTGCTGCAAGCCAATCCTGCAAATACACACCGTGCATTAGGTGAATCGCACCTGCTTCGCCGTTTTGAATTCGTGTTCGCATTTCTCGCACAACCGGATAAAAACGGTAAGCGTAAGGAATCGCAAAGCCCACCTGGTTATTCAAAACCTCCGCCTGAATATCCAGCGCTTCGCTACCTGAAACTGCAATCGGCTTTTCACACACAATGTGCTTATTGGCCCTCGCTGCGGCTATGGCCATCTCGGCGTGAAACTCATTTGGTGTGCAAATGTGAATCACGTCAACTTCGTTTGAAGCAATCAGTTCTTGCCAGCTGGCGAACGCGTTGGGAATGTTCAACTCTGCGGCAGCATTTTTGGCTGATTGTTCTGACGAACTTGCAATACCCGCCACAATGTGACCGGAATCTCTAATTGCACGCGTGTGCACCCGAGCGATGAACCCGGAGCCAATGACTCCTGCTCTAAGTTGTTTTGCCATAGTCCTACTTCTTTCTTGAAAGTGCTACGGCAAGAATGATGATTGCGCCACGAACAACCTGCTGCTGGCTAACATCAAGACCGGCCAAAATCAATCCGTTGTTGATCAAGCCAACGAATAGGGCGCCAAACAGTGAACCAATTACTTGACCACGGCCGCCAAACAAACTTGTCCCGCCCAAGATCACCGCTGCAATCACCGATAGCTCATCGCCGGTTCCCCACTGGAAACGACCCGACTGCAATCGGCCGGCGTAAAGCATTCCAGCGAATGCCGCGAAAACTCCTGACATCAGCAACACGGTGAATTTAACTTTTGCGGTGTTGACTCCGGTGTAGCCTGCGGCAACCAGGTTTCCACCGGTTGCGCGAACGTGACGTCCAAATTTGGTCTTGTTCATCACAATGGCACCGGCTGCCACAATAACTACCGCCCAAACCAAGAGGCCAGGAATCGGACCAAAGTCGCCGCCACCAAAGATGGCCACATAGGTTTGATCGGCAATTGGCACCGGAGCAGAGGCGGTAATCCACCTGGCTACACCTACCACTAGGCCAAGCATGCCCAGGGTTACTAGGAAAGATGGCACCTTTAGCCAGGCCACTAGACCGCCGCTGATTGAGCCGGCAACCACTCCAACTAACAATCCGGCTAAAATTCCGGGAATCAGGCCAAAGGTGTTAAGGGTCATGGCGGTAACTACCGCTGCAAGACCCGCTACTGAACCAATGCTTAGATCAATCTCAGCTGCGGCAATCACAAAGGTCATAGCCACGGCCATGATCGAGATTGTGGCAACTTGTCTAAAGATGTTCAGCAAGTTATTTGGGTGAGTAAATCCAGAGTCACCAAGGGTTAGCGCAAACAAAATGAACACTGCAACGAACCCAATGTAAATAATGTTCTTTTGCCACTCAAAACGCTTCAGCAGGTTTAGTGCTGGCGTGAATATTGTGTTGGTCATTTTTGTGCTCCTTGGATTGCTAGTTGTAGAAACTCTTCCGATGGAATGTCTTTACGATTTAGATTTTTTAGTACCTTGCCGTCTCGTAGCACAAGCACTCGATCAGACACCGCTAAAAGTTCTGGCAGCTCTGATGAAATTAGAATTACGGACTTGCCGCTGTTTGCGATTTCACGTACCAAGTCAAGAATCTCGCTCTTGGTGCCAATATCAACGCCGGCAGTTGGTTCATCCATCATCAAGATTGTTGGTTCAGCGGCTAGCCACTTACCAATCACTACCTTTTGTTGGTTTCCACCCGATAACGCGCCAACTCGTATGGATGGGTGAGCAGCTTTGATGGCAAATTGGTCAATTATTTCTTTGCTTTTCTTCAGAATTTTGCTGTTTGACAAAAGACCCTTTGCGCTGAGCGAATCCAGAATTGGCAGGGTGAGATTTTCCGTCACTGCGTGATCAAGTACAAGTCCCTGTGATCGGCGATCTTCCGGAATCAACGCCAATCCGTTTTTGATTGCATCTCTAGGTGAAGCAATGTCTTGCTTTTTTCCGTTGATGTTGATTGTTCCGGATTTAATTTTCGTGACGCCAAAGATTGCGTTGACCAACTCGGTTCGCCCAGATCCCATTAGCCCGGCGAGTCCCAGAATCTCGCCCTTCTTAACTTCAAACGAGATGTCTACGACCTTGCTGCCAGAACTTAGGTTTTCCACCTGCAAGACAACATCTTTAGAGATTTTTGCCGAGCGATCCTCGTGCACGAGGTGCGCAGCTGAACTGCGGCCAACAATTGCTTCAACAATCTGCACCGGAGTCAATTTCTTTAGCGATTCGGTCAGTACCCTAACGCCGTCTCGCAAAACTGTGATGCGGTCTGCGATTTTGTATACCTCGTCCATGCGGTGCGAGATGTAGATGATTGCAATGCCTTTTGCCTTTAGGCGCTCAATCAGCGCAAACAGTGCTTCTGTTTCGTGCTTGGCGAGCGAGGCTGTTGGCTCATCCATGATCAGCACCTTTGCATTTTGAGCAAGCGCCTTGGCAATTTCAGTCAGCTGCCATAGGGCAGTTGGAAGATTCTCAACAGTTGCCGACGGATCAACCGATACCCCCATCTCACCAAAAAGCTCCTGAGCCATCTCTTTAGCTTTGGCATCGCTGATTAGGCCGAGTTTTGTTGGTTCATTGGTCAAATAGATGTTCTGGGCAACGGTAAGGGTTGGAATCAGTGAGAACTCCTGAAAGACCATGCCAATGCCCGCCTTGCGCGCCGCGAATGTATCGGTGATTTCGACGGGGATGTCCGAAACCTTGATGGTCCCGGCGTCTTTTGAGTAAACACCCTGAAGGATCTTCATCAGGGTTGATTTACCCGCACCGTTTTCACCGGCAAGTGCGTGCACTTCGCCCACCTGGAGTGAAAAATCTACATTCTTTAACACCGGGTTTGAGCCAAAGGATTTTTCAATCCCAAGCATCTCAACGGCATTTGCGACGGCGTTTGGCATTAGGCAGATACCTGCCCTGTTGCACGATCTAGCTGCGGTACCTTGGTCCACTGCCCGGTAGCCGCGGACTTCAAAATTGCGTCATCAATTAGCGCAACCTGGTAACCGTCGCCAAAGTCTGGGCGAACCGGCTCACCACCGGCAATTGCGGTGAATAGGTCGTGCGCCTCAATAATCTTTGTTTCTCCGTAGCCAATACCAAGAGCAGGGATGGGCCAAAGGGCGGCACCGTTTGGGTGGTTTGGTCCGGTGTAAACAGTGCGGAATCCGCGGCGGTCGCCTTCGTCTGACTTGAAGCAAACCTGCAGCTCATCACGGTTCTCGTAGTTGAAGTAAATGGATCCTTCGGAGCCGTGAATCTCTAGAGTGATGAAGTTGTTGCGACCCCAGGCATTGCGGGTTGCTTCAACAGAGCCAATTGCACCACTGGCGAATTTCAAAAGTGACATCACTTCGTCTTCAACATCAACAGGTCCCTTAGGAGCATCGGCTCCACCTTTTGAATTACCCAGTGAGTCAGATCCTGACTGCTGCAGTGGGCGCTCGGTGATGATGTGGTTTGTGATTGCAGAAACCTCAGTTACTTCACCAGCAAGGTAGCGAGCCATATCTAGTACGTGGGTCAAGATGTCGCCGACCGCACCGGAACCGGCTACTGATTTCTGGAAGCGCCAAGACAGTGGTGAGTTTGGATCTGCTGACCAATCCTGCAGATATGTGGCGCGGAAGTTTGTAATTTTGCCAATCGCACCCTCATCGATGTATTTCTTGGCAAGTGCAACAGCAGGTGTGCGGCGATAGTTGAATGCAACCATGTTGACCGCTTTTGATTCACGAGCTGCTGCATACATAGCTGCTGCTTCTTCAACGGTGCGAGCCAAAGGCTTTTCGCAGATTACGTTTTTGCCTGCTGCCAGAGCGGCGATGGCAATCTCTGCGTGAGAGTTGTTGGGTGTGGCAATGTCTACTAGATCGATATCTGGATTTTCAACAATGCTCTTCCAGTTACTAGTGGAGTTTTCAAAACCAAATCTAGTTGCAGCTTCTTCTGCCATTTTGTCTGTGAATTCAGCAATGGTGTGCTTGACCGGCATAATCTCTGTCGGCCAGAAAAACATTGGCACTGCAGAATAGGCAAGTGAGTGGGCCTTGCCCATGAAACCGCCACCGATAAGGCCTACGTTTATTTTTTTCATTGATTTCTCCTTAGGTAAACTTGGAACTACCCAGATGGATGGGTGGGCCCGGGAGTTGGATGCGCAAGCACCCAACTCCCGGGTTTTTAATTACTTCTTGTAAACGCTTGAAACTGAATCTGGTGCGTCTACGCTGTAGACGGTCTTCCAGGCTTCAAGAACGTTGTCGTGACTTACCGGTAGTGCACCCATAGCTACAAAGTTTGGAAGACCAGTCTTGCCAATCATTGCTAGTGCGCCTAGACGAGCCTCGGCGATTCCCTGGTCAAATGGACGCTGAGCGCCAAGACCAACGATTAGCTCGTTCTTAGCAAGCTGAATTGCAACGTTGGTACCAAGGTCCTGAGTTGCAATCTTTAGGTCAAGGCGACCAGCTTCACGAGCTGCTGCCATGATGCCTTCGGCAGGAACATCCCAAACTCCCCAAATACCGTTTAGGTCTGGGTACTTGGTTAGCAATGCTGTTGCTGCTGCCTGTGCGTCACCGGCAAAGTCAGGACCGCCGATTCCCTTTTCTTCAACAACTTCAATGTCTGGGTACTGAGAAAGGGTTTCCTTGAAGCCTTCGAAGCGCTGCTTGGTAACAAAGAAGTCTGCATCGTGGTAGATCAGACCAATCTTGCCCTTACCGTTTAGTGCCTTGGCCATTAGGTGAGCCGATACAACACCGTTACCCTTGTTGTCAGCTGAAACTACTGATACGTAGTCCTTGCCGCCAACCATGCCGGCTGGAACGTTGTCCATGAACACTAGCTTCACGCCAGCTGCCGCTGCCTTCTTGTACGCAGCTGCAGTTGCAACTGGGTCAGTAGGAATCGACACGATGATGTTTGGCTTCTTAGCCAAAACAGTTTCAATGTCTGAAACCTGCTTCTCTGGCTTGAAGTCTGCATCTGTTACTGCAACTACCTTGATACCCAGGCGAGCGAATTCGCTCTTTAGGCCTTCAACCTGAGCAGTCGCCCAGTCGTTGCCGCCGTAGTGCATAACGATTGCAGCGGTGAAGTTACCAGCCTTGATTGCAGCTAGGTCTTCGTCGCTAACTTCAGTGGTTTCGAATCCAGACGGAGTCTCACCGTTTGGGCCAAGGCTCAGAACCTGACCTTCAAGAGCTGCAAGTGCTGCGTCAACAGTTGCAGCAACATTGCTATCGGTTGCTTCTTCAGTTGTGCTGCCACTTACTGAACATGCAGACAGCGACAGCATCAATGCCGCGCTAACCGCAATTCCTGTAATTAGTTTTTTCATTCGTAATCTCCTTGTATAGGGAAATGCTGTGATGGATGGGTGGTTCCTCTAGTTAGCAAATAATTGCTCTAGATACCTCTTGCTGATTTCTGCTGCTTTCTTTGGATCACCTTCGTAGGAATCCAGTTCAACCATTAGCCAGCTGTCGTAGTTAGCTCGTTTGATAGCCGAAAGGATTTCTTTGAAGTCAATGTCACCCTCACCAAGCGGGGTGAAGTTTCCGGTCTTGTTAGAGACGTCTTTGAAGTGAATGTGCTTCAGACGGTCGCCGTATCGATCGATCGCCGCAACTGGATCAATGCCAGAAAGAGTCAGGTGTGCTGTATCCGGGCAAAAGCCAATCGAGCACGAGTCCATAATTTGGTGAAAGCCGTCAAGGGTTTCAGAGATGGTGCCTAGGTGAGGGTGATAGCTACTCTCTAGCCCGTGCTTGCGAGCAATGTCGGCGGCCATGTCTAGCCCGCGGCCAACCTTCTTAAAATCGTCGGCCTTTGGGCCATCGGGGCGCTTTGCCCCACCACCCAACACAATTCGGCTGGCACCAAACTTTTTGGCCAGTGTGGCTGCCTGCTCAATCTTGTAGAGCTCGTCGTCCAGGATTTCGTCGTAGATGAAATTAGCCCCGGTGTAGACAGAAACAAGTTCGGTGTTGGTCTCAGAAAGCACCGATAACAGTTCCTCAGCCTTATCGGCGAACTCGGCTAGGTTGCCATCAAAAACCTCAACGCCCTGGTAACCGACGCTAGCGATATCGCGAATCGCGGCCTGGGTGTCACCGTGAGTCATGTAGAACAAGTCCTTGATGCTGGTGACGCCGCCTGGGTGGCCAACCACTCCGCCCCAAGTAATGGTTTGATATCCAAACTTCACTGTTCAATCTCCTAAATCCGGTGTCGCTTATTACCTAAGTACATAATGACGCCAATTTTCGTAGTTATGTCGAGTTTCGTCATAACGTTATGGATTTGTGACAGTCTTATTTCGAAAGTCCTCAAATCTTTGTGCTTATGCTTTATGAATGGTTGAAATCAACAGAAGTAGTTTTGGGCTAAGTTCTGGCCAACTATTTCAGCTATTCCGTGATGGCCAGCCCCACACCAAGGCCGAATTAGCCGAACTAACCGGTCTGGCCCGGTCAACCATCTCACTGCGACTTGACCCTCTGATTGAGCTTGGCGTCATTTCGCCTGCGGCAGAGAACTCTTCAACCGGCGGCCGCCCCTCGACGCAATTGGTTCTGAACGAACGCGCCTTTGTGGTTGCTGGTGTTGACTTTGGCGCATCTCACGCGGTTGCCTCGCTGGCCGACTTCAGCGGAAAAATCCTGGCCTCAATTGAAACTAAACGTCAAATTTCTGATGGACCTGAGGTCTGCCTTCGCTGGATGATTGCGGAACTTAAACACCTTTTAGCAGGGCAAGGAATAGCAGAAGAAAATTTGTTAGCAATTGGAATTGGTTTGCCCGGCCCGGTGGAACATTCAACCGGAAAACCCGCAAGTCCCCCCATCATGATGGGTTGGGATGCTTTTGATGTTCCTGCACGCGTGAATCAAGACTTCAATGCAAAAGTTTTGGTAGACAACGATGTAAACGTTATGGCTCTGGGCGAACGCTACGCATCGTATCCAGATGTTGATCACCTAATTTTTCTAAAGGCAGCAACTGGAATTGGTTCAGGAATTATTTCTGGTGGCCAGTTACAACGTGGTGCTCAAGGTACCGCTGGAGATATTGGTCACGTTCGAGTGTCAAGCGGTGGCGATGTATCGTGTCACTGCGGTAATTTTGGTTGCCTTGAAGCAGTTGCAAGTGCGCCGGCAATTATTAAGAAGCTAGTTGCCGATGGCTTACCTATAAGAAATAGTTCTGATCTAATCGATGCAACTAAGCGGGCAAAAGTAGAAGCTATTCAAGCAGTGCGTCAAGCCGGTCGTGACATAGGTGAAGTTCTGAGCACCTGCGTAAGTTTGATTAACCCCGCGGTGATTGTTATTGGTGGATCTCTTGCATCTGCTGGTGAGCATCTAATTGCTGGCGTTCGTGAAGTCGTTTATGCCCGTTCAATGCCGTTGGCTAGCGAAAATCTTTTGATTGTGCAAAGTAAAGTTGGCAAAGAAGGCGGAATAATTGGTGCCAACGTAATGGCAATTGATTATGTTCTTGACG